>Ga0307376_10006759_pt1 | contig 10109 bp, 12 predicted proteins | sample TR2MG_FD_202536 | JGI IMG/M metagenome (GOLD analysis project Ga0307376, IMG submission 202536) | Soil microbial communities from Risofladan, Vaasa, Finland - TR-2 | ecosystem: Environmental > Terrestrial > Soil > Coastal area > Acid sulfate soil | place: Finland: Risofladan, Vaasa | collected...
ACCAACGGGGCGGCTGGCGCCGTTGTCTGTTGGGGCTTGGAGCACACCTGGGCAAACGAAGGTGGTGTATTCGGTGTGACCGATATCGACTACCAGGATACCGCGCTCCCGGCCGGCGACCTGATCGCAGACACGCACTACCACACGTCGCTCGTGACTCACGCCGGTGCTGGTGGGACGGTCGGACAGATCCACGCGTGCCGAGTCTTCCGGGACGCTACCGGGGCCGGCGGCACGGATGACTACGCTGATGACGTCGGGCTCCTGGGGATTGGCTTGAGATATCAAGCCGATGCTCTGGGCGCGTCGTCGAAGGATGCCAAGTAAGTGGCGCACATCCACCTCGCTACCGAACTGCTCGAAGACATTCTCACTGAGGCTGGCGAGGATCTGATCCTTGAGACCGCCGACATGAGCGAGAGGTATCTGATCCTGACCGCCGTCATCGCGGCGTTGGAAGGGATCACAGTTGCGGGTGGATATTCGACCGACGTTGCCTACGTGTCCGAGACGCTGAAGTTAAAGCACCCCGAGGAACTGGACAAGAACAAGTTCCCGGCGTGCTTCCCGATTGACGCCGATGAGGTCAAGGAACAGATGACGATCGGCGACGAGTACAACCTGCTTGCGACCCTCGGGGTAGTCATAACGAGCATGGTATTCGATCCCCATGGGCGGACTGCCGAGGCGCGATCAGAGCTGATCAGGGACGTGGAGCGGGCGATGGTCAACAACGTGGCGTTGAACGCTCTGTTGCTGATGCCCCCGCAGCCCACGAAGGTCGAGACGGACAAAGGTTTCTTCGGCAACTACAGCGTCTTCTCGCAGGAGTTCGAGCTGCAGTATGTCTACAATCATGCGACGGGTGGCTGAGCCGCCAAAGGAGAATTGAGATGGCGATACTTACGGGGACTGTGGGGAAAATCAAGATCGACGGGAACGATCTCGGGGAAGTCAACAACGGCGCTCTGGCCATCGTCATCGACTCGGCCGAGACCACGGAGCTCGGGGATACCTGGAAGACATTCATGCCGCTCGGCAAGAGCTGGACGCTGAATGCCTCCCTGCTCTACGACCCGACGAACCCGGCGCAGTTGGCGCTGCGTACGGAGTTCATTACCGGCGACGGCGACCTGGCGGCGGTGTATATGTATGAGGATGCAATCGATTACTTCCTCGGTCCCGGCGTCATCACGGGCTTCAACAAAACCAAGGCGATCAACGCCCCTGACGCGGTAGCCATCACCATCGTGGGCAACGGCGCCCTGACCCACAGTTAGAGGAGGTTGATATGGCTGTATTGACAGGGGCAAACGGCAAGGCATATGCCGTCAACGACATAACCGTGTTCGCCGGCAAGGCCACGACTGAGATCGGCGCGACTATGGTCTACCAGATCGACGACGTCGATATGAGGATCTGGGATCCCAACGTCCCGATCGTGATCAGCGCCGGGGCTTTTGATAAGAGCTATTACGACAACGGGGTGAACTGGTTCGAGGGTAAGGTGAAGTTGCTGACCACGGGTGAAGGCGCGCTTACCGTTGGCGGGTCATATATCACCATCCAGAAGGTTGCAGAAATCTTCGGGTGGGCGTTGGCGCTCGTCATCGGCTCGGCCGAGACCACCGAGTTGGGCGACACGTGGAAGACATCTATGCCCCTCGGGAAGAGTGCCACCGTGACGCTGAGTCGGTATCGCTCCGATCACCTGTTCGACCTCGACGACTCCGGGTATCAAGAGGTCGGTCTGACCGGCAAGACGCTTGCGACGGATACGGGGCTCGCCACGACAACCGACTACTCCGTCAAGATCAACACCGACCTCGCTGGCGTAGTCGAGTATGACATCCTGACGGCCGCTGATGTGACCTACGCAGCGGTCATCGCCCTGCTCAACGCCGAACTCGTCGCGCACGGTATCGGGACTCGGTTCTCGCTGGAGAACGGCGACCTGCGTTGCACCTCACCGACGGGCGGCCCGGCCTCTTCAATCGCTCTGTCGGCAGGCACCACCAACCCGGACCTGTTCGCGACGCTGACCGGTTGGGTGGCATTCAACGAGGCGGTCGCTGGGTCTTACAACACCAAGTATTTCCTGCTCAAGCTGTACGAGGACGCGGCCACCGGGTTCTGGGTTAAGGCGATTCGGACATCATTCGGACTTACCAAGGCGATCAACGCAATCGACCAGGAAGCGCTTTCGTTCCAGGTGAGCGCGAACGTCGTCACCTTCGCATAAGGTCGCGCCCCTCGCGGGTGCGTGGATTGAAACGCATAGGGGGAGAGATGGAAGTTCGTATCAAGCGGGTCGCGGAGTATATACCGAAGTGGAACGGCAACGAAGGGGCTAAGAAGCCCGTTGTCTTCCATCTTCGGTATCTCACCTCGGCGGAATTGGATGACTGCATCCATGTAGAGGCAGACCGGGTCACCGCGGGGGGCAAGGTCACCTCGGGCAAGCTGACGCACGACAACAAACTGCTCTTCAGACTCGCCGTCGTCAGCATCGACAATCTGTCGGTCATCGACGAGGGGAATGAGAAAGCCGAGATCACGTCCGCGGACGACCTGCTCGGATCCCCGGGCTTCGAGCTCCTCTACTACGAGGTACTGAAGTTCATCCATGGGATGAATGCGAGGGTCGACTCAAAAAACTGACGCTGGCTTTCCTGTGGCTCCGGGAAAGCCAGGCGAAGGAACGGAAGGACGGGGTCAGCTCGAGGATGCTGTGCAAGGACTGCAGCCCGGCGGATAAGATCGCGAGGGGCTGCGAGGGTGGCGTCACATGGAAGATCGGGACCTACACAATCGACCGCTGCCCGGAAAACTATGTGACGGCCGAGGTGCTGGCATATATCGGGATGTGGAGCGACTACAAGATATTCGGCTTTCCGTTCCCGGGGCACTGGAGCGAGCAGCCGGCCTATGTGGTCGATGCGATCAGGACGCTGGAAAATGCGCCACCGTTGGCCGGACAGTAGGGGATAGCTGATGGCGATTGTACGGGACAAGGTCTACATCGACATAGTAACCGAGACCAAGAAAGCTGCCGCCAACCTGGTGACGTATGCCGCGGCGGTGGCGGCGGCAGGCGTTGCGGTCAAGCTCGCCGTGGATTTTGTCAAGTCTTCTGTCGCCGCTTTTGTTGTGCAGGAACAAGCGGTCGCAAGACTTGAAGCTGCGCTGAAGGCTACGGGCGGAGCGGTCGGCATAACGTCTTATGAAATGCAGAAGATGGCCGCGTCTCTGGACTCTCTGACTAAGTTTAGCGATGAAGCTATCATAAAAGCACAAGGGCTGCTGGTCACTTTCACAAACATCGGGGAAGAGGTATTCCCGAGGGCGCTGGAAGCGGCTCTTGATCTGTCCGAGATGTTCGGCACGGATCTGAAGGCCGCATCCATCCAGCTTGGCAAGGCCCTGAATGATCCTATCAAGGGCATGAGTGCTCTTGCCGAGACCGGAATAACCTTCTCTCAAACGCAAAAAGACTTGATCAGGGGTTTCCAGGAGCAGGGAGATATCGTCTCTGCGCAAAAAGTAATCCTGGCAGAACTTGAAAGAGAGTTCGGTGGTGTCGCGCGCGCTGCTCGTGATACAGCATCGGGCGCTCTGCCCGCCCTTCAGAATGCATTGAGCGATTTGCAGGCATCCGCGGGCGCTGACTTTGCTACTGGCGCCCGTCCTCTCATTGAATGGCTCACGAAAGTTATTCAGAAATCTGCTGATACTTCTACCGCTCTTCGCGGTGCTGCGGCATCGGCAAAAGAGCTTGCAACCGTTGGCGCATCGACAAAGCCGACTGAACAACTTAAGAAAGAATCCGATGTGCTTAGAGAGAATCTCGATATACGCAATAAGACGGGTAACATCAGTCGGCAGGAATACGCGGAGAAGAAACTGCTTCTCCGACAATTGGAACTTGAGCTGGCCAAGAGAACTGAACTCGATAGCTGGCTAATGAAGGGCACTCGCGATGCTCAGATCAAAGCCGAAGCCGATCTCAAAGCCGCACAGGCAGCGCTCGATGAAGCTGAAAAGAACGAAGCGGCTCTCGGGCGACTCAATGAGGAATGGGAAAAGACACCGGAGGGCATAGCGGCGGCCGACGCGGCCCTGATAGCGTATTTCGAGTCCTTCAAAAAGTTCAGCGATCCGAGTCTGCAGAAGATGCTCGATGCAGTGCTGGCAAATCTTAGAAAGCAGAAGGACGCGACCAAAGACGTTGCCGATGCTGTCACGCATAGACTTACCCCGGCGTGGGAACTGTACGGGGAAGTATCGCTTGATGTACTTGAGAAGGTAAAAGCGGCACAAAAGGAGGCAGAAGATGCCTGGAAGGACGCCGCCAACCAGAGGCTCTCTGATGCCGAACAAGTAGGCGGACAGATAATTGACATTTGGTCAGGTGTGAACGCAGCGAGAATGCAAGGCTTCGAGAACGAAAAGCATGCGGCGATCACGGCCATTGAGGCTGAGATCGAAGCGGCTGAAGCTGCGGGGAAAAACACCGAAGCGCTGGTCGCTTCCAAGATAGCGATGGAAGAGGATTTTGCGGCACGGAAAAAGAAACTGCTGAGGGAAGAGGCCATCGCCAACAAGGCTGCGGCTCTATTCGATATTGCCATCAATACGGCGAGCGCGGTGGTCGAGGCACTGCCGAGGCTCGGGCTCGCCGTGATAATCGGGGCGATGGGTGCCGTGCAGGCTGCCGTTGTTGCCGCCAGTCCGATCCCGTCATTCAAGACCGGGGGAGACTTCGTCACCTCTGGGGAGCAGTTGATCCGGGTCGGCGACAACCCGAGCGGGAGGGAGCGCGTCAGGATAGACCCTGACCCATCCTCCAGCGGTGGAGACGACATGATGCTCCACGCCGTGTTCAATCTTGACGGCAAGGCCATCGCGGACTTCGTCACCAAGGCATCGAGGGATCGAAGGATTCTGACGAGTGCGGGGAGTATCGTGTAATGCTGCTGAGCTATGTGAACAGATTCGACGCCTACACCCTGACGCCTTCCTCCGAAGCGCCAAACCTGCCCGTTGAGAACGTCCAGGCGATCCATCTGTCGAACAAGTGGAGAACAACCGCGGCCGCAACGGAGAATGTGGTCGGTGGATCCGCTGTCGCCTTCACGCCGGATTGCGCTTTCATCGCCGGGCACAACATCTCGTCGGCGGCCGTGGTCAAGATCCAGGGGAACGATGCGGACGTGTGGGTGGGGCCGACGGTTGACATCACGATGACAAGAGGCAAGACGGTCTACTACGCCTTCGCCGGATTCGCGGCGCATCTGTACTGGCGATTCTTGATCACCGACCCGACGAACCCGGACGGCTACATCGAGATTGGCCGGCTGTGGCTTGGTGCCTCGACCTCCCTGGCCAACGGACCCTCAAGGGGGATGGCAGAGACCATGCACGATACGACAGCCCAGTCGTTTTCCATAACCGGGCAACTGTATTCCGACCGAGGGATCAGGTTCAAGTCTTACGATGTGTATTTCCCGTTCTTCACGGATGCGGTAAAGGTCACTGTCGAAACGTTCGCGGATGCCGTCGGGTTAGGAGTGCCTTTCTTTATCACTTATGATACGGCCAAAGCAGACAAACTCAATCCGTTCTATGGCGTCATGAGTTCTGGGATAGGTTACACCAACCTGCTCGGTCTGGTGAAATGGGACGGCAAGATGTCTTTCCGGGAGGTTTTCTAATGGCGCTCACGCTGAGGGTAACGGACATCGAGCAACTCCAGGCGCAGCGGATCGGCTACATGGCCGTCTCGCTGACCAACTACGACAACGACCTGGAGCCGGAGATTGCCGAGGGTTCGGTGCTGGAGATCGGCGGCGCAGTGTACGAGGCTGCAGCGGATGAACCGATCACCGGCTGGGGCGGCATCGGCAACAGCAACGACGTGTATATCCTGATCGACGCAGGCACGCTCGGTGCGGTGTTCACCCTGGTGGCGCCGACGTGGTCGACAACCAAGCAAGGTTGGTACGACGGACTGGACCGCTACGTGGGGAAGCTGTACAAGGACGGAGCTGGGGCCTACACGCTCAAGCGTGTGCCTTACCCCCGGCGCGTTGCGGCGATCCGGGTGGCTGAAGAGCTCGCTTCCGACGTTGTCGAGATGGCAAAGATCAAGGATCTCGCTGTCACCACAGGCAAGATCGCCGACGCAGCCGTTACCGCAGCCAAGATCGCGGATGGCGTTGTGAACAAAAATAAGCTCGGACCGTGGGCCGCCCCAGGATCATCCGGCGCGCTCGGCGTTGGGGAGGTTTGGGGGACGGTGGAAGGCATCTTATGCGGTTCTGTGACGGCAGGATCAATAGTGCTCGATTTTGGGGGTGGGGTCGCTCCGACAGTTACCGGGGCCTTTACGGCGGTGGAGGGAATCGTTATTAAGGGCGGGGGCGCCGGCGGGACGTTCTACATGCGGAGACTCTGGGCGTGAGTATCCGCACTGTTGCGCTGGTGGCCTTGCTCACAATTCCCATCACTGCCTTCAGTCTGGAGATCCACGGATCGACTGGGGCGGGCTATGACACATCGACGGAGGTTTACTTTACGAACATCGAGATAGAAATGTTGCCTCTTTCCGTTCTCGTCATCTTCGGCGGGTGGGAAACGGATTTCCTGTTTTCTGTTCCGGATCTGGCTGGATATCCCGTTCTCGATACATACACCGTTGGCATCCGGCTTCTGCTCCGTTCGTTTTGGGCTGAAGTGGAACACGGGTGCAGCCATCCCGTCTGGAGCAATATCGCCGGGTATAGGTTCGATGGGGCAGCCGTCTGGACTCGATTCTCTGCCGGGGTGCGGTGGTGAGCACCTTTGTCGAACTCGCCCAGCGCCCTGACACCACGAAGATCGTTCTCCTTGAGCTGGACATCGGCAGGGAGTGGGACTTCTGGGTCAACTATGCCATCGGCGTCTACAAGGTCAACTTCGATGGGATCTACCCCGAGATCGGCAGCTTCACCAGCGGTTACGAGACGCTTGAGATCACCCGGATTGGCAGTGTGAAAGTCGATGGCGTGAGCCTGGCTATGGTAGCAAGCCCAGCCGACGTAGTAGCCAACGACTCATCGTTCCATTACGACGGCGCGACGAAGACTCTCTACGTCCACTGTCCTGGCGGTGACCGGCCTTCGATCCGAACGGTCTTCATCGGCGAGGCGGTTGGGGTAACGAACCACGCAAGCCCCCGCAATCACTGGGGCATCTACGGCGGCTTCCCCTATGAGCCACGCCTGGCCGCGGTGCCCAACGTGGCGCGGACGAAGGACCCGACGTTTTTCGGGAAGATCCATTTCGAGGGCGGCCGGGCGACGGTGCGCAACGATGATGGCGCGTTCGATCTCTTCGCCGAGGAGCAGGACCTCTTCGGGAACTCCGCGCGGATCCTGCTGGGCTTCGACGATCTGCTCTATGGCGAGTTCCGGCCGATCTTCTCGGGCTTCATCGCCGATGTAGAAGTTGGCCCGGCCGAGTTTTCCGTCCAGATCAAGGACAAGCGGGAGCAGCTCTCCCGGGAGATCCCGCCGAATACCTTCAACCAGACGACCTACCCCGACCTCAAGGACGGCAACGTGGGAAGGGTGATCCCGCTGGGCTACGGGACGATGTACAACGTCCCGGTGATCTGCACTAACGAGAATGAGGCGGGGCCGCCGGCGCACTATACCTTCAAGCTCTTCGACGTAAGCGACCATCCCTACGGGATCGATGCGATTACGGCTGTCTATGTCAATGGAATGGCCAAAGTGCCAAGCGCCACGAACCTGCTTCTTGCGACCTTCTCACTTGCGCTCGCGGACTACGATCCTGGCGATGAGGTGACTTGCTATTGTGTCGGGTTCGTCGATTCGCTCGGCGCCGTTATCAGCAACGCGCTGGACGTTCTGGTGGACCTGCTGACCACCTACTATCCGATTAACTTCAATGCCAACTTCTTTGACCTAGCGCGCTGGGAAACCTCTGGGGCCCCGAACATCGGGCTCTTCATCGGGAAGTCGCGGAAGCTCATCGCCGTGATCGAGGAGATATGCGCGACGGTACTCGGGACCTTCCTGGTCACTGATGATGGTCGCTACGCCCATCGGCTCTTCAACGAGTTCGCGCCGAGCCTGCAGACGATCGAACGAAGCGAACTCCTGGAAGTGCCGACCGTCAGCTACGACCCGACGGAGGTCCTGACGTCGACACGGATCGGCTACGTGCGGGACTGGGCTAAGGACGACGATGAGGATGCGTACCTGGTTCTCATAGATACGAGCCAGGAGGATGCGATCTTCCGCAAGTTCAAGACCTACCGCACGCGGTTCTTTCCCACGCTGTTGGTCAATCCTGCGGCCGCGCAGACCTTCAGCAACAAGGTCCTGGCGCTCTCGGGGGACGTGAAGAAGACTTTCAGCGTGCGCACCAAACCGCAGACCATCGAGCGGATGGTCGGCGATATGATCACCGTGGAACTGAAGCGGGCGCAGGCTGACTACCTCGGGGATGTTCTGGCCGAGGTTATCGGGGTGACCAAGAACATCGCGGGCGAATCGGTGACGGTGACTCTCGATTGCCGGCTGGTGCGGCGCGTGCCTGCGACGGTCTACGAACAGGGCGTTTACTACAACAGCTCGTACTATGGGGCGTTCTACTTTGGGAAGACACAGAACGGGGAGGTGGCGTGATGCCGGCCAAGATGGATCTCGATCTCGCTGGAGCGGTTTTCACCGACGAACTGCACACTGATGTTGGAGCGGCCGCCTTCGAGATTGACCACGACTTTTTCACCCAGGAGGATCTGGTCATCCGCACTCTCGGTGGCGGCGCTGGGGTGCTATTGACCGATGGCGTTGATTACCAGCTTTCGGAGGAGGATACGTACCTATCGGCCAACACGAGTCCCGCGAAAACGGTATATCGAAATATCCAGGTCATTAACGCGGCCTACCAGACCGGCGACCTGTACTTCTCCGGGGAGTACATTGCGGATGCCAACGAGGCGGCGGACGTGAACCTGCCGCGACTGCGCGGGCATCTCTGGGGTCTAACGCTCTCCAACAACGCGGTCGATGCGGATCACGATATCGACATAGCGGTAGGCGAGACAATCAGTGACGACGGTGACTACGTGATGGTACTCGGTACGGCGCTCACCAAGCAGCTCGACGTCGCATGGGCGGAGGGGACTGACGATGGGGGGCTCGATACTGGAGCGATAGCGGCCAGCACAACGTATCATGTGTACCTGATCCGTAAAGATATCTTGGGAACGATAGATGCACTGTTCAGCCTCTCGGCGACCGCGCCCACGATGCCCACCGGGTGGACGGCCAAGCGGCGCATCGGTGCGGTGATCACGGATGTGGGAGAGAATATCATTGCTTTCAGCCAACGGGGCGATGAGTTCTTGAGGTCTGCCCCGGTTGCTGGTTCGCAGGCAATTGGCGCGACAACGGCCTACACTCTGCTGGCCCAAGTGCCCACAGGCATTAAGGTGGACGCGATGATAGACGCGACAATTTCCGCTCCGACTGCCGCGAACTTTGGGTTGATTACAACTATGGAACAGGCTGACACCGCGCCCACAGTTACTCTCTTCAGTCTCTTTTCGACGGCCGCCTATGCCAATATGTTCCACGGCAGGCTACGGACAAACATCAACGCGCAATTCCGCTTCAGGGGCTCACATGCTTCTGGAACGTTTCTATACACGCAGCATGGATGGATTGACACTCGTGGGAGGGACGCATGACCTTCGAGCAGGAAGTGATCGAGCGGCTGACCCGGGTGGAGACGAAGATCGATAACGGGATAGCGCGGCGGCTGGATACGATAGAGGCGTGGATCGGGCGGCGGCGGGTATCGCTCCCGATGTTGGTGTCGGTCGCGGCGATTACTGTGGCGGTGGCGACCGGGGTGAACATTCTCGCGCGCGCGGTGGGGTGGTGGTGATGGTCCAGCAGACTGAGTTTGTCAGAGAGACAGGACTTCTGAGATGGGGCTGCTTTTGGATGTGCCTCACCGTCGCGCCGTTCCTGTACTTCCACAAGGCACCCGATCACGAGACCGTCATGCGCCTCTACACCGATGCGCGTCAG
>Ga0307376_10006760_pt1 | contig 10108 bp, 10 predicted proteins | sample TR2MG_FD_202536 | JGI IMG/M metagenome (GOLD analysis project Ga0307376, IMG submission 202536) | Soil microbial communities from Risofladan, Vaasa, Finland - TR-2 | ecosystem: Environmental > Terrestrial > Soil > Coastal area > Acid sulfate soil | place: Finland: Risofladan, Vaasa | collected...
TTTCTGACAAGGACATCACTATGCCGGAGGTGGTGCCGTTTATCAACGCCATTTCAAGGATCTTCATTATTTCGACCAAGCTTATTATGCCATACGTTGACAAGGACTCGTTAAACACGATCACGGCCATTGCCGAGAAGGTCAAGAGATGGACAAGGACATTGACGGCCATCGACGTATTCAAGCCCTGGAGGTAGACATGCCTTACAGGAGGGTTTGCGTCGACGCCGGCCACGGCGGAAGTGACCCAGGTGCTGTGGCTGACGGCCTGAAGGAAAAGGACATAGTGCTTGATATAGCCGACCGTCTCGCTGTCGCCCTTTGTGAACAGGGGATCTATATGCGGCAGACTAGGATAGACAATTCAACATGGCGCAATCTGGAAAGGGTGATGGTGGCCAACGAGTATAAGGCCGACGTGTTCGTATCCATACACTGCAACGCGGCCACTAACAAGAAGGCGAGGGGCTTTGAGGTCATACATTATCCAGGCAGCGTACGCGGTAAGGCCTTGGCAACTTCGGTCGCAGACGCCTTGACGGAAAAGATCACGTGGATACCAAAGCGTAAGCCGTCCGTCAAGGACTACACTAAACTTGGCAGAGGCGAAAACTTTTACCTCACGGTGATTCGTGACACCAAAATGCCGGCGATCATAGTCGAAGTAGCGTTCATAACCAACAAGGACGGTAGGGCTAGCGTAGACGAGGGCATAGAAAGGCAGAAGGTAGCCGAGGCCATTTGCCTAGGTATACGAAAGTACCTCGAGACACTAAAATAAAGGCAGCCTGCTATACATTATGTATGGGGTCGTAAAGCGTGCGGCTCCGTACATTTTTTGCCACTGGAAAAAGTTTAACTTTGGGGTTTACAGGCCTGTCGATCCGTAATATAATGTATTTTAATGATAAGGAGGCATTAAATATGGTTCAGAAACAATATGTCTCGGCGTACGGTGGAAGGTATTTACATCCTCCCGCGCCAAAAGTGGTCGTGCCGAAGTGGATGAGTAAAAATGCGGACGTCAGGAAAGAGGTTATGGGCATGAGCCTACTGCAGGCGACCGCGATGTTCATAGAGCACTTCGGCAATAAAAAAGCGGCCAAAAAAGCGGATAAGGACGCCATGGCCATAGCCATCGGCTATAAAGTCATGCTCGAGGAAATGGAGGAGGCCGGCACGGATACGCCTGACATCCTCTACCAACGCATGGAGGCCGCAGCCGACGCCGATCAGGCCAAAATGCAGGAGTTGGAAATAAGATTTTATAAAGGAGGTAACGAGGAAATGGCAGCGAAAAAGGAAGAGAAGAAGAAAGGTACCATCTCGACGCTGATGCTTGAGATACTCACGGCCAAGAGTGTGCCCAATGACGAGGCGATCATTGCCAAGGTCAAGAAGGCATTCCCTGATTCGGCCTTCGACAAGAAACACCTCGCGTGGTACAAGTCGCAGGTTCGCCAGGGAAAATTAAAGGGTCAGGATGGTAAGGCCCACGACATCAAACAGGCGGTAGACAACAAGAAAAGAACCAACAAAAAACCCATTGATAAAGCAACGCAGAAAAAGAAGAAAAAGAAGAAAGCCAAGAAATAACAAGAAGTAGTAACACGTCCAGCATCTTGTGGACACGGGCGGTTTGCTCATATAGGGTTAGCCGCCCGATTTATTTTGGAGGTCTCATATGAGCAAGGCAACTATATACGTGGATACCCGCGAGCAAAAGCCATACAAGTTTAGAGGTTGCATAGTGGAACACCGAACGCTAAAAACAGGAGACTACTCCGTAAAAAGCGGCCTAGGAAAAAATGGAATCGTCCTCGAAAGAAAATCATTGAATGACCTCTTCTCTACGCTTACCAATACCTCTAACAGAAAAAGATTTGAAGATGAGCTGTCTAGAATGAATGACTATGGCTTCAAGGCCATCGTCATAGAAGGCGGTGTCGCCGACGTGCTACATGGGCATAAAAGATCGGCCGCCAACGGTAGATTAGTATTAAAGTATTTATTGGAACTATGCCTCAAGCATAAGGTGACACCTTTGTTCTGCGGTTGCAGGATACACGCGGAGTTGGTGGTATTCGACCTGTTGACCAAGTACCACGAGAACGATCCTGCCCGTAGGTGGTGGTGATCTAAGAACGTCTAAACATATATGCATGCGCGTACGCGCGCGTGTGCGTACGTACGTATAAGAAATATTCATATATCATAACCACCACCACTATTCGCCATAATAAAAAAGGTCATTTTAGAATATTTACAAAGGGACACTTTGTTCGATAAAATATACGCTAATGTGAAGGTAACGAATACTTCACGTATAAGGAGATAGATATGAAGAAGATAGCAACGGTTGAGGCCATCAAAAAAATACAAGGTCTGGACCAGGTAAGGGTGCTATCTAACTCAGCCCGTTCGTCGTTCATAAATTGTAGGCGCAAATTCTTGTACGAGTACATATACTGTTTAAAGCCCAACGAGATATACATACCATTCTTAATTGGTAGTTTGTTTCACAGCGAGCTCGAACATTTATACAGTAGTCCTAGTACATGGTCAATAAAAACCATGGACAAAAGGGTGACTGCGGAGATAAGGAAAAGCGTCAAGCTCTCTACGGACGAGGCCGTCACCGACAAATTGTGGAGTCAAAGGGCAATCATTATAGGCATGCTAAAGGGGTACAAGAACTGGTACAAAGGCGACGAATTCAAATGGAAGGACATAAAGCCAGAGATGCAATTTCTCGTCGACATTCCGCATTCAAATGGGTGGAAGTACACTGGCAAGGTCGATCTTAATTTTCTCTTAAAGGGCAAGCGTACGTTATGTGAGCACAAAACCACATCATCGCTGGATGTCAACTACATATCTAGGCTTCCACTCGATTTTCAGATACTTGGTTATTTGTGGGGTTTCAGTGAATTTATTGGTGTCATGCCTCATTCTATTTTGTACAACGTAGTCAAGAAAACGCAATTGCGACAGGGAAAAAACGAAAAATTCAATGACTACCTGAAAAGGGTATCTGACGACTACTCCCTTTACAAGGAGAAATACTATTATAGAGAGCCATTGCGCTTCGGCACCAAGGAGATAAGAGCATTTGTCGTGGAACTAAGAAAGCTAACGACAGAGATGGACAGGGCATTCAGCGACGACTTCTACTATATGAACTCGTCAACGTGCACCACATATGGAAAGTGCGCGTATATGCCATTATGCCTCAACGGTGTTAATAACGACACTCTTTCCAGATATAGAATTAAAGACAGGATACATGAAGAACTTGAGGAATGATACATGAAGAATTTGAAGAGGTGATTTGATGGAAAACAAAAAGAAAAAGGATTACAACTCAGTTTTTTTGCCTAGTACGCGTGACATAGACGTAGTTACGTTGGAAGAATTGACGTGGCTGCTATATGGGCAACCAGGTGTAGGCAAGACGACATTCGCGGCCAGTATGGACAAAGCATTGTTTCTCTGCACCATGCCAGGGCAGAAGTACATAAAGGCCTACAAGAGACCGGTAACGTCGTGGCTCATGTTTAAGCAGTATGTTGACCTACTCGACAGCAAGACGCCTGAGAAGTACTCGACGATAGTCATAGACACGGTCGACCAATTATATACACTGTGCAAGAAGTATATTTATAAGAAACGAAATATAGAGCATGTAAGCGACGAAGAGTGGGGCAAAGGATGGGAAATGGTGGCCGACGAGTTCAGGCTGTGGGTACTGCGGTTGGCTTTATTGCCTTACGGTACCGTGTTTATTTCACACGACAAGACTATAGAAAAACGAGGTAGGATAACGCGCACGTCTAAAATAGTGCCGTCACTCCAGAAGCAGGCGCAGGCGATCGTAAACCCAATATGCGACGTCATCGCCTATTGCGGCTTTTCTGAGGAGTCGGCAGACAAGCACGATTCGGATAGGATTATAATGTTCGAACCGTCAGAAACCATAGAGGCAAAAGACTGGACTGGCAAGCTGCCTCATAAATGCGCGTTCGACTACAGGGAAGTCGAGGATTACCTCTTAGGACATAAAACGACAAAGGTGAAAACTACAACAATGCCCGGGCAAGGAAAGAAGAAAAAGAAGAAAAAGAAATAATAGACGGGCGGAAAAAACGAAAGGAGAACTATAATGGCAATCAATAAGAAAGAAAAAAAGACTCTGCAAGGTATGTGGGAAGACGCGCCTGAAACCGGCGGTATGATGGTGGTACCAGACGGAAAATATCACTTCAAAATCACCAACGCCAAGTTTACCATGGAGTCGGGCAAACCGCAAATGGCCACGTCGCTCAAGGTAGTCGGTGGAGACGAGGAGTACGTTGGCGAAGAGTTCGACATAAAGGATAACCTCGAGACAGGCGAAAATATGGGCTGGTTCAAGAACAAACTCAACCGCCTCAACGTGGACATTCCAGAATCGTTCGACGAAATCATCGACGGTACTGTGTCCAAAGAAATGAGAGGCAAAGTGTTCGAGGGACAGGTTAAGACTAAAGGCGGCTTCCAGAACGTCTACGTTAACAAGCTTGTGACGTCGGATGACGACGAAGAGGTCAAAGAGGAACCCGAGGATGGCTCCGAGGAGGAGTTAAAAGAAGAGGAACCTGAGGAGGAGATTGAGGAGGAGTTAAAAGAAGAGGAACCTGAGGAGGAGATTGAGGATGCTGATGAAGAGAGGATAGAAGTCGACGACGAGGTCACGTGGACGTCGAAGGGAAAAAAAGTGACCGGCACCGTACTTGAGGTTATCGAAGATGAAGGCAAGGCGAGGGTGAAGCTGGAGGATGACAAGAAGGTGTATAGGGTGCAGCTTGATCTCCTGTCGCCGGTGTACGAGGGAGACGACGGCGAGGAACCGGAAGAAGATGGCGAAGATGACAGCGGAGGTAACGACGGAGACGAATGGCCGGAACCCGACGCGGCCAAGAAGTTTAAGAAGGACGCTATCTCTAAGCTACTGGAAAAAGTCGGCCTCAAGGGAGACATTAAGGGCGGCAAGTCTGTAGCGGTCACCATCGCCAAAATCAAGCACGAGGAAAATGTGACGAAGGACGAGCTCGCGGAGGCCTGCAAGGCTTTTGGACTTAAACCCAAAAGCAATGACAAGATCAAGGACCTCAAGGCGATGATCCTCGCCGAGGTAGACTCCGCCTCCATGTAAGGCGACGAAGGTGGCCGATCTAAAAAGATACATCCTTGACAACGTAGACGCGGCTGAGGTGTACAAGGACTTGATCCCGGAGTGGAGGGAGGGATCCAACATCTCTTGCCCGTTTGCCGAGTCTAGGCATAAAAGAGGAACAGACTCGTCACCGTCGATGTCGATAGACCTCGACAAAGGTATATTCTGCCACGCCTGCGGGTATAAGGCGTCGTCGTTTATAGGTTTCTGGGAAGACCTCAACGGAGTCACGTTTGAGAAGGCCTTGGCAGACATATATAACTCGTACGTGAGACAACTGGTGTCTGCCAAGGAGGTGCGCAAGGTATCGAAAGACCTACTCGACAATCCGTTTATATTAGGACAATTGTTCAAAGTCAGGGGAATAAATAAGGATACCGTCAAAAGGTGGAATCTTGGGTGGAAGGCCGATAGGCTATGGATACCTATAAGAAATGAATATGGCCTCTATGTAAACGTCCGCAAGCACGACATATTCAAGAGGTTCGACAGCAAGTTGAAAATAGTGTCTTATGGCAAGGGCTTCGGCGATAGCAGACTATGGCCGTTGGATTCAATCAAGGGCAAGATCATATTTTTACTGGAGGGCGAACTGGATACATTATTGGCACTGCAAAACGAACTAAACGCGCTGACGGTTGCTGGCTCTGGCGCCATGACATGGAAGAGTGCATGGGGTAAATTGTTTAAAGGCAAGAGCGTGGCTATAGTGCCAGATAACGACAAAACAGGCATGGACGGAGCCAAAAAAAGACAGCTATCTATACAAGCTGGCGGTGGAAAAGCGGCTATCATAGAGCTGCCAGTCAAAGAAGAAGGCGAAGATTTGACTGACTGGTTCCTGCACTACAGCGGAACGGCAGATGACCTAATGTCCATAGCCAAAAAAGCATTGAAGGAAACAGATAAACCGAGGCAAAGCGGTGGAAACGCCGATTTTTCAGATACGACCGAGCTACTCAACGATACACTGACACCTAGGGAGGCGATGATGCTCGAGAGAGCGGAAATAGTTTTCAACTCTATGATGGAAAGGGGCGTATTCTTTAGAGGTGTGGATAATAGTTTATACTACTCCACGCCAAATAAGAAGGTACTACACGTAGCCATGACGTCACCGCGTTTCCTATCCTTCATGAATAATATATCGCCGTTAATAAATCCAGCCAATTCAAACGGTAAATTTATACTACAGCATGTCATCAGTCGTGGCTTCATGTCCGGTAAAAAGGTGGTTACGGGTGCATGGTCACTATATAGTAACGGCTCCATATACTTGTTTGAGAGTAACAACAATCTTATAAAGGTGTCGCATAACGCCATGGAGAAAGTCCCAAACGCGGTTAACGATGACGCGATCCTTATAGAAACGCCATCAGAGAAGATGATGTTTAAGTTCAACGCCAAAGTGCCAGTAGCGGAGGGAATGCGCCTACTATGGAGGTACTACGCCGAGAACCTGGCGTTAAAAACCTCCGATAGGTATTTAATGCTTTGCTGGTTACTTGGCGTATTTTTCCGCGAGTATGTAAGGGCAAAACCACTAGTACGCTTGTTAGCTAGGACTGCGTGGGGAAAATCAACCGCGTCTAAGCTAACCAGTTTCTTAATCTACGGAGATGAATTTCTTAGCCATTCGGCGTCAACCATAGCGGCGTCGTACGAAATGAGCAGAACACACCCATTATTGCTGTTTGACAACATAGAAACTAGAAATATGACGCCGACATTTGAGGATTTTATGTTGATAACAGCTACTGGCGGGTTGAAAGCCAAAAGGCAAAGAGCAACAGATATAGGCATAGTGGTAGATTCTACTAATTGTTTGTTACTCAGTAACGGTATAGAGCCATTCAGCAAGAGGGAGCTAATCAGTAGGACTATAGAGCTCAACCTCGACCTTGAAAAATACGGAAAAGACCCTTTCCACGAAGTGAAAGAATTCAAGCAACTTTTATCTTCAAGGAGTACGATATTGTCGGCTATTGTCAAGGTTGCACGCGCGCATATATTGCCCAGCCTATACAGCGGCGAGACAGCCAAGATAATCAACTACCTTCCAGAGCATTCTAAAGAACGCTTTAACGCGTACATATCGGTTATGGCCATTATACTAAAGGCGTTGTGGAGGTATATACCGGCAGACGAGTTCAGCGATCCAATGGAATTGATACTGGAGTGGCTTCATTCGCAGGATATATCCACTCAGGCGCAGGATTCTCAGACGAACGAGGTATTGTATTTTTTGAACACTTTGATAGAAAGATACACCATAGTGGCCGACTTCAAGGTAAAGCTGAAAGAGGAAAATAGCAAGGTGTTGTTTAATGTGACTACTCAAGAGTTGTTGTCGGATTTTAGAATACTGGCCAGGCATCTAGGTATACGATGTCCATGGGACAACGAGAGGCAGCTCGGAACGAGACTGGTGGACGCCATGGACATTCTCGAGGAAAATAGCTGGAAGAGGGAAAAGACAATAATGTCTGGTAGGATAAAATACAAGTACACGTTTATTAGGAGGCCAATAAATGCCGGGTAAAAAGAAAAAGGTCATAGTCGTCGAGTACTGGGTAAAAATACAATGCCCGTTTTGTGGCAATTACGTGTCTTTGCCGGATTGTTTGTTGCCTGACATATTAAAGTGCGATATGTGCCTTGGGCTCTTCAAGCTTGATGACTACGATATAAGGGAATATAAAAGGAGGAAATAGTATGGACATGAATGAACTGCAAGAAGCGGTAAGAGGTTGGCGCTCAAAGAATTTTGAGGGTCAGACGAAACAAGGAAAGGGTACCAAAGCGCGCTTACATCAGCACAAGTACGTGCAGGCCGTTATTGGGTTGTTAGGCGCCATGGAAGAAATGGGCGAATTGACTCATTGCGTGCTTAAACGTTTGCAAGGTATTCGTGGGTACGACGACGACAAGAAGTTTGAGGCCGAGGCGTCAGACGCAGTTGCAGACACCGTCATATACCTTATGGGCGTATGCGATGCATTCGGGTGGAAGATGCAAGAGGTAGTAGAGCGGACAGTCAACGAGGTTATAACGCGTAATTGGAATGCCAACAAGCAGACAGGAGAAGACCCGAATATACGGATGGTAACCGAGAAGGACCTTATAGACAGTCTCGAGCCAATCGCGTGTGCGCCTCTTATGCACGTAGATATAGCCAGTATGTTTGGTGACAAACGCAAGCAGACCGAGGAAGCCTTATTCTATGTCTGTTTTTTGGCCTCGATAGCTAGCTCTGTAAACCTGGTGTGTAACAGCCGAAAACAGGAGTACAACGTCGGCGTCTCCATACGCGAATATTGGGAAATTAACGGCATCAAGGCCCCACTGCAAATGGCCAACATGAAAATAAAAAGGGCCAAGTCGGGGTTGAGCGTATTAAAGTTACTGGGCAACGACGCTACCAAAGACGATAAAGACAGCACCCGACTCAAGGTTATAGATTCGCTAGTTGACTGCATTTCGTATGCGGCCTTCACCGTCGCTGAATTAGTCGTAAGAGAAGGAATGGACACAGCGATATTCAAAGACCTGTACCAAGTGGACCCGCAAAAACCGTATACGATCTTCATTAACGCGGCCGAGAAGGTGTTAGGGGGAAAACTATGAGCGAGTTCGACCTAGTCTATGCCGAGTTGCTCAGCAGCGTCATGCTGAGTAAAGGATATGTGAACAAGAGGACCGGCCACCAGGTCAAGGCCGAGGCCGGCGCCTTGTTCGGTATAACCGCGAACCCGTTGCTACAGTTGCGGGATATAAAGCCGTTGTGGTTCGTCGTCGAGACTGTGGCGTCCATAGCTGGTTGCAGGGATCTAGACCTGTTCCACGAGTTTGGCCTTAAGGCATGGGACAAGTTTGCCGATATCAAAGGCAATGTAGAGTCCATGTATGGCTGGCGATGGAGGAGTCACTTCAATCGCGACCAGTTTTTGGACCTACTAACTGGCCTAGGAAAAGACAATTCCACCAGACACGGAGTGCTGATAACATGGGATCCGGCTAACGACGGCCTTTACCGCGAGCAAGTGTCCAATGTACCGTGCGTAGTGGCGTGGCACTTCCATGTAATTAATAACGGCCTCCACTTAACGGTCATGCAAAGATCTGGTGATCTTGTGGTTGGCGTTCCGCACGACATCGCCAGCGCATGGTTATTGCTCGAGCTTATGGCCGCTCACCTCCTGCTCGACGTCGGCAGTCTGACCTACGTCATATCCAATGCACATATCTACGACTCCCATTATAAATTGGTTAACGAAATGTTAGACAACGCCAAACATATGAGGGAGGTAGGTGGTAGGCACTCTACGCCAAAAGTGCAGCCAAGCATGGGCTGCATAGAAAGCATATTATCTGGCAATTGTGTAGACGTGGTCAACAAGTTATACTCGTTCATACTGAGTGCATACGAACCAATGCCCACCACAGTCAGACCGGAGGTGATACTATGAAAGCCTACATGATACGCAATGACTTAGAGCTCGATGAGCTCAAGACCTGGGACAGAAGTATGACAGACAAGTACGGGTCACGTATGTTGGAAATAGCCAAAATCGTGTCGAGGTGGTCTAAATGCCCGGAAGGCAGGCAGCATGGGTGTATTATTGCTTTTAAAGGTAAGTACATCGTCAGTACCGGATACAACGGACCGGCAACTGGGGTCGCCCATTGCGAGGATTGCGGATACGACGACGACAAGTCTACGTGTCCAGCGATACATGCTGAAGTCAACGCCATTATCAATATGGCTAGACTAGGTATATCGTCTTTTCAGGCAGTGGCCTACATCACAAAGACGCCTTGTAAGCATTGCAGGTCCGTGCTACTCAACGCCGGAATAACTACTGTGGTTGTAGACGAAATACTTAGCGGCAA
>Ga0307376_10006761_pt1 | contig 10108 bp, 10 predicted proteins | sample TR2MG_FD_202536 | JGI IMG/M metagenome (GOLD analysis project Ga0307376, IMG submission 202536) | Soil microbial communities from Risofladan, Vaasa, Finland - TR-2 | ecosystem: Environmental > Terrestrial > Soil > Coastal area > Acid sulfate soil | place: Finland: Risofladan, Vaasa | collected...
CGGGGCCGTAGCCAAGGAGCTAGAACAGCTATATGGCGAACAGAGTGCTGATATTGCCGGTGAGCTGGCCCGGCACTTTGAAGCGGCCGGATTGTTCGACAAGGCCATCTCCTATTTGCAGCAGGCCGGAGATCGGGCAGTTCGCCTTTCTGCAAACGATGAGGCACTGGCGCACTTTTACAAGGTATTGGCCCTGCTTGAAACGATGCCCGATACCCTGGAGCATCAGCGACAAGAACTCAGGTTGCAAATTGCCCTATTTGCTCCCTTGGCAGGGGCCAAGGGTTATGGAGCCCCGGCCGCTGGGCAAGGCTTTCACACGTGCTCAGGAGCTGTGTGAGCTGGTGGGGGAACCGGGCCAGCTTTTTTTGGTGTTGTATGGGCTGTGGGGACACAATTTCGTGCAAGGAGATATGAAAACAGCCCGTGAGTTGGCCAGGCAATGTCTGACCCTGGCCCAGAAGACACAAGAGCCGGCCCTCCTGATGGAAGGCCATCGGATGACAGATGAGACCGCGTTCTTCAGGGGAGAGTTGACCGCCTCCCGCAAACATCTCGAACGAACCCTTTCACTCTACAAGCCCGAACAGCACCGGGCCCACGCCACCGTTTATGGGCAAGATCCAGGCGTGGCTTCTTTATCCCACGGATCGTGGATCTTGTGGCATCTTGGTTATCCGGATCAGGCTCTGAAAATGGGGCAGGAAGCGGTGACCCTGGGCGAAGATTCGGCGCATCCATTTAGTCTGGACTTTGCCCTGTGCTATAACGCGGTGCTCCATCAATTCTGTCGAGAGGGACAGCGAGTCGAGCAATTAACCGAAGCAGCCATTCACCTCTCGTCTGAGCAGGGGTTCGTACTCTGGTTAGCCGAGACAACATTTTTCTGGGGCTGGGTGCTGGTCAACCGGGGGCAGAATGAGCAAGGAATTGCCCAGATGCAACAGGGCCTGGCTGAATATAAAGCCATCAATATAAATTTGCACCTGCCGTATTTACTGGCCCTATTGGCCGAAGTTTATGGTGATAATGGGCAGCCGGCTGAGGGTTTGACCTTGCTGGCCGAAGCAATGGCCCTCGTGGAAAAGGGGGAGTTACGCCACTATGAAGCCGAACTTTATCGGCTCAAAGGTGAGTTACTACTGATGCAGGGAGAGTCTTTGGAAGAAATTGAAGTAAGTTTCCAACAAGCGATCAAGATTGCTCGCCAACAGGCGGCCAAGTCTTTAGAATTGCGAGCAGCGATGAGTTTGAGCCAGCTTTGGCAGCAGCAGGGCAAAGCTCAAGAAGCGCGCCAGATGTTGGCCCAGATTTACGACTGGTTCACTGAGGGGTTTGATACGGGCGACTTGAAAGAGGCCAGGGCGCTACTTGAAAGAATTGCATGAACGGATCAGATCACGCGCTGTGCCCGGTTCCTGGGACGAATAATCCTTGTCGCCCATAGCTCTGGATATCCGGGCACCGTTATCGTGGCTTGAACGCAGCTTTGATAAGGTGGACGCTGCCAGGCTCGGCACCATTGCTCGTCCTCCAATTCGGACAACTCCAACTGAGCTAGCCGGTGCCAACTGATTGATCCGCTATATGTCCAGGGGTGTTGCAGTCTGGTATCCGAGAAGGATCACCATATCAGCCCAGGCCCGCATACAAATTAATGGCCCCTAGTTTGACATGTGCCTGGACTATGGCGATCATTATGCTTTGAGATCAACATGTATTTAAACCTACCTTCATGAAATCATTGCGCCGCATGGCGCCCTTCGCCGGTCCCTATCGCCTGATCGCCATTTTGCTGGCGATTACCACGATCCTGCCGGTGGCCATGGAATTGCTCGTGCCGAGGGCGTTAAGCTATATCATCGATCAGGGCATTGAAGTTGGGGACATGAGCGCCATCGTCCGGGGCGTTGCCGTCATGCTTGTCGCCGCCCTGGTGGGGGCGGCCGCGACCCTGGGCCAAGGCGTCTTCCGGGCCCGGCTTTCCCAGGGGTTGGCCTACGACATGCGCAATAAGATGTTCGCCCACATCCAGACCTTCTCCTTCGCCAACCTGGACCATATGCAGACCGGCCAGCTGATTACGCGCTTATCCAGTGACGTCAACCTGGTGCGTGACTTTGCCAGCACCGGCCTGGCCCTGCTCCTAAGGGCCTTATTGATGGTGGGCGGTAGCGTTGTGGCCATGTTTCTCATCGACTGGCAACTGGCCCTGATCATGGTGGTGCTGTTGCCCCTGGCCGCGCTGATCATCTGGGGCGTGATGCACCTGGCCCAACCCCTGTTCGCCATTGTCCAACAAAAGCTGGGGGCGCTTAATAGTATCGTCCAGGAGAACCTGGCCGGGGTCCAGGTGGTCAAGGCCTTCGTCCGCGAACCTTATGAGATCGCACGCTTCAATGATCACAACGTTGATTATATGGAAGACAACATCCGGGTCGGCCGTCTTATGGCCGTTGCCTTGCCTTTGCTGGCCATCCTGACCAACCTGGGCATCGTGGCCGTGGCCTGGTTTGGCGGGCTGAGTACCATCGGCGGGCGGTTGACGGTGGGAGAACTGGTCGCGTTTAATAGTTACCTGATGATCGGCATGGCCCCCTTGTTGCTCTTGGGCAATGTGCTGACCATGATGTCCCGGGCCGAGACCTCGGCCGGGAGAGTATGGGAGATATTTGACACCGAGCCTGTCGTCAAGCTGGCCGCCTCGCCTCACGAGGCCCCGGCCGTATCCGGACAGGTGACCTTCTCCGGCGTATCGTTCCATTACGATGGGCCGGACAACGACCGCCCTCCCGGCAGCATGCCCGGTACGCTGCCAAAAACTCCTTCAGGTAATGGGCGCGGCGGCCGGACTGTGTTGGCCGGCCTCTCCTTTTCAGTGGCCCCCGGGCAACGAATCGCCCTCCTGGGCGCCACCGGTTCAGGCAAAAGCTCCCTGGTCAACCTGATCCCCCGCTTTTATGATGCCAGCGCCGGGCAGATCCAGGTGGACGGCGTCGATGTCCGCCAATGGTCACCCGAATCCCTACGATCAAAAATCGGCGTGGTCTTACAACAGACAACCTTGTTCAGCGGTACGGTGCGGGAGAACATCACCTACGGCCGCCCCACGGCAACGCTGGACGAGGCGATGGCCGCCGCCAAAGCCGCCCAGGCCCACGACTTTATTTCCGGGTTGCCGGCCGGCTACGACAGTCCCGTCGAAGAGCGGGGCGCCAACTTTTCCGGCGGGCAAAAACAGCGTATCGCCATTGCTCGGGCCCTGCTGATCCGCCCGGCTATTCTGATCCTGGACGACAGCACCAGCGCCGTGGACATGCAGACCGAGGCTAAAATCCAACAGGCCTTGAACAGCCTGCAAGTTAAGCCGACTATCTTTATCGTTGCCCAACGTATTAGCAGCGTCCTGAGCGCCGACCAGATTATCATCCTGGACCACGGCCAGATCATGGCCCAGGGCACCCATACCCAGCTACTCAAGAGCAGTCCCATCTACCAGGAGATCTATCACTCTCAGCTTGGCAGGGACCAGGATAACGGCCGGTGAGCAATCAATCAGGAAACACGTCCTCGGGTAACGCTCCCCGCGTCCGGCTTGGTTATGGCGGCGGGGGAAATCTGACCGGCGAAAGCGCTCGGAATGCCCAATCTACTGTTCGCCGCCTGTTTCAATATGCCCGGCCGTACACCTGGCAGCTCCTCATCGTGGCCCTCCTGGTTATCGTGGGAACGCTCTCCAGCCTGGCCGGCCCCATCCTGTTCGGTATCATCATCGATCGCCATGTCATTCCCGCCGATACCGGCGGCCTGGCCCGAACCGTCTTGCTCATGCTGGTCATTTACCTGGTCGGTGGGCTGGCGGCCATCATCTACGGTTTGCTCATGGTGCGCATCGCTCAACGATTGGTCGCCGACGTACGCGCCGAGCTGTTTAACCACCTGCAGTCCCTCTCCATGGCCTTTCACGACCGCAACCGAGTTGGTGACTTGATGAGCCGGGTCAGCAACGACACCGAGGCTATTGACAGCGTCCTTTCCAATGGCCTGATCCAGTTCGTGACCAACATCCTGATGCTGGGCGGCATCATGGTCGCCATGTTCCTGTTGAACTGGCAGCTGGCCATCGGCACACTCATCTTGCTGCCCTTGATGCTATTCATCACCGGGCAGGTAACCCGCCGCAGCCGGGTCGCGTTCCGGGAGGTCCAGCAAAATCTGGGGACCATGAACGCCGTCATGGAGGAGAACATCGCCGGCATTCGCGTCGCCCAGGCCTTTGCCCGGACCTCCGACACCCTGGCCCAGTTCGAGGTGGTCAACGACCGCAACCGCCAATCAGGGACCCGGGCCGATATCATCACCGCCGCCTTGGGCCCCATGTTCACTACCATGAGCACCATCACCATCGCCGCAACAGCCCTGCTGGGCGGCTGGTTGGCCCTTGAAGGCATCGTCACCGTGGGTGTGATCGCCACCTTCGTCGTTTACATCATGAACTTCTTCCGGCCCATGCGGGCCATCGCCATGCTCTACAATTTTCTGCAATCGGCGCTGGCCGGCGCGGAGCGGATCTTCGCCGTGCTGGACGTCCGGCCGGGCGTGGCCGACAAACCCGGCGCCTTGTCCCTGGCCAAGGTTCAAGGGGCGGTCGTCTTCGACCGGGTTACCTTCGCTTACAAGGCCGGTGAGCCGGTGCTGGTCGATGTCAGCCTGGAAGCCTTGCCGGGACAGACCATCGCCCTGGTCGGCCCTACCGGTGCGGGCAAAACGACCATCGTCAACCTGTTAAGCCGCTTCTATGACGTGGATGAGGGAGCTATCACCATCGACGGGCACGATATCCGCTCGGTGCAGCAGGCTTCCATCCGCTCCCAGTTGGGCATCGTCCTGCAAGATACCTTCCTCTTCTCCACCACCGTCATGGAAAATATCCGCTACGGCCGTTTGGACGCCAGTGACGAAGAAGTGCGGGCCGCGGCCGGGCTGGCCAACGCCGATTGGTTCATTCGCCATCTGCCCCAGGGCTACCACACCCCGGTATCAGAGCAGGGACATAATTTCAGCCAGGGCCAGCGGCAACTGTTGGCCATCGCCCGGGCCATCCTGGCCGACCCGCGCATCCTGATCCTGGACGAGGCCACCAGCAGCGTTGATACCCGCACCGAGATGCACATTCAAGAAGCCCTGTTACACCTGATGGCCGGCCGCACCGCCTTTGTCATCGCCCACCGCCTGAGCACCATTCGCCAGGCCGACCAGCTGTTGGTGATCGACGGCGGCCGCATCGTCGAGCGCGGGACCCACGAAACCCTCCTGGAAAAACAAGGCTTTTATCACCAGATGTACATGAGCCAGTATCTGCATTCAAATGTATAAATCTCTCCTGGAGTAGGTAAAATACGCGCCGGCCAAACTGGCGATAATGATGACGGCCGATAGCAACAAAAATATGCCCTCGATCCTTGACTCCTGCAGCAACGTGACCGGGTTGAAGTATTTGAAGGGCGAAAAGTATTCCAGAAAGGTCAGCTTTTCATTCATGCCGGCGATGACTGACAGGAAATAAGTCACCAGCAGGAGGGAAACCGCCACAGAACCGGCCCGCTTATGCTGTTTCATCGCACAGCCCAGGAAGATGCCGATCGCCAGGAATATCATTTGCATGAAGAAGAGGGCTAGCAGGCACAGAGCGAAAAACTTATAAAACACACTCTCGGGCTGATAGGTGGAGGCACTGGCCAGGGTGGCGATCGTGGTGATTAACAGCAGGCCTACACAATTCACAAGAGCTGCCAGCGCTTTGGCGGTTATCAGCCTACTCCTTGATACGGGCAGTGTGAGGGAAAACTCGACGGTTTTATCCCGTTCTTCCTTAGAAATAATATCGCTGCCCCACATCGCGGCCGCGATCGATAGGAGAAGCGCGAAGTAGGTGAACATCACGCCAAAAAAGCCCGTGACAGTGGTCAGGTTAAAGGCCGAAAAACTGAAAGCCTCCAACATCGCCGAGGGCATACTATCCAGGATCTTCAACATTTCAGGGTTGCCCTCATACGCTGAAAACTTTGAAAATCCCACGACGATAAGCAGGACCATGATGACGCCCCAAATGAGCAGAGATCGTAGATTAGCCTTAACTTCTCTCCAGAATATGTTCACCTTATCATCTCCTTACACCGCTGAAGCGATGTTTCGCCGCGCATAAAGCAGGTAACTGCCGGCAATCGAAATAACAACAACTATCACGCTCAGCAACACCAGGGGCAGGTCATAGCCCACATGGGTGATGATGTAGTTGGCGTCAAAATGTTTGAAAGGCGAGATGAGCTCAAAGGTTTCCTTGCCCAGCATATTGCCGAAGGCGTTCAGAAAATACATCCCAAACACCAGGCCCATGGAGAAAGAGGTCACGCTTCTTACCCTTTTCACCAACAGTGAAATCAACATGCCTACAGAAAGGAAGAATAGTTGAAATAGCGCGATGCTAAGCAACAGCAGCAATAAAGCCGTAGTGTCATACGCTCTTCCGTCCCGAAATATGTTGATGGCCACCAGCGTCGTTATCCAGACAACGATATTGGTAATGACCAGGCCGGTGCCGGCCGAGAGCAGCTTGCTGGTTAAGATCTTCGAGCGCCCAACAGGTTTGGCCATCAGAAAATCAGCCGTTAACTCTCTTTCCTCTATGGAGACAAGGCCGAAGCCATAATTGGCAGCCTGAATGGCCAAACATATCTGGATAAAGAGGAAGATAAGACTGTAAAAACCGAGCACAGTGGCCAGGTCCAGGCCCGTCATGCCAAAGGCGGCCAGAAATTCAGGAGGAAACTGGTCCATCGCCTCGTTCAAGAGTTCCGCATTAGCCGCCATGCCGGAAAACAAGGACATCACGACAAATATCAAGATGATGAGCGCTACGGACCAGCTTATGACCGATCCCAAACTCATTTTCAATTCATGTTTGTATATGTTCATCTTGATCACCTACTCGTAGTAATGGATGAAGATCTCTTCCAACGTAGGCTCTTCAATGGTCACATCGGAGATCTCTCTTTCACTGATCAGTTTAGCCATCACGTTAATGTCGCCCTTGTAAAGAAAGCTCAAGGCCCCATTTTCCATGGCCATGTTGCTCACACCGGTTATGTCGAACCGCCCTTCATCAATTTCCTCGGCCGCTACCCTGATCTTCTTGTAATTGTCTCTTCGTATTGTTTCGATCTCATCAATTCTTATAACCGTGCCCTCTTTAATAATCGCCACCCGGTGGCACATTTTTTGCACTTCGCCAAGGATGTGCGAAGAAAAGAACACCGTCGCGCCTCTTTCCTGGTTCTCCTCTCGAATGAGGTTGAAGAACTTCTGCTGCATGAGCGGATCGAGGCCGCTGGTCGGTTCATCCAGCACAATGAGCTTCGGCTGGTGCAAAAGCCCCTGCACAATACCCACCTTCTTCTTGTTGCCGTAAGAGAGGTCGTCAATCCTTCTCTTCAGATCGAGTTCCATGATCTCGGCCAGTTCATACATCCGCTTCGTGCAATCCTTTTTGTAAAAACTTGCGGAATATTTCAACAATTCCAGCACTTTCATCCGCTCGTAGTAGAAGACCTCTGACGGCAGATAACCGATATCCTGCCTTAACTCAGGGCCATATTCGATGGCATCCTTTCCAAAGATTTTCGCCTCTCCGCTAGTAGGGAAAATCAGCGACAGAAAGAGCCTGATCGTCGTCGATTTCCCGGCTCCATTAGGGCCGATGAAGCCATAGATCTCTCCTTCGTCAACGCTGAAGGAGACATCGTCGATGCCCCTATCTTTTCCATAATATTTGGTCAGATTGTTAACTTCAATCGTACTCACGGCTTCACTCCTTATGCCTTCTCTAAAGTTACTCTTACTTCCACTTCTGTGACTGTGGATTATCTCCTACCGATTCCGTTCTTGAGGAAATCAATATATTTATCGAAACCGGCCATCATGTTTTCATCATAGCTTTGGGCAACATTTTTAATGTAATATTCGACAACAACCGTACTCATGGAGGCGATTATGAAGGCAAACATCTTGACATCAATATCTGCTCTTACTTCACCCCTCGCTATTGCAGCTTCTAATAACAATTCAAAGAATCCATACGCGGCCGGCAAAATGGTGGCCACTGCTTCCTTGTAGATAGGTCCATCCTTATTCCTCAGCAGCTTGCTACTGATTTCCGCATAGTCAGGATGTTCCTCCGCAAATCTAATTCCTGATATGTACATCTCCCTGAGCAGGGTGAAAATATCATGTTCGTCGGGATTGCCCATGATGGGCGAGATGTAATTGACCTTTTCCTCTGCGCCCAACTGAAGCAGGTACAGGTACAACTCTTTCTTATTTTCGAAGTACTGATAGAAGCTGCCCTTGGATATGCCGGCTTTGTTTACAATCCGGTTAATACTGGCTAGCTCATACTCATATTCCGCGAATTCGGCGATGGCGACCTGGCAGATCAAATCTCGTTTATCGGCCGGTAAGTTATAAAAAGTGTCCTTGGGCACAATCGAATCCCCGTTAGTGACCAGGCAGTCATATGACCGCACGGTCATATTATATATTCTTGGAGGGAGTTGTCAAGATCATACGTTAGTCCAGATCGGTTTTTGGTCAGTTGTAACTCATAGTAAACTCCTTGCTGATTTTCCTTCTTAGAGGAAACGCAAACCCGCACGGACAAAAATCCACCGCTGGAAAATGATCAGCAGGAACACAGTTCTGAGCTCTGGAACAAGGAGTTGGCCCAATGGTATGGCGAGCAATACGGCGACCATCCGACCGAATACATGACCGTAGAAGAAGCCGGCTTAAAACCCGACGATTGTGTGCTGGATTTCGGTTACGGTAGCATCACGGCCGTGCGCGAGGCGACCAGGTTGGCCACTTCTGGCATTATTATCGGTGTAGACCCTTCCCCGGCTATGATCCGCATCGCGAAGGAAAAGAGCGCTGACCCAACCGCGGCCGGACGTATACGCTTTCTTCTAGGTAGTGCGGAACGCCTGCCGGTTGAAACGGACACCGTCACCGTAGCCCTGGCCATCAATTCTGTACACCACTGGGTTGATCTACCGGGCGGCTTGGCCAAAATTCGCCGGGTACTGCGTCCTGGCGGCCGGCTGATTTTTGGCGAAGAGATCGCCGACGACCAAGCGAACGGTTCAGGGGAGGGGGATTACCAACAAGACATTAACCTCATCCTGCCGCCCCTTGAAAAAGCCGGGTTCACAGATATTACCTTGTCCCAACATCCCCTTGCCGGCGGTATGATGAACATCCTCCAGGCGACCTTGCTCGATGCCTGATCTCCACCAAAATAAAATAGAATAGGCCTCACCAAACCAAAACCGCATCGGAAAATAATAGTTCTGAATAAGACAATGATGCTCTCCTTTTGTCCATAGCTGCTACAGTAACTGTAGTTAAATATTCCATCCCCGCGATGAAATAAAGAACAAATGACCCCGCTCTTTCACGACATCAGTAACGGCGATAATCGGATACAAGCGGGAAAAATCGGCAAGATAGATCTGAAAAAACAGAAACAGCTGCTGTTAACTAACCCGCAGATCCATTAGGAGGAATTCCTGGAGTTCATCGATGCCGAAATCTATATCGCTCAGAAAAACGATCAAGTCAGTCGCAATATTTTACCTGCTATCGATCGTGCTGTTAGCGTTGGTGCCAATTTTCAGCGCCTTGTTCGGCCTGTCCATGGATTTCGATGGCTTAGTGGCTGTTGCCTCAGAACAAAACGACATCCCCTGGACATCAAATCTAATCAATGTTATTCGTCTGGCCCTGGTTGAACCAAGCCTGTGACTCTATCTCATTGGCGCGGCCGTGCCAACGCTCGCTGCCCTGCTTGTACTGCTCGGGACTAGAAACCGGGCTGGCTTTGTTTTGTTGTTGAAGCGCTTTAACCCGTTGGGTCTTAACCGTGTTCCCCTTAAAAGCGCTGCCGGCAGCTATGCGCTGTTGACCTTCGGGATTTTACTTTGCCGCTCAGTATCCTGTTGGTTCAGAGACATCATTGGCCAGGATTATCAGCGCGATAGCCTCTCGCTCACGC
>Ga0307376_10006765_pt1 | contig 10106 bp, 13 predicted proteins | sample TR2MG_FD_202536 | JGI IMG/M metagenome (GOLD analysis project Ga0307376, IMG submission 202536) | Soil microbial communities from Risofladan, Vaasa, Finland - TR-2 | ecosystem: Environmental > Terrestrial > Soil > Coastal area > Acid sulfate soil | place: Finland: Risofladan, Vaasa | collected...
AACGACAAAAATGAGACAGTCTACTTAAATGCGAGAGGTAGCAGACAACATAGACCAAAAGATATAATTGGTAGCTATGACTCAAAACGAGGGGCCACATTTACTACTTCTGTTAGAAACATAATACATTCAGAAAAAACAAAAGAAATTACACATATAGTCCTAGATAAAGATGACATAAAACCGTGGAAACCCGATACGTCATACCTTATTCAGAAAGAAACTAATCTAACGGGATTAAAATATCCAGTTATAAGATATAAAACTGGAAGTTATGATTCGAATACAGGGGAATATTTAAAAGATCCTAAAAAAATATATAACGAATCATGGGTTATGTATAAAAGGATGATTCCACCAACACAAGACAAAAATTTTAATAAATTAAACCAATATGCTGTTACAAGTACACAAACTAATCTAATAGCTATTTATAGTAAAGATGGTGAGGAACGATTTGGTAGGATAGATTTTGCTATTCCTGAAAAATTACGAGCATATCCACCGGATAGTCCTAAAGTTAAAGAGTATTGGATAGAGAAATATACTTTAGAAGGTCGTGCTGGAGAACATGCTAAACTAAACCCTAGTACAGAAAGAGAAGGTATTGACATTCAAGATGAAGATTCACGTACTAACAGAACGATTACTCCTGATGTAGGAGAAGCCCCATCATATAATGATATGAAAGAGAAACAAGACCCAGTTTTAAATAAACAAATAGATGAACTTATTAATATGGCAGCAGATGAATTTAATGCGTATATAATAGATAAGACTCCCGTTGATATCACTGAGCAACCCATTGCTTCTATACTTGCGCTAAAAGAAGTAGATATTATTGAGTATTTTAAGTCAGACACTGAAAAAACCCGTATTGAAATAATTGACGATGCAATGGAAGGCGCACAAAAGAAACTTGATATTGTGTGGAATACAAACAAATTGAATAATGTTAAAAGTAAAGTTAGAATCCATATCAAGAAAATAATAGATAATATTCGCAAAAATGCTGCGGACATAATTTAAATTACTATCGCCTGACATTTGCGAGTTTACTTGGATCGTAATAGTCAGGCGATTTCTTTTTTACCCATTTTACAAATTTTCCGATATTATCATTAGCTAATAGCTTTTCGATTGTATTGTATATTTTACTTAATTCGGCTTCGGTAAACAGGGAGTGAATTTTACTGTGACATATGCGATGTAGGACAGCCGTAGGGCCGTTTCTTCCGCCTTTAACTACTGGTGTCAAATGATGTTCACTACATTCTATCGCTGGTATTTCACGCTTACATAGGGGACAAATCCCACCATCAGTTTCTTTAGCAGTACTCGGAACTAATGGTCTGGTTTGTGTTTTATAACTTTTTCTTGTTCCTTTTGGCATTTAATCTTTTTGCGCTTATTCAGTTACAAATCCTTCTGGTTCTGGTTCTGGTTCTGGTTCTTGTTTTATTTCTTCTCCTAAGTCATATGGTTTATTATCCCATGCCTCAAGAGCGTTACAAGTCTTTTCTACTGTATTCATTACTTTAGTAAACACCATTTTAGTTGTTTTTTTCACATTTCCGTCAGATAGGTCTCTATTTCTTACCACCAAATTGGTAACGAAATATCCTAATGTACCGAAAATGAGTATGAATATTAAAACCCCGCGCATGAACCACAGTTGATGTAGTACGATTACGACTATTAATAAAATTACTGCATATCCAAAAAAAGACCAAGACCACATAATTACTCCATTGTTAAGTTATACAATGAAAATAAAAAAATAAAAGTCTATGTCAAGAATTTTTTTAAAATAATGATAAATGGTTTGTTATATGATCAATTAGTTCAGCTTTGTCCGGGCCTATTGCAACTGCGGTATTAGTTTCTTTCCCGTCAAATTCTGTTAATCCAGCATCAGTTATCAACGCACAGGGAATATCTGCTTTTTTAGCTTTTTCATATATCTCAAGTAATTCTTCTTCGCTGCTAACGCTAAGTGTTATCTTGGTAAATTTATTCAGTAACCAATATTTCATGGATTCAGTTAAAGGAATCTGTAGAAAATCACCTTCGGGATCATTAAATATTTCTCCTCGGTCAACAAAAACCTTTAACGAGGCATGCGCCCCCGATGATATTAATTTTCCGGTATGAACTTTTTCGCCTTTTGAATTTTTAAGGTCTTTACGGACGACTATTACTTGTTTTATAGGAGTGTTGTATTTTTTTAATTCCATATTATTTCCTTATAAGTTAGTGTCATATTCGACTAAAGTATGCTCTACATCAATCAATTCGTGGTCGATAATTCTAGCGATAATATTCCAGTCTCCGCCAGCCAACCCAGCTCCGATTAATGGATAACCTATTCTATATTCTTTAAAGTCTTTGTTTATTTTATGCATGACATTTCTTACTGCTTCATAATCAACGTCCATTTCACCCTTTAAACGACCATCATGCCCATATTGGGTATATGCATTTATTATATAAAATGGTTTGTTGTTTGTTTCTACCATTACTTTCGTATAATTACCCAATTTAGACTTATCCCCAGCTACGGTTTTCTTATCGACATCATAAGCTTCTGGATATTCTTTAGCTATTTGTGCAGCTATCCCCGCTCCCATTCTACAGAAGCAATTACACCCCTGAATAATGGCATCGAAATTGCCTTCGCGGGCCAGCTTTAACAAATCACCTTTAATGGTTTCTTTTTTCATAATATCTCCTTATGAAATGAATATAGAAATTTCACATATTTAAACAATTAATATCTTCTAATGTATTTAATATCTTCTAATGTATAAAGAGGATTCACGAATTTTACTACTTCTCCTTCATATTCAAATAATAAATCCTTATCCAATATTGGCATATTGAGACAATGTTTATAAACCTGTGGATAATATATATTTGGGACATTTTTGAATTCCATTGAATCCGACGTTACTTTTACATAAAAAGGTTTTCTGGGATGGGCAGCTAATAACCTAAATTGTTCTATTTTAATAATTTTAATTAGATCGGATGATAGTATTTGAGTCAACTTATATAATGTATCAAAAAATTCCTTCTCATTCATTATATCATGGATAATAATTTCATCCGTTCCCATACTGGTTACTGTTACTGCCATATTATCCAAAATAGCATCTGTTATCCTATTCATAATAACTTTTTGTATAGACTGTTGTCTTGTAGGAAGTAAATTCCCGAAAATAATTTGTCGTAATTGTTTAGATTCTATCATATAAGGATCTGCTGTATATTCTGATATGAAATCTCGATAATTCTCTTTGTCATTAACTAGATCAGGATCATAGTATCGCATAGAATTAAAGTTGGCTTTCTTTAAATCAATTGAAATACGTCGTTTATTAATAAAATCCCGGTTATAGATATTCTGTTTTGATATTTGATATCTACCTTTGTATTCAATTGGGACGTTAGTATCAGCTAACCTTTTATAAGATTCTTTACTTGACACATCAGCTATGATTGCATCCCTGATGGAGTTGAATTCTTTCATGAATCCTTCTTCTCCTTTATATCCCATTACTGATAATTCTAACATATTGTATTTATATTTTGTGTTATGCACCTTATCGTATAAATCAATATAATATGCGAACATTTCATCATCAAATAACTTAATAGGTAAGTTATAATCTTTGACGAATCTTTTTTTTATATTTAATGAAATATTAGTTTCCATCTCAATCCTTTAAATTAAACATAACCTACTTTTCCACCGGTTAGTATATTAAGTGCATTTGCATATTTAGCCCAACGATTCCGTGTATATCTGTTCTCATATACATCATCGGGTGCGCGGCGAATATCTCCATTATGTCTCAGATCTTCAATTTTAACCGCTCTGGCTATATCATTTTTAGATAGTCTATTTATATATATAAAATACTCATCGTCTTTTGCGGTTGCATTTGCGGTGGATGTTTTAAAACCTTTTTTAATGTATTCTTGTTTTTTAGCATCTACAAATTCTTGATCTCTAACATGAGTTAATAATTTAAGTGCTATTACCGAAGATTCTGGGCATCCCTTTTCTATTAAATTTTCTACCGTCCAATTGGTATCTTCTACTACATCATGTAAAACGGCAGTTATTAAGACATCAAGTCCATACCCTTTCATTTTAAGTTTGTGCATGATATATAATGGATGAAGTATATAATCCACGCCGCCACAATCTTTTACCCCTCTATGGGCTTCTGCTGCTATTATAATTGCATCTGTTAAAGTAAACATAATTTGGTTATCTTAAATTATAATTAGCGGAAATCATTTCACAAGAAGTATCAGATAATTCAGTGAGCATTTCAGCAAGATATGACATATCTAATGTTATTTTTTGAGTTATGGTCATATATTCTCCTAATTAAGATGATAGGATAAATATAGATATTTTATGAGCTAATGCAAGAATTTTATAGTATTTTTTTAGACTTCGAAGCAAGCATCAAATCCAGTTTTTATGGTTTTGATTAACTGACTATTTTGTTCAGTTTCTAAAGATTCTAAGAATGGGATAAATTTATCATTGAGAATAGCTTCTGTTGCAGGCCCAGCAACCCCATCAGCTGTATTTGACCCAATATTAACTCCATTAGCATTGATTCCACTCCACATAATAGAACTGCCGTTATTTGTATCAAGCGCAGTAGGAGCAAAAGCTTTGTTAAAGCTATGAGATACAGGGCCGTATCCTTTTTTAGTACTGGCCCCTTTAAATTTACGTTTATCAGTACCTGGTAATTTTGTTACAAATTTAGATAAATCAACGCTACGGGGTAATGCATATTCAAACTGTTTCATGCATATAGTTTATATAGATGCTATTTTTTATTAACTTCTATATTAAAAAAAAACTTATATTTTAACTAAAACCTGGTATATATGACAAAATTTGATATTTCAGACATGACTTTTACTATTCCAATTAGAATAGACAACGAAGAGCGATTGAGTCATTTAATAACAATAGTTAAAAAGATAACAGATAAATTTAATACTAACATATTAATAGGAGAGTTATCTGGGAATGAAACTAAAGAATTAAAGCGATTTTGCCGATTTAATAACTGTGGGTATGTTTATTTTAAAAGCGATGCCCCATATTTTCACAGGACTAAATTATTAAATGATTTAGCTCGAATAACTACTACTCCATTTATAGCAAACCTTGATGCTGACATTGCGATGGACACTGATGCTATCATTACAGGGGTAGATTGTTTAAGACATACTAATTATAATATGGTTATCCCGTATAACGGAACTGTTATAGACATAATTAGTAAAACTACCAGTAACATTACAAATAGAAATGCTTGTGGTGGAGTAGTATTTTGGGAAAAAGAGCACTTCTTTAGATTCGGTATGGAAAACGAACATTTCATTGACTGGGGTTATGAAGACAATGAAAGAGTAGTGAGAGCAAGAAAATTAGGTTTACTTATCCGTAAATTACATGGATATAAGTTATATCATTTACACCATAATACCAGCAAAAATCACGATACTCCTATGATGTTAGAGTATCGCAATAATAACGAAAAAGAGTTCGGTAAAGTTATGAAGATGAAAAAAACAGAATTAATTAAATATATAAAAACCTGGACATGGTTATAGATTTTTCTATTTTCGCTAAACATATAGGTTTTTAATTGGGAAACATATAAACTTATCATATGAAAGTAGAAGAATATATTAAGTTAAAAGACAAGTTTGAAGATAAATCATTTGAGAATAGATATGGTTCTCTGGATAAAATATTACATTATTCTTCGTTTTTGGGTAATATTGCGAGTATATTCTTTGCTTTTTTCTTTTTAAATCAATTATTATTTAGGGCCACATCCGATTTTTCTGGTAGGATTTTCATAATAAGCATGGCTTCGGTCATTTTTCTTAGTGGATTTGAGTTATTAAAGAGATTTGTATTACGAAATTTTGGGTATGCGGCTATTCAGGTTAGAAAATTTAATACTGAGGTAATGTATAATTTAGCATTTACTTTAATTTTACTAGCTAGTTCCTTTTATTTATCATTAAATGGTGCTAAGGTATTTGCTGATAAACGAGAACAAATTGAACAAACTAGAACTGTAGAAATATCATCACAGGTAGATAGTCTTAATTTAATTTTTGATAAAAATTTAACATATAAAATAACAGAAAGAGATGGTTTAATTAAGAATAGAGATATATATAACAAAAAAATAGCAGATGCTACATATACATCCAGATTGAAAGAATACAATTCTTTAATTAAACAAGCAAATGAAGAAATAAAACGAGCAGATGCTGAAATAGCTAGAATGCGAATAGAGAAAGAAAATTCCATTGCTAGTATAAAAAATGAAATTACTGTAACATCTAACCTTAAAGTAAATGAGATATTTAGAAATCAGGTAGCGTTTATCCTGATATCTAGTTTTATTGAAATTTTAATATTGGTTGGTATATTATTTCATTGTTTCTTTACTATAACAATTTATAATGAATTTCACTATAGGGCAGATAACGTGCGTAAATATCAAATGTATAATACCTATAAAGAATTACTCAAAATAACATATAATATAAACTCAGATTTTCATGCAAACACTGAGGCGAATGATAATATTAGAATTACACCACCAATATCTCTAGCTAATTTTAGTGTACATACCAGAAAAAGATATGGCAATGGTTATATCACCCAATTTATAATTGCATGTGAATCGCTAAAAATATTTATAAAGAATTATGATGGTAAATTTATAACCTCAGTTACTTATAAAGAAGCTAAAAAAATTATAACACAAAGTTTTAGTTAACATCATCATGATGTCTGCAACTTTTCCAATGTGAAATGCGAGTTCGCAGGAAAGGAAACATTCCACCAATACAAGCAAGCCCTCCACCAAATAAAACTGTTATAAGGCTTACGTGGCCTTCTCCGCATAATCCAAACGCATGTCGTATAAATTCAAACAAAATTAAATCCCTCTGTAATGTTTAATAATGGTAATTACTTCATTGGTATAATCGTGACATTTAAATATCTTGTATGTTGGGTTCTTTTCATTAAACCAACATATATAAGAATCACCTAATTCAAGGTTAGTATTTTTATGTATTATGTATTTATAAAGGCTTAATTGCAATGAATAAACATCGAGTTTAGAATCAGATAATTTATTTAATGGTTTTAGTAATTTATATTGGCTAGATGTATTTATTTTCTTATTAGTTTTCCAATCCCATAATTCTAATTTATCTGACTTTATGTTAAAAAATAACTGGTCTATCATACCAGCTATTAGAAATTCAAGATCGCCTATTACTATTTCTGAACGTATGGGTATCAATTTACCTTTAATATTGTCATGGAATTTGTGGATCATAGGGACAATTTTATCATATGCATCTATTACGTCTCCGCAATCCTCCATCATTGCACCAGCTTGTTCTTTAAAAGAAAGTATTTTATTTGATATAATATTTTCTAAACAACTATGTATTTTAGTACCTTTAAACCCAGCCTTGTCACCTCCCAACTTCCACATATCTCGTACCTCTTGTGGTGACATACCCAATTCTGGTGCTTTTCGCTCAGACCAGTACATTTCATCAAAAGGTTTTTCATATTTTCCAATTAATGTGGTTGATGATATAGCTTCTTTTCCATCTATGTAATATGTATGCCCGTCTTCATGGAATATCACATTAGAAAATTTATTAAGTTCTTTGAATATTTTTAACATCAAATTATTCTTAAAAGTTTACTTGCTCTGGTAAACGCAACATATTTCAATTTATTTCTTTCAACATGATTCCATGAAAGCACATTACAGTCTTTATTGATAACATACACGCGCTCGAATGTACCACCCTGGCATTTATGAATTGTCATGGCCTGTGAATATTTTACCCAGCTAAATTGGTTCTTAAACCTAAAATATGGCCCCCATGCCTGTCCTTTATTTACTTTGTTGATATCTTTTTTAGCTCTAATTGCATATTTCGATAGTGCCAGTCTATACGTTCTCATGTAATCCTTATGGATAACATCTATAACCCTTGTAATAGGAAAGCGGGATTCATAATTAACTACAGTTAAATTCCAATATTTAATTCCTTCTTCGTGGTCTTCTGATAATTTAGCTTTTTGGATGCGCAATCTTTCACCGACTGTGAAAATTATACGATTATTTTCTAATGGGTCTACGATAGGAACATCTACGATCACATCTTCGTTTTCCATGTAATCTTTTAAATCTTTTCCTTCAAATATTTGTTTTCTTATCCGTTTATTTAAAGCATTAACTGTTTTGTTTGTATATGCAGCAACCCGTACATAGTTGGGATTCTCTTTATATTCTTTGCTTTTGAAATCAGCATACATCATATCAAGGTATGCATCACGATCTGTATAAAATTCTATTCCATCCCCTTTATCAGTTAATTTGGTTTCTTTTTTAAATACATCAACAGGAGAATCAAGATTTTCTCTAATTTGTGTAGCAACTTCAATGATGGGGTTTTTGTTTGCAGTTCTTTGTATTTTAACTAATTTGATAGTATCTTGTATCTGGAATACTTTAGAATCCTTACCTTCGTCTTTTACAGGAGGTAATTGGGCATCATCTCCTATATATATTATCTTTAAATAACTGAATTCCCTTAGTTGCTGTTGTATAAGGTCAAATAATTCAGCCTGGATCATTGATGCTTCATCGACAAACACTAGTTCATAGTCACCTATACTGGACTTTTTTGAGATAACTTTTAACGTTGGTGGTTTATCATCCACTTCCACTAATGCTAATCCTAAAAGGGAATATATGGTTTTATCAAATTTTGTTCGATCCGTCAATTTGGAAATGACACGGACAGCCTCATTTGTTGGGGCAGTGCAATATATGTCATATTTTCTATTGGTATCAAAGTGGTCTAATAACACATTGAGGAGAACTGTTTTTCCCGTACCGGCAAACCCCGCCAACAGCATTTGCCGTCTGTCGGGTGAACTAATAAAGTCTAAAATGTACTTAAATGCGGTTTCTTGTTCATCAGAAAGGTCTTCGCGTGTAATCATGTTTTAAATATAGAATTTTTAATGTATAAAATCACAAATATATAAACTAATTGTATAATACAATAAATAAAATCATGCCTTTTAAATCTAAAGCTCAGCAACGACAATGTTATGCTCTAAAAGCACAAGGTAAAGCTGGTACGTGGGATTGTGATGAATGGGCAAAAGAAACGAAAAATTTCAAAAAATTACCTGAAAAAGTTAAAAAGGAGAGCAAAATGGAAGCCGCTGAGAAATTCGTCAATTTTTTAAATGATATAAAAACACCCGATACCAAATATATAGTTGAAGGTATCCAAAAGGCATTTGCTGTATGTTTTGAATCATATCCTACGCAAATTGATGGTCCTGATAAATACGAAGATGGAAGTACTGATATAACTGGCCATGATACGAGAGGTGGAAATGGAGCAAGTGCTATGAACGAAGATGCTGAATCTGATGCCGATAAATTAAAGAACATTGAAGAACGAAAAAAGGTATTAGCCGAAGAAGAAGAGCTAACTAATAAACAAATAGAACTTAATGAAAAAAAAGATCTCACAAATATTGCAGCCGCCCAGATTAAAGAAGAAGAAGGAAAAGATGCAATTGACCAAGCAGACATAAATTAATGCATCACGAAAATTTCATAAATTTCCTCCATAAATTAGATGTTGAAAATAATCTCTTAGAAGCTATTCTAGAGGGGTATGCGGCTACGTTTGCTGAGTCGTTAAATGCATGGGCTTATAACAGTCCACCCTCTCCTGTAGGCATTAATATGCCAATGGGAAGCTATCAGAACATTATGAAACAATTACCTAGCTCTATTGGGGCATCTGGGGGTGCCGGGGATAACACTGGTGGGGGTAATAATGCGTATAGATATGGAGAAGCGCTACCTGGTTCTACAAGAGATATAGGAGAAGAAACAAAAGAACAATGGAAATCTGCTCCTAAGTTTCAAAAGATACATCCCAACGCTTCACCCATTACTGAAAAGTTAATAAAGATG
>Ga0307376_10006767_pt1 | contig 10105 bp, 10 predicted proteins | sample TR2MG_FD_202536 | JGI IMG/M metagenome (GOLD analysis project Ga0307376, IMG submission 202536) | Soil microbial communities from Risofladan, Vaasa, Finland - TR-2 | ecosystem: Environmental > Terrestrial > Soil > Coastal area > Acid sulfate soil | place: Finland: Risofladan, Vaasa | collected...
GTGCACGTGCCTGATGAATGGCTCATATCGCTCAATATCATCGAGCGGTCGCCCAAGCTCGACCATGTACCGGTAGTCCACGAATGTCTTGAGATTCGTGCGGCCGTATTTCTTGATGAAATCCACTGCCTCCGGAAGGTTATTGACGATGTTCGACAGCTTCCTGCCCAACGGTTCGATCAGAACGGTGATATTGTGCTGCGCGGTGATGTCCAGAAGCATGTTGAAGAACTCATCGAATTTCTCTCTCGCTCCGGCGATGTCCCCTTCGGTGGGAAGGCTTCTCGCCTTGCCATTTCCGAATACAAAATATCTCGCGCCCATTTCTGCACTTCGATCTGCCGCCTTGCTGAGAAAGTCCCGATAGTAGTCCAGGTCAAACGATGCATCGACTATCCGACTTTCCAGCGGGATGGGATTGTCGAATACTTCAGCAGGAATGCCGCAGGATCTCAACTCCGCGAGCGCTTTCCTGAACCGTGCGTCATCGAACGCCATGATCTCCCTGACATGCAGTTCCGCGCAGTCATATCCGGCCGCAGCAATCGCATCAAGATCCTTTACTAGCCCGAAACAACCCAACCGCATTTTGACCGAACGAGCCTGAGCGGTGTTCATCTTATGTAGCCGAAAAGTCGAGGCAGAAAGAGACTGATCGGATCGATGTAAGTTACGAGAAACAGAACTACCACTTCGACTATCAGGAATGGCCAGATAGCCTTTACCAGTTTTTCCAGAGTAATCTTCGCGATCCCGCACGCGACAAACAGGCACAACCCGACCGGCGGAGTGATGAGTCCGATCATGAGATTCAAAACCACAATGGCGCCGAGCATGACCGGAGGGATGCCGAAAATTCCGGTCATCTGCATCAGGATCGGGACGGTGATTATCATCGCCGCGGTTCCTTCCATGAAGGTTCCGAAGAACAGCAGAACAACGTTAATTGCCAGAAGAAGCAGAGCTCTGCTTGCGAAATTCTGGGATACAAACGAGGTGATTGTCTGGGGAACCTGTGCCACCGTCAGCATCCAGTTAAAAACGTTCGAGCAGGCAATTACCAGAAAGACAATACCGACAGTCTTCGCGGTGGAGAGAAAGATATTGAGCAGCTGCTTGAGCGAGATGTTCCGGTACACGAGAAATCCAATGATCAGCCCGTAGATGACCGCGATCCCGGATGCTTCGGTAGCGGTTACGATACCGCCGAGAATGCCACCGAGTATTATCAACGGCATCATCAGCGGAATAATCGCGGGAACGAATGCCCGAGCTATTGCCCGGATGTTCGGAAGTCCCGGCTTCTTCGGATAGTTGCGCTTCCGTGCGATGATGTAGGTGACCAGCATCAGTCCAGCTGCCAGAAGAACGCCGGGAATCACACCGGCAAGAAAGAGGGCTGCCACCGAAGTACCGCTCAGGAGCGAGAAGATCACGAACGGAATGCTCGGCGGGATGATAGGTCCCATTACAGATGCGGACGCCGTCACGGCTGCGCTGAAATCAGAATCGTACCCCTCTTTTTCCATCGCCGGTATCAGCATGGAACCGATAGCCGAGGTATCTGCAATTGCCGAACCGGTTATGCCGGCAAAGAACATGCTCGTGATAATGTTCACATGTGCAAGGCCGCCCTTCATATGCCCGACGAGCGTCTCCGAAAAGGTTACCAGGCGCCTGGTAATTCCGCCGGTGTTCATCAGCTCGCCTGCGAGGATGAAAAAGGGAATCGCCATGAACGGAAAGGAATCGAGCCCGTTGAACATGCGCTGCGCAACAACTTCAAACGGTATACCGCCGAGGACAACCAGAAATGCAATCGAGGCAGCACCGAGGCTGAACGCGATCGGTACCCCGATGAGGAGACACGCAATAAAAACGATAACGCTTAGAAGCATATAGTTCTTCCCCCGTACTTCTGGAGTCTATTCTCGCTGCGGTTTCAGATCTTCACGAATCATCTTCACCGTTCTTCGGATCGCCTGCAGGAACATGAGGAACCCGCCAACCGTCACTGAAGAAAGGGGAATCGCCATCGGTATCTCGAGGGCCGCGGTGGTCTCGCCTTCCGAACCGATGATCTGGCTTATCGAGAGCACGATGAGAAGAAGCAGAAATCCAATAACCAGAAAGTCAGACAGGTATCTGAGGATCTTCCGGGGAATCGGCGGAAGCGCATTGATGAAGAAGGTGACACCGACATGCTCCCGATCCCGCGTCGCCAGGCTCATCCCAAAGAAGCCCATCCAGATCATGAGATACCGCGACACCTCCTCGGACCAGGAGATTGCATTTCCGAGAATGTACCGAAAAAAAACACTGACCGCCGTGTTCAGCACCATGACCGACAGGAGCAGATACACCATGCTGTTCGTGAGAGCATCAACTATCCGAAAAAAGTTTCGCACGACCATTCGCCGCTCCTCCCGGGGTTGTCTTGTATTTACCAGATACTGTGTGCGGAGAAGACGAAGGACTTCTCTTCTCCGCACGGGAAACTGACCGATTACGTTACTGAGCGATCTTCTGAGACTCTGCGTATGCCGCCTGCACCGCGTCCATCTCACCGCTTATCCAGGACGGATCGATCTGCGTCTTCAGCCAGTCGAGGACCGGCGGCTGGGTTGCATTCTTGAACTGATCGATCTCAGCGGCCGACGGTACATAGACCTGCATTCCCTGTGACTGCAGCTGGGAGATTCCGACGGCCGACAGCAACTGCTGAACTCCCCTTCCCACCGTGGCGCTGATACGCGCGGAGTCGCTGACGATGTAGCGCAGATCCGGCGGAAGTGATTCGTAGAACTTCTCGTTGATGATGAACCAGTCGACTCCGTACACATGCTTGTCAAGCGTCAGGTATTTCTGCACTTCGGCAAACTTGGCAAACAGAATTGTTGAAACCGGATTTTCCTCACCATCGACAACGTGGGTCTGGAGCGAAGTGTATGTCTCCGGCCACGCGATCGGGGTGGGGCTTGCGCCCAGGCCCTTGACCATGTTTGTGTAGATCGGGTCTTCCTGAACTCGAATCTTCAATCCCTTCATGTCGGCTGGCGATTTGATTTCGCGCACGCTGTTGGTGAAATTGCGAAAGCCAACTTCCGAGAAGGCGAGGTTACGCATTCCCGTCTCTTTCAGAAACGCGTCCGAGAGCTTCTGGCCAAACGGACCGTCAAGTACAGTCCATGCAATGTCGGCGGATGGGAAGACGTATGGAATCGAGGTCACCATCGCGGGCTTGAAGAAGTTCGATACGACGCCGGATGCGATACCGGCCTGGATGGAACCCTGCTTGATCGACGCGACATATTCTTTCTCGCCGCCGAGTGCTCCGGCACCGTAGATTTCCACATGGATTCTGCCGTTGCTCCGCGCGTTCACGAGGTTGGCGAACGCGAGCGCCTGATCCTGTTTCCGCGAAGTGTACGGGTCGGTCGAATCCGCGTGCGCGAGCTTGAGAATGATCGCGCCCGGTTGCGCCGCTCCTGTCGTGGACGGTGGTGGTGTAGGAGCTTCGGCTTTGCCGCCAGCCATTGCGGCCGCCGCAGCAAACGCCATAATAATAATGGTAGCGAAGATTTTCTTCATCTTCACGCCTCCTTCAAAGTTTGTCCTATGAAGCAACGCTTCACAATCGCCTTTTACCATTGGCGGGTTGCGCCGCCACTCATCCCGATATCCGCCGGTCTACGAAGGCCAGGCGACCGTGTAGATGTGCCTGCCGCCGTGGTCCGGCCCCTTGAGCAGAAGATCGATTTCCTCCTGGCTCCTCTGTGTCATATATTTGGCATCCGGAAGCACCCCCGGAGGGAACTTGGAGCGAATGTCGTCGTGAAGCTTGACCATGTAGTCAAGATAGTTCTCTATAGCCTTGTAGGCCTTCTCCGCCTTTGCGAGCGAAGGACTGCCCAGCACGCCTTCCGGATACAGAGCGAACTCTACTCCGCCGCCGCCGATATGACTTTGCCCCGGGATGGGATAGTTGTAGATGTCCCCGCCCTTATCGATATGCCCTTCCGGCAGGAATCCCCATGTCTTGGTGTCCACGGCGTTCTCCATCTGCACAAACTCGGGAAACAGCGCAAGACATATAGAGTTCTCCGCTTCATCCCCGTGACGGAAGGGGGTTTCAAACGGTCCACCGTGAGCCTTGTCCTTTAGAGCGTCGCCCATGATCTTCATCACGTCAAGGAAAATAATTACTGCGGGTACCTGGAATTTTTTTGCCCATTCCTGAATGGCGGACGGGATGATGTACTCCTGCCCGTGACTGCTCATCAGGATCTGCTTGCGGAACCCGGCGTTCCAATAACCGGAGATCACAGAGCGCACGACAGCGGAGGTCACATCGTCGGGAATTGGAACTGTTCCTGTCTGCCCGAGGTGGGCGAAAGGATGCGATGCGTACCACATCGGTTCCGCGACTGTGCATCCGGTCCTCTGGGCGACCATCTCGCACATTCTGGTCACGATAAACACATCTTCACCGAAGGGTTGCGAGTCCCCGTGGTTTTCGGTCGATCCAAACGGGATGAGCAGAATGTCGTTCACCTTCAGGCGCTCTTCGACGTCCTTCTTCGTCATCGTTTGATAGTAGATCTTGTCCGGCTTCTCCATGTGTCCACCCTGCGGTGGAAAAGTCCATTTGCTCATAATTGCCTCCGCTTCTTCTGACAATGATTGTTCACTTCCGGTGACTCTTCAGTTGCGGTGAATAGATCCACACGAATCTCAACACCTCATCGCCCGTGTTCAGGATCTTGTGTTTACCGCCGGGAGGATTATAGACGCAGACTCCCGGCTCGATGGGGATCTCCCCGTCTTCGGTAACGAAGGTGCCTCGTCCCGACAGAAAGAGCATGACCTCCTCTTCTTCGCCGTGTTCGTGTTCCGGCACCATGCTTCCGGCGGCAGTTTCGTTGATGCCGACCGCCAGGTTCTTCGCACCGACGGTCTTCTCGGAGACGAGTACCCAGGAAGTACGCGGCGGATCCCGCCGTTCACCCTTTACGTCCTTGATATGAATCGCAACAGTCTTCGACATCATCCGCTCCTTCGTATTCCCACACTCATGAGCCCAACAGGCTCAGCCCTAAGTCTCTTTCACGGAGGAGCTTTTCAAGCGAGTCGCAGACGGCATCTTCCACCTCAATCCATTGGCCGCTCGACCGCTCCTCCCTCTCCGCCTCGATTTCACCGGGGAGATAGATCCTTTCGACACCCGCTCCCCGGGCCGAACTCCGAATTGACATAACGTGCTTCCGCACAAGTTGCCCGAACATGTCGAGCGGCATGAACCTGCTGATATCGATCGCCAGGCACATTACGCCCACACCGGTAGGCTCAATCGGCTGGTGAAACGTGGTTACCGTACGTGCGAACTTTGAGCCCGAGAGCAGTCCGCTGATCAGATCGACAAAAAAGGCGAGACCCGAACCCTTTGCGCCGCCGATTGGCAACAGAGTGCCTCTCAGGGCAGCGGAAGGATCGTTCGTCGGATTGCCTTTTTCGTCGATCGCCCAGCCTTCGGGGATCGGCTGTTTCATTCTTGCTGCGCGGCGTATCTTTCCGCGGGCTGCCACACTCGTTGACATGTCCAGTACGATGGGAACTCCCGACCCCGACGGGCACGCGATCGAGAAAGGATTTGTTCCGAAAAAGGCCTCGGCTCCCCCCCACGGTGCCATAGCGGGAGCACTATTGCAGCTGCAGACTCCTATCATCCCTTCAGCGGCCGCCTGAAGCGTGTAGAACGCGAGCAGACCGACATGGTTCGTGTTGCGCACGAGCGACATGCCTACTCCGTATCGTTTCGCCTTTTCTACGGCGCTGCTCATCGATCTGGTTGCCGCGACCTGTCCAAGTCCGTTTCCACCGTCCAGATGCGTAGTCGCATCATCGTCTGAAATGATTGAAACGTCTGTGGGAACACTCAGCAGACCCTTGTCGATGCGCTCGATGATCATCGGAAGGAAGTTGATCCCATGAGTCGCAATCCCTCGCATCTCGGCCTTCAGAAGATTCTCAGCGACAAGCTGCCCTTCGGATTCTGTTGCACCTCTCGACTTGAGCAGTGCGACTGTTGCAGCTTTGAGGGATTCGACCGGGAGTTTCACGGCTGCTCCTCGACAAGTCCGAGCGATTCAAAGACCTTGTCCAGTTTGTTCAGTTCGACGCTGCTCGTCCCGGAGGCGAGCGCTGCCGCTTTGCCCTTTTCCTTTTCGATGCGTTTTCGGGACGCTTCAAGGACCCTCTCAATGTCAGCCTGCGGTATCGCAACCATTCCGTCGTCATCGCCGAGAATCAGATCTCCAGGATTTACCATGATGTCGCCAAACAATATTGGATGATTCACAGTTCCCAGAATATCTTTTGCAGTTCCCCGGATACAGGTGCCGCGGCAAAAGACAGGAAATCCCGTTTCGACAATTTCGGCGGAGTCACGAACGCAGGCATCAATTGCGAGCCCTGCGACTTTGCGCGCAAGGGCCGAAGTCGTCATCAATCCGCCCCAGTACCCGGCATTGTGATAACCGTCTGTCGTTGCCACTATCACATCGCCTTCCTGCGCAATCTGCAACGCCTTGTGAAGCATGAGATTATCTTTTGGATGACAGTGAACCGTAACCGCAGGACCAATGATTCTCAGTCCTCTTCTCAGCGGTCTGATACCCGGATCGATCGACCCCACCCTGCCGGCCGCTTCGTACACCGTGGCGACGCCAATCTGCCGGAACTGCTCTATCAGCTTTCTGTCCGGCCGGGAGATTCTTGTGTACACGTTGGTCATAGCTCACTTCCTTTCAGCTGTGTTCAAGTCACTGAGAAATATGTTCGCGTTGTGCAAGTGACGCTGCATCATCCGTTCAGCGAGGTCCGCGTCGTGTGCACAGATCGCATCGAGAATAGCCGTGTGTTCAACAAGAATGTCGTGATATCGCCGAGTGGCCAGGTGACGGCTGTAGAAGTTACGAATTCGCGTGATGCGGTCCACGAGTCCTGAATAGATATCCAGCAGAGTCTGATTCTGCAACGATCGGAGAATCGAAAGATGCACATCCTCGGGGGATCCCCATTCGTCGACAAGTGTGGTCGACATCTCCGCCGTTTCCAGTAACCGCCGATCCTCCTCCAGCTCACGCAGCAGCTCCTCGTTCGCGCCGAACAGCGCGGCGCGGCGGGCTGCGCCGGATTCGAGAATCTCCCGGATCTGGAACACGTCGTTTACTTCCTGGGAGGTAATGTGAGAAACCGTGGACCCGCGGGCGGGAACATTTTCCACAAAGCCATCGCTTTCAAGCTGCCTGAGCGCTTCGCGGACGGGAGTCTTGCTCACACCCAGTTCCTGCGCTACGTCAGCCTCATTGATCGGGAATCCCGGCGGAAGCTCGAGTGCGATGATCCGTTTCTTGAGGATGTCGTACGTTCTGGTCTTCTTGTTCCCGCTCATCGCCCTGTACCGCTGGTCAAAATGCTTCGCCGAATGACATCGGTAGAATGTGATTATTCTCACATTATAATCTAGTTATTCTGCTTGTAAAGAAAAACTTTTGCGCGGGCGATCGGCGACCGGGAGATCACCTGGCTATTTGCTGTAGCGCCGCGATCGTGCTCGAAGTGCGATTGCCATGATCATCAGTGGAAGCAAAGCCAGAACGATAAGCAGGGTCTCCGGCCCGGGGGAGGCAATGACGCGGATCTGTCGCCGGCTGCCGGGAAGAGGATCGCCGTTGGATACCCTTCCGGCGATGTGGACTACGGTCTCACCCGAAGCTATGGGAATGCGGTACGCGATGAGATCCGGTTTCGCGTATGGGTCCGTCGTTGACTGTACGTATGGTACGATCTGGTAACCGAGTGTTGCACCCTGCAACTGCTGCACCCGGAAATCTTCCTCCGTGACCGACTCTGTCTTGCCGGCTCCGGTAACGGCAATTCGGGCCGCGGGGACTTGCTGCAGCTTCACCCACTGCGTGGCGTTCGGATTACCACGGGCGTCGTTACTGAGAAGCTTTTCATAGTACAGGTCGTTGTATTCGGTTTCGAAGAACGGTCGAAGGTAAAGGTCTGTCGATCCGTCGATGTAGAGCACACTTCCGGGCATTGTCGAGCTTTCGGGTCGCGTCCATTTGTCGCCGGGGATAACGTCGTACCCGACGCGGTTAGCGGCGTGTTCAGCGAAGACGATAAGCTGTTTCTCCGAACCTTCCATCGTGGAGCCGTCCGGATTCAGAAACTCAACCTTGTAGAGGCCCGGTTTGAGGTTCACGATGAAGGCGTGCTGGAGCCGAGTTGGTGGCATGGCGTATTTCGATGATGCTTGAGCAGGTTCCCGCGGCTGCTTCAGCGCTTTCAGCTGCTCCACGAGTTTCGCGACATCCTTACCCTGGTTGCTCAACCGAATGATCTGAGCCCCGAGCGAGTTCATGCTATCCTGATAATCGCTCAGCTCCTTCTGATACTCCAGCAGACCATTCTGATAGTCGGTGACCATCTTCTGGTAATCCTGAAAGACCTTTTCGGCTTCCTGACCTTTCGCCACTTCCCAGTTCAGCTCGTAAGTTCCGCGGAGGTTGTAGTACGTGTACTGTTCCTGGCGGAGTCTTATATCGACACCATTCCCCCGGATGTGGAGCGTTCCGTCGAATTGGTGATTCAGCGTCTGCGTGTCGACTCGATAGTTCGCCGTGATGGGCCAGTAGTACACAAGAGTTTTCCGCGCAGATACGAAGTTGTCGGTGCCCGCCATCAGGTAGAACGTCCCGGAATCCTGTCGAACGAAGGTACCGCCATAGTCGCGCCCGTTAAACGAGACGATAGAATAGATGAACTGCTCCTCGCGAAGCGGAACATCTGCATACAACACCGTTCCAACGCCAAGGATCAACACTATCATTGCGAAGGCGACACGGACTCGATAGCTGTTGCGCTTGCGCATTTCACTGGCCCTCATGGTCTCACTCCCCGGGAACGGATGATGAAGTGGCTTGCCGTCAGTACTGCGACCACCAGCACAATCAGCCCAATGATGCCGAGCGCAAATCCACCGAACTCTCCGGCGATTGCAGCTCTGGTACCGAGAGACCAGTAGAAGAACGGCGAGAACCACTGCACGATCCACGCGGCAATTGCAGAAAGGCTGCGAACATAGCCGCCGACAATCGCATAGGAGCCCACGAGGCTGACTGCGAGGAGCACAAATCCCGCGAGAAACAGGGCGAGCGCCGAGTTGGCGCTGTCGGTAACCGATGAGACGAGAATGCCGTACGCGAAAATCGCGATCGCGGAAAAAAAGAGGAGAAACACCTCTTCGAGGAGACGCGGAGTGACAGCTATGTTATCGACAATCCCGGCAAAACAGTAGAAGAGAAACAACGCCAGGAGCGCGGCTGCGGACAGGAGAACATCCTTGGCCAGAGATCCGAGGAAGTAGGATGTCCCGTCTGACGGTCCGTAGGTGAGGAGCTCAATTGCGCCCGATGATTTTTCCGTGCCGAAGCGGTAGACGGAAGTCATCGCAAGGTAGAGCAGAACGGGAAGAAACGAAACGTTCATCGCAAACAGGAATGGTCCGTCGGCGAATACTCGCGACAGTACCGTTGATCCGAACGCACCGGAGAGGACTCCGCCTACAAAGTCATAGAGCGGATTTGCGTGGTAGTTGAAGCCGCTCGAATCTATGGAGCGCACAAACGCTGCAACAAACGCATACCCAACGAGAAGCGAAATGGTGAGTGAGATGTAGTAGCCGGGGTGAATCAGACTCTCCCGCAGGCGGTGGCGCCCGATGGCTACTGTGGCGTTCATTCGATAGTTCATTTTGCCGCCGGGTCCTGCGTGAGCATGTCAATGTTATCGCGGGTAATTGTGACGAACGCATCCTCAAGCGACAGCGTCTTCTCCTGAATCCTCAAGGGCACCTGATCGTGCTTGATCAGATACTCAGAGATCGTGCGGCGGAAGTCGCCTTCCTTCGGTATCTTTAGCGAGAGAATGTTCCCGTCTGCACGACTTTCGAGCACGAACGGCAACTCCTCCCGTAATCGCTCGGCAAGCCCTTCGGGTATCGCTTCAATCTCGATCGTCACCTCCCGATCCTTCG
>Ga0307376_10006768_pt1 | contig 10104 bp, 10 predicted proteins | sample TR2MG_FD_202536 | JGI IMG/M metagenome (GOLD analysis project Ga0307376, IMG submission 202536) | Soil microbial communities from Risofladan, Vaasa, Finland - TR-2 | ecosystem: Environmental > Terrestrial > Soil > Coastal area > Acid sulfate soil | place: Finland: Risofladan, Vaasa | collected...
AATAACCGCCCGCCAGATAGGTCGGCAGGATGGTGGAGAATACGGCAGCCCAGAAACCCGCAAGAAAAATACCATGGGCATAAACGCCCAACACCGGTTTGAGGGGTCGGGCCAGATCAAAAGCTGTTTTGACTTCGATTCCCTGGGGACAAAGAACCGAAGCCGCCGCCACAAATATGCTGACACTGTAAATACCGAAGGCTAAGAACATGGACAGAAAGGTGTCCGTCCAAGCAAGACCCATGTCGTCCGGTCCCCAGTTTCGGGCGTTTACGTTATAGGTATGCATGGCGATGATGGTAATGTGAACGGCACCGCCCATAATTCCGGCCATCATCAGTGCGCCTTGCGAACCCGTGGTAAACGTCGGGACAAGCCCTCTGGCCATCCCGCTCAGGTCCGGCTTTATCATGATCACGGTGACAACAAAGCAGCCCACCACAATGGACACCAGGGTCTTGCAGGCCCTTTCCACCCAACGGTACCCTCCCACGCCGACCAGGAGAAAAATCAGGACCACATAGATCAGAGACCACCAGGGCGTGAACACCCCCGTGACAAGACCGGTGGTGACCACAAGGGCCTTCATCAACACCGCGGCCGCCAGCCAGGTCGCCAAAAGCGCATCAACCATCAAGATCCAGGCCCATACGTTGCCCCAGCGCTCCTCCACGATAGCGATAATCCCTTTTCCACCGATCAGCCCTACTTTGGCTGCCATGAATTGCACCACAAAGGCTAAAAGAGCGCTTAAAACCACGACCCATAACAACTGGTACCCGTAATGGGCGCCGGCTATGGATACACTGGCCATAGTGGCCGGCCCACAGGCCACCGCGCTGATAACCCAAGCAGGCCCCATCTGCCGGAAAAATCGGCCAAAGGAGGAGGGTTCACGATGATCTGAGTTGTTTAGGGATTGCATGTGGAAACCTCTTTCGAAAAAGTCGGTTAACGCTCATTCAGTGTTTAATCCGGCTCTATCATATAAATCAAAAAAATGATGTGTGGGGCCATGGCCTTGCCCAATGGACAGCGAATGTTCGATGGCACCGGTGATGTAGACCTTGGAAAGGGTTGCGGCTTCAAAAAAACTTTTACCCAATGCCATATTGGCTGCAATGGCCGAAGAAAATGTACACCCCGTGCCATGGGTATTTTTGGTTTCCACCCAATGGCTCTTCAGTTCCTTGTATTCCAGACCATCGAATAGGATGTCAGTGGCGCGATCTTCTTCAAGGTGTCCTCCTTTGACCACCACTTTTTTGGCGCCCAGCTTCAGGATGTCAGGAGCCGCATGTTTCATGTCATCCACAGTGGCGATTTTTCTGCCGGTGAGCGCTTCGGTTTCGTAGATGTTGGGCGTGACGACTTCAGCCAGCGGGAAAAGATAGTGTGTCAAGGCATCCTGGGCATTTTGATTGAGCAGGCGATATCCGCTTTTGGAAATCATCACCGGATCGAGAACGATCGGCGGTGGTTTTACAGCAGTCAGTGCCTTTGCGATAGTCTGAATCAGCTCGATACTTGAGACCATGCCGATTTTCACGGCATGGATTTCCATATCATCAAACAGGCAAATAATCTGATCGTGCACAATCTTTGGCTGTATCTCCTGAATGTCATAAACTTTCTGAGTATTCTGGACGGTTACAGCGGTGATGGCACTTATACCGAAAACACCATGTGCTTGAAATGTTTTTAGATCAGCCTGGATTCCGGCACCGCCCGAAGAGTCGGAACCCGCAATGGTAAGGGCGACTCGCATGAAAAACCTCCTGATCCGATGTGATCGTTAAGAATTTAACACGAAAGCACAATATCGATAAGGGGAATTGAAAAACGATGAAAAGAATGGCGGAGTAAAAACGTCATGCATGGTTCTCCGATTTCCCTACGACAGTGCTAACTGTATCAGGTTCAAAGGGTATGCTCTCAGTTCTGTAATAAAATCAGAACACCCCCATCCGGATTTTGATAATCCCCTATCAGTCTGAAAAAAAATTAGCAAGTTTTTTATTATCGCCCAACCGGTTACATGTTTGACAAACCGAAAAACTCATGTTAGCAATCAACCATTGAGTCACTGGGGGAGCTGATGCAAATCGGCTGAGAGGAGGCTTAAGGCCTCGACCCCTGGAACCTGATCCGGATCATGCCGGCGTAGGGAAGTTGATAAAAACACATCTTTATTTTCCTCTCCTTTCTCCGGCATCGATCCATGCGGAAAAAAATTCCATCGTTTAAGGCACAACTTCAGTAAAACTTCGGACAATCTGTATATTGCATGATGAATAACAGCACCAAAACCTTTGCCGGGCATGGGAAACGTCCGTCTGCGCCGAGCGTTATTCTGGAAAATGTATCTTTTTCATATCCCGGCGAACAGATCTTTCGCTCTTTGAATTTTACGGTGAAGAGCGGACAGTGGACATGCCTCATCGGTCCCAGTGGTTGTGGGAAATCTACATTGCTCAGATTGATTTCCGGCACCCTTCGTGAGAACTTTTCCGGTAAAATTCACTTCAGCGACGGCAACAGCCATACTGGACGTACCGCCTGGATGGCCCAAAAAGATTTGCTGCTCCCCTGGTTGAGCGTTCTGGATAATGTCTGCCTGGGTTCACGTTTGCGGGGCGAAATGTCCGATCAAAAACGGCGAAGAGCGATTTCACTGATCGAAGATGCCGGCTTGGGCGAATATTCAGATTCACTCCCTTCAGAGCTTTCCGGTGGCATGCGTCAGCGCGTGGCACTTTTGCGTACGCTTATGGAAGAACGTTCTGTAATCCTGATGGACGAACCGTTTTCAGCACTCGATGCCTTGACAAGACTCAAACTTCAGGACCTTGCAGCAAGAATGGTTGAAGGTGCAACCGTTTTAATGGTGACGCATGATCCCCTGGAGGCATTACGTCTTGGACACAGGATATACGTGATGACCCACCGGCCCGCAAAGCTGAGCGAGGTCCTGATTCCCCCCGGATCGCCGCCGCGCAAACCCGGTGATCCTGCAATTATATCTTTACAGGCAAAATTGCTCGACCGGCTTGTGGGAGGGGCCAACACATGAGGATAGTACGTCTTATTTTCATATCCGTTGGATTGGTCCTGGTATGGCAGACAATTGTCCTTTTGACCCACGCACCCCCCTATATTCTACCGGGGCCCGTAAATGTTGCTAAAGCAGCGTTGACCCATGCAGGGCCCTTATTCGATCATGCCATGACAACGTTGTTTGAAATTATTGCCGGCTTACTGCTCGGAACGTTATTGGGTGCTTTTAGCGCGCTATCCATGATTGCTTCTTTTTCTTTAAAAAGATGGCTGTTGCCCGTACTTGTCATCAGTCAGGCGATCCCTGTATTTGCCCTTGCGCCGCTATTGGTCCTCTGGTTCGGCTACGGCATGAGTTCAAAGATTGCAATGGCGGTCCTGATAATTTTCTTTCCGGTCACAGCGGCGTTCTATGATGGATTGCGCAGTACAGAACCCGAATGGTTGGAGCTTGCCCAGGTAATGAACGCAAAGCCGCTTGCGGTTATTCGGCATATCCGGATTCCTTCGGCACTGCCCGCATTCGCTTCAGGCCTGCGGGTCGCAACCGCTGTTGCCCCCATTGGCGCCGTTGTCGGGGAATGGGTCGGGTCCAGCAAAGGCCTTGGTTTTTATATGCTGCACGCCAATGCTCGCATGCAAATCGATGTCATGTTCGCGGCACTGGTCGTTCTCGGGGTCCTTGCCCTGGCCATCTACTTTTCAGTGGACAGGGCAATGATAAAAATCGTTTATTGGCAGAAAGAAGAAACGGAATAAGAGGAGACGAACGTATGAAACGAATGGTCTTAACATTGTTTTTCACAATAATGGCCCTGTTGGGAGGGGTCTCCACGGGGATACACGCCTCAGAAAAAGTAACGGTTGTGCTCGACTGGTTTGTGAATCCGGACCATGCACCGCTGTTTGTCGCTTTAGAAAAAGGATTCTTCAACGAGCGGGGACTGGATGTCGAATTTCAAGTTACTTCCAACCCGAATGATCCGCCAAAACTGGTTTCAGCCAAAAAAGCCGACATTGCCGTGTCCTATCAGCCCCAGCATTATCTTCATGTTGATCAGGGCCTACCGGTGGTTCGAATCGCCACTTTAATCGCAACCCCATTGAACACATTGGTCGTTCTGGCAGACAGTGATATCAAATCAATTGCCGATCTTAAAGGAAAAACAGTCGGTTATTCAATCGGTGGTTTTGAGACCGTTATTCTCAAGGCCATGCTCAATACCCAAGGGCTGTCCCTGGACGATATTAAACTGGTGAATGTTAATTTCTCGCTGTCTCCATCCCTGTTTTCCGGAGCGACAGATGCAGTCATCGGCGCCTATCGAAACTTTGAATTGAATCAGATGGATATCGAAGGGCGGCCCGGCCGGGCCTTTTTTGTCGAGGAACATGGAATTCCCCCCTATGACGAGCTGATACTCATTGCCCATCACGATAATGTCAAACAACCAAAATTGAGAAAATTCATAGATGCAATGGAGGCCGGTGTTCGGTTTCTGGTCAATCATCCGGAAGAAAGTTGGAAGTTATTTGTTCGTGGACGAAAGGATCTGGACAATAAGCTGAATCGTTTGGCATGGCGGGATACACTTCCGTGTTTTGCGCTTCGCCCGGGTGCCCTGGATCGCGCCCGTTATGAGCGCTTTGCAAAATTTCTAAAAACCCAGGGCTTGATTCAGCGAATACCACCGCTCGATAGTTATGCCATCGAATTAAAATAAGGAAATAAAGTGACGTTATCGAACGATTTGTGGCCAGCGAACCGGGACCTAGCCCAGGCCGCTTTTGACAGTGTCAGCCTTATTGTTTTCTAATTTTAGTGTCGCTTTTTTCTGAATATTTTTCCAGACGTTTGAAACGGTTCATGGCTGATTTTGCAAACCGGCCAATGACTCGGGGCAAGTCGGAATCGTTCCATACGGAAGTGAACGAATCTGAAGAAAATAGACGCTGGTTCATTTTGTAATACGGCTCACGGTCCAAGATAAGGGTGATGTCTTCACGGCCAAAATCGATTTTACCCTCAAAAATATTTTTACATAATTCCATGATGGTGTGGGCGAAAAAATTTACCACATCCTCGGTGGACTCCGCCAAGTTAAGTTTTTTTCTGAAATCTGGAAGGACTTCATTCTCGTACTTGGTAAAGGAAATCTGTTTTGCCATGCCATTCCTCCTTTTTATATTTGGAGTGAAAGAGATTTTTTGGGTTGATCGGACCAGGTTTGGCTTCTTGCATGATAGGGTCGTTAAATTTCCAGGCGGAGGCAGATGATAATTTATAACGTATTGGCATTTAAGTTAAAACGAAAACAGTTATCCTCATTTCTTAGTCTTTTTTAAATATCATAAAGTAATTATTTTATCAACATTATTTATTTACAATTAGGATAAAAGCGCATCAAATTTGACGCCGATTCCCCGTGAGTCCACCCTAACGATTTTTCCCGTGATTTTGATCGGGACTTCACCGTTGGTAACAGAAAAGGTCATTGAAAGCTCTTGCCCGACGAAGAAAGGAAGTTGCGTGTCAATATACAGTCCCTCAGCGCTTAAATTTTGAATAAAATCCGTAAAAGCACATTTGTTGCCGGCACAATCAACACGGATAAAGGTAGATTTTCTTGGATGTTTCCGTCTCTCTTGGTATTTGGGCCGCCATTGTATCTCCAATTTTTTCAGGAGGTTTCTCGTCTCTACTTCGGGCATGTTAAAGATTAATTCAAACAAACGGCCCCGGATTTCAGTGATGCTTAATTTTTTATCGTTAACTGTCATCGGCTTCTTTTCTTACTTTTTTTAAGATTGAAGCTCCCTGCAGCACCGCAAAGCGGTATTTCCGCTGCGCTCCAAAAAGCTTTCGGGGAATGTGCTTGCCCTGTTGAATTCCCGCAATTCAACGGGGCGAGCTGTTGCAGTTCATCGATCGAGCGTCGTATCGTTTCAGTGCGCCCAGGAACCCGGTTATCGTAACGGAGATCATCCATCCGCTCAAATACATCTCATCAACAATACCCAGGATTTTCGGCGTCCCCCCCATTCAGGGTTGTTCTACGAAAAAAGGGGCTGCTAATTAAGCTAACCCCCTATGATCATTGGTGGAGCTGAGGGGGCTCGAACCCCTGACCTCATGACTGCCAGTCATGCGCTCTCCCAGCTGAGCTACAGCCCCATATAAAAATTGAAAATTAACAAAAGGTGCTATAGGTGTCAATAATTATTTTGCCCGAAAATTTACGTCGAGAAGGTGTTGACAAAAGTGATGATGAAAAATAGTATAGAGGTTTCACAAATTACAACTTGCTGAACATACAAGATTTTACCCTAAATGAGCGTCAACGCTATTGAGACGATCTATAAAAAAATAAATGTTATATAAGGTATAACGATGGATCCGAAATACTTTATGGGAATACCAAAAGCTTATACCTCACAGGCCAAAGATAACGGAGCCTTTAGGGAGTTTGATGCCACTGAGCTTTACTGTCCAAAGTGCAAACGCCCGGTCCCGGTTCGCAAACGCCTTCTGCTTGTGTTGCCGGAAGGCGATAAATATGAATATCTGTGCGGGTTCTGCTCCGAGTCTGTTGGATATAAGATCGATCGGCAGTTGAAACCCCCAACGGTCATTGTCTAAACTGAACACAATATGTAGGTAGAAAGGAATTTTATGCTCAGGTTAATGCGGAAACAAGCGGGCAGCTGGCTAATCAAAGTACTTTTAGGTGCTATTGTCATCGTGTTTGTATTCTGGGGTGTCGGAAGTTTCAGGTCACAAAGGGGCGACAGGATTGCGACAGTCAACGGTGACCCGATTACCCTGGATGAATATAGAGATACTTTCGATAATCTTGTTGATCAGTTGCGCAGAAGATTCGGGAACAACCTGGATGAAGATATGATCGAGAAACTTCAGATAAAAAAGCAGGCCTTAAATCAGCTGATCAACAACACGCTGTTGCTCCAGGAAGCCAAAAGGCTTAAATTTCGAGTCTCCAACACAGAGCTTACCAGCGCAATTTCGGAAATCACGGCTTTTCAGAGAGCCGGAACGTTTGATAGGCAACTTTATAGAAATGTTCTGGAGCGTATGAGAATGACCCCTGAAGAGTTTGAAGCAGCTCAAAGAAATGCGATGATGATTGAAAAATTATCGACGCTCGTTACCGGTGGTATCAAAATTTCAGACCAGGAAGCCATGGAATGGTTCAACTGGGCCAATGCATCTGTAAATATCGATTTCGTACTATTCGAGCCCGACCATTACAAAGATGTCAACCCTTCTTTGGAGGAAACAAAAACATTCTTTGAGAGTCATAAAGAGAATTATAAAACGGAAGCGATGGTAAACGTCCGTTACGTGCATTTCAGCCCGGACACATATCGTTCTAAAGTGACAATTTCCGATGAAGAACTGCTTGAATATTATAACGAAAATCAGGAAACGTTTAAAACACCGAAAAATGTTGAAGCCAGACACATTCTGTTAAGAGTTGATGAAAATGCCACTCCAAAAGCCGAGGACAAGACACAAGAAAGAGCTCTCGGCATATTGAAATTGGCCAAGGAAGGCAAAGATTTTGCCGAACTGGCCAAACAGTATTCAGAAGGGCCGACACGAGACAGTGGCGGATACCTTGGCACATTCACAAAGGAAGCCATGGTTAAACCCTTTGCAGATGTAGCCTTTTCCATGAAAGCCGGAGAAATCAGCGAACCGGTTCGCACGCGATTCGGATGGCACATTATTAAAGTTGAAAAGGTAAATGAAGCATCTGTTCTTTCTTTTGACCAAGCTGAAGCGCAAATAAAAAAGAAATTGACCGAAGAAAGGGGAAAAACGCTTGCTTACGACGAGGCAGCGGCGGTGTCTGAGGTTTCCTTTGAACAAGACGATCTTTTAAAATTAGCAAAAGACAGAAATCTGAAAGTTTTAACCACGGATTTCTTTTCAAGAAAAGGTCCGGAAAAAGGGATAAGTACGCCCTCAAAATTTGCATCGATTGCGTTTAATCTCTCGGTTGGGGAAATTAGCGATATCCAGGAATTCGAAAACGGATATTATATTATCCAGCTTATGGATAAAATTCCGCCGAAGATACCCGAATTCACCCAGGTCAAGGAAACGGTCAGGGCGGACTGGGTCGAGGAAAAACAGGGGGAAAAAGCAAAAGCGGATGCAAATTCATTTCTGGCAGCTTTAAAAAACGGCAAATCCATGGACGCGGAAAGCAAACAGTTTAATTTAACGCCGGCATCCACCGGTTTTTTTAAGCGCAGTGACTCAATTCCTAACATTGGGCCTGAACGCGAGATTTCCGAAACTGCTTTTCAGCTGACCAACGAAAAAAAATTGGCGGAAAACGCCATAGAAGGTGCCAAAGGATATTATATTATTCAATTCAGCGGCAGAAAAACACCGGAAGCTGAAAATTTTAACAAGGAAAAAGGCGACATTGAGAAAAGACTGTTAGCGCAAAAGGAATCCAGAACGTTTGATGCGCTGCTGACACAAATTAGAAGCAAAAGTGATATTTCCATTAAAGAGGAGTTTTTGAAATAGATTTTTTTCATTCCTGATCCGGGTTTCAAAATCTTTTGCGCCTTGGTTTTCTCTTTTTTCCCCGAATCAAGCGCCGTACCGCACCGGACAAAAATGACATTCTAAAGGACCGCCGATGAAAAATGAAAGCTTCAAAGATCAATGCTCTGATATGACCAAAGCCTTCCGTATAGAAATCCCCTGTAAACTCGCCGAAAGAGTCGAAGCCTATACGTCTGCCAACAATACGACACACAACAGTGTCGTGATCGAGGCGTTGGATTCCTTTTTAAGAAATCAGACAAACAGGGTGGATTGAGGTGTTACAGTATGTACCGGCTTCATTCATGGCACCTACCCATCATTTTAATATCAAGGGAATTAAGAAGTGAAAAGAGAATATTTATTTTGAAGGAAAGAAACGTGTGTTGGATTAAAACCGTCGGATACCTTTGGGAGAATCGGTTTTTCTGATTTGCGCGGTCAGACAGGCAAAATTTATCATTCTCCGATGATCTTCACAAGAACTCGCTTGCGTCGTCTACCGTCGAACTCGCCGTAAAATATCTGCTCCCAGGTACCAAAATCGAGTTTTCCATCGGTTATTGCAACAACCACTTCCCGGCCCATAATCTGTCTTTTCATGTGAGCATCCGCGTTGTCCTCTCCCACATTATGCTTGTACTGGGACACCGGTCCGTACGGCGCCAGTTTTTCAAGCCAGACCTCGTAATCATAGTGAAGACCGGATTCATCATCATTGATAAAAACAGAGGCGGTTATGTGCATGGCGTTGCATAGTACAAAACCCTCTTTAATACCGCTTTCACGCAAACATTTTTTAACTTCAGGCGTAATATTAACAAACCCCCGGCGGGAAGGTACTTCAAACCACAATTCTTTTCGATAGCTTTTCATTTTGCCCCCCATTCGGTAATATTTGTCCTTTGATGTTAAAGGGAATGACGCGTTGAACGGTACCGACTTTGTATTGAAAAGAACAAGACCTTCTTTTACGCTGCTTTTTTTAGAAGCCATTTTTTGACCGGCGCGTAATATCGACAACCGCCTGCCGGGCCGGCACCTTAAACCACAGTGCTTCCCGATACGCTTTCATTGCCGTTCCCACTGTAGACTTCGTCTGATGTTTGGGATATATTCTATTAGATAATTATTATCAATCATTATATAGTGCCCATCCACGAATCTTTGAGGCATAATGACGTATCCAATTCAGAAATGAGCAATTTTTTTCGTCGAGCAAGGCCGCACAAGAGTTTGCGGGGAGGCATACTGGGCGTACGCCGCAGCCGGAAACCCGCGGAGAACGCTGTTCGGCGGAAAAAGAGTCATTTATGGATGAACACTATCTAATTGAGACACCCCCAATGTTTCATAAACAAAAGGACCGGTCTGGCAATAAAAGCCAGACGAAGAGGCAGGCGGATGGGCAAAACAAAAAACAGGCCGATAAACCCGGTGCACAGCAGAAAGAAATTTGT
>Ga0307376_10006771_pt1 | contig 10103 bp, 7 predicted proteins | sample TR2MG_FD_202536 | JGI IMG/M metagenome (GOLD analysis project Ga0307376, IMG submission 202536) | Soil microbial communities from Risofladan, Vaasa, Finland - TR-2 | ecosystem: Environmental > Terrestrial > Soil > Coastal area > Acid sulfate soil | place: Finland: Risofladan, Vaasa | collected...
TGGTTCCCGCATTCCTTGCAGCATATACAAAAAGGGATCCGCATAAGATCACACTGGCATCATTTCCTTCAATGCTTCACATGATGCCCAACTGGAGAATAAATTTTGAGGGACTGACAAAATTTGAAGCAGTTCGCAAAATATTCAACTCAGTAAGTCTCTCACATCAGTACAGGTCAACGTACACTATCGGCTCATTCAACACGAACCTCTATTATGACCCTGATGGATCGGGAATAAGCTATATAAGAAACCTGCAGTCGAATTTCATTCCGCAGTACGAGATAAACTCGGTTACTATCAATGAACAGTTCAGTCCGCTTATCAATGTTGACCTGGGCTGGAAAAACTCGCTCACAACACGTTTTGAGTACCGCAAGTCGCGCACTGTGACACTTAATATGACAAGCAACCAGGTGGCCGATATACGTAATAATGAGATAACCATTGGGGCGGGTTACAGGTTTGATGACGTGTCAATAGTTCTCAATTCCGGAGCCGGCATGCGGTCACTGAAAAGTGACCTTACCCTGAGGGTCGATCTCTCCATGAGAGACAATAAGACCATGGCTCGTAAACTTATTGAACAGGTCAATCAACCTGTAGCAGGACAGAGAGTATTCACCCTGGGAGCCACCGCTGACTATGTACTCAGTGACAGGTTCAACCTGCAAATATATGCTGACCATACACTCAATGATCCCTTTGTGGCTAACACTTTCCTGACTTCCAATACCAACTTTGGCTTCAGCCTGCGGTTCACCCTTGTCCAGTGATGCTGTGGCACACAGGGGCAAAAAATGAGAAAATTCAGGGTCTGAATATTAAAAAAGATGTATTTTTGAAATCCTGAAATGCTTACATATAGTTAAACTAAATAAAACTTAAAGAGATGAATGTTCCCGGAAATCTTAAGTACACGAAAGACCATGAGTGGATCCTTGTCAAAGGCCACGAAGCAACAATAGGGGTCACTGACTTTGCCCAGCATGAGCTTGGCGATATTGTCTTTGTCGAGATTGAAACAGTCGGAGAAAAACTGGGCCAGGGTGAAGTGTTCGGCACTATAGAGGCGGTCAAGACGGTATCTGATATATTCATGCCTGTCAGCGGAACAATTACCTCAAAAAATGAAGATCTTGAATCTGCCGCCGAAGAGGTGAACAAAGACCCATACGGCAAAGGCTGGATGATAAAGGTTGAGATTGAAGATCATAGTGAGCTGGATTCACTTCTTGATGCTGAAGCATACAAAAAGCTTATCGGAGCCTGAAAAGTTCCTTACAGTATAAAAAGAAACGGGGCATCAGGCCCCGTTTCTTTTTATAATCATTCTCTTAAAGCGTTTTCTTTATTGACACTGTCTGGTATCCTTCAACAATATCTCCAACCTGGATGTCATTGAAGTTGTCAATGTTAAGTCCGCATTCATAGCCTGAAGTAACATCCTTAACATCATCCTTGAAGCGCTTAAGTGAGCCGAGATCGCCGGTAAAGACAACAATGCCGTCACGTATGACCCTGACTTTTGTGTTACGGTTTATCTTGCCTTCGCGTACGAAACAACCGGCAATAGTACCTACCTTACCGATATTAAAGACCTCGCGTACTTCAATGGTGGCAACGATCTCCTCCTTGATCTCCGGAGAGAGCATGCCTTCCATGGCAGCCCTGATCTCTTCAATAGCATCATAAATGATAGAGTAGAGACGGATGTCAATGCCTTCTTTTTCAGCTATTTTACGTGCGCTGACCGAAGGTCTTACCTGGAACCCGACTACAACGGCATTGGATGCTGCTGCAAGCAATATATCAGATTCTGATATCTGACCAACGGCCTTGTGGATAATATTGACCTGTATCTCTTCAGTGGAGAGCTTTATGAGTGAGTCGCTGAGCGCTTCAACTGATCCGTCAACGTCACCTTTGACAATGATATTAAGCTCCTGGAAATTACCGATAGCAATACGGCGTCCGATCTCATCAAGGGTAATATGCTTCTGTGTACGCAGACCCTGTTCTCTCTGCAGCTGAGCCCTCTTGGTGGCAATCTCCTTAGCCTCTTTATCAGATTGCATTACATTGAATTTGTCACCAGCCTGCGGAGCTCCGTTAAGGCCGAGTATCAGAACAGGAGTTGAGGGGGTGGCTTCGGTAATCTTCTGATTACGTTCATTATACATTGCCTTGACGTGGCCATAGCAGCTTCCGGCAAGAACAACATCACCCAGCTTGAGAGTACCTGCTTTTACAAGTATTGTGGACACAAAACCCCGGCCCTTGTCAAGTGATGATTCTATCACCGTGCCGAGTGCAGGCTTTACAGGATTTGCTTTCAGATCAAGCATCTCTGACTGCAGCAGTATCTTTTCAAGGAGAAAATCAATATTCAGCCCGGTCTTGGCGGATATCTCCTGCGACTGATATTTTCCTCCCCATTCTTCAACGAGGAAATTCATGGTGGCGAGCTCCTCACGTATCTTGTCGGCATTGGCCTGTTGCTTATCGATCTTATTTATGGCGAAGATAATAGGCACACCGGCTGCATGAGCATGGTTGATGGCCTCACGCGTCTGTGGCATTACTCCGTCATCAGCGGCAACAACAATAATAACGATGTCTGTTATCTGTGCACCTCTTGCACGCATGGCGGTAAATGCCTCATGACCGGGTGTATCAAGGAATGTGATGATCTTTCCGTTATCAAGCTGCACGCTGTAGGCACCTATATGCTGTGTGATACCTCCTGCCTCACCGGCAATGACGTTGGTGTTGCGTATATAGTCAAGGAGCTTTGTCTTCCCGTGGTCAACGTGTCCCATAACCGTAACAATAGGAGGCCTCTGAACAAGTTCCTCCTCCGTGTCTTCTTCTTCCCTGACAGCTTCCTGAAGCTCGGCACTGACGAATTCAACAGAGAATCCGAACTCCTCGGCAAGCATGGCCATAGTCTCAGCGTCAAGCCTCTGGTTGATGGAGACAATGAGGCCAAGGCTCATACATGTAGAGATAATATCAATTACCGGCACATCCATCATCGTTGCCAGCTCATTTACAGAAACAAATTCAGTGACCTTGAGAACGCTCTTTTCAAGTTCCTTCTTGTCGGTCTCATCCCTCATCCTCTGGCTGACGACATCTCTCTTGTCACGCCTGTATTTGGCAACCTTGGATTTGCCCTTGCTCATCAGGAGGTTTACATCCCTGATATTCTTTGAGACATCTTCCTTGTCAACCTCGGGACGAAGAGTTCTGAATGACTTTTTCTTGTCGCGGTGATCTTTCTGAGGCGCATTACCCGGCTTCTTGTCTTTTCTGGGATCAACAGGAGCAGCGACAGGCTGGTCAAGAGCAACTTTCTCCCTTGGTTTTGCTTTTATACGTTCACGTTTCTTCCGGTTATCATGCTTATTACGCTCATCAGCCTCCGATTCCCTGGGTTTGCGAACCACAGGCTCAGGCAGGTTGATCGAACCTACAATGGTGAGTCCTGAAAGTTTGTTTACTCCCGGACGGTAGATCTCAGGTTCTTTCGGCTCGATATGAGCAGGAACCTCTTCAACCACAGGGGAGATCACAGGCTGTTCCTTAGGAGCCTCAGCAACAGGAGTCTCGACTTTTACAGGCTCTGCAGGTTCTTCTGCGGGAATTTTCACAACACTTTTCTTAGATCCCTTTTCCTGTTTTCCGGAAATCTTACCGAGGTCAATAGTGCCTAATATCCTCGGTTCTTTTTTCTCTTTTACAGATTCTTTTTCCTCAACGACAGTCTCCTCATGTTTGACTTTCACTTCAGCAACAGGTTCAGGTTCCCTGACCGGAGTTTCAGGCTCTTTCTTTGCAGGTTGGCTGGCTGCGGAGAGATCGATCCTGCCAACAGGTTTTATCTCCGTCTTCCTGACTTCTGTACGAAGGTCAATATGTTTCTTAACTCCGGATACATCTGTTATAAGAAAATCTTCATCAGGTTCAACTGATTCACCCTCCGTACCTGCCTCAATATCATCTATTGAGAGAGTCTTTTTGGGAATGATCCTCTCCTTGAGAGCCAGCTTGTCAGCATCCTTCTTCACATTAAGGTCGCTGCTGTACTCTTTAAGGATAAGGAGATAAGCCTCAGGCGGGATCTTGCTGTTGGGGTCAGTACTAATGTCAAATCCCTTCTTATGAAGAAAATCAACAATAGTCTGAATACCAACGTTAAATTCGCGGGCGGCCTTGCTTAAACGTGTTGCCTTCTTGTCTTCAGTCATATATCCCTTTATAACAACCTCTTGAGTTAATCACTGTTTATATCTGGTGCTCCTGTCTGACGGAGACTGTTATTATTTATCAAATTCAGATTTGAGAATATTCACCACATCCCTGACTGTCTCCTCCTCAAGGTCTGTCCTCTTTATCAGGTCATGTACTGTAAGTCTCAGTACACTTCTTGCGGTATCGCATCCGATAGCCTTGAACTGATCAATGATCCATCCTTCAATTTCATCGGAGAATTCATCAAGAGAGACGTCTTCTTCATCCTCGTTATCCGGTTCACGATAGACTTCAATGTCATATCCGGTCAGCTGGCCGGCAAGTTTGATGTTGAGACCTCCCTTACCTATTGCCAGCGATACCTCGCTGGGTTTAAGATATATCTCTGCTTTTTTGTCTGCTTCGATAAGCCTGATTGAAGTGATCTTGGCAGGATTAAGCGCTCTTGTTATGAAAAGCTGAATGTTTGAGGTGTAGTTTATTACATCAATGTTCTCATTGCGAAGTTCGCGAACGATGCCGTGGATCCTTGATCCTTTCATCCCCACGCATGCGCCAACCGGGTCAATGCGTTCGTCATACGATTCCACGGCGACCTTGGCCCTCTCGCCGGGTATCCTGACTATCTTTTTGATGGTTATCAACCCGTCGAAGATCTCAGGTACTTCAAGCTCAAAGAGCCTCTCCAGGAATACCGGGGAAGTACGACTGAGGATGATGTTTGGAGTGTTGTTCTTCATCTCCACCCTTATCACCACCGCACGGATTGTGTCACCCTTACGGAAGTGATCTGAAGGTATCTGCTCACCCTTAGGCAGGATAAGTTCATTGCCGTCATCATCAAGAACCAGTGTCTCACGCTTCCATACCTGGTAAACTTCACCCGTGACTATATCCCCGATGCGGTCTTTGTACTTCAGGTATATATTGTTTTTTTCAAGATCGAGGATGCGTGCCACAAGGTTCTGTCTCAGGGCAAGTATCGCCCTTCGTCCGAAATCGAGGAATTTGACCTCATCCGAAACCTCTTCCCCAGCTTCATAATCCTCATCAATCTTGTGGGCTTCCGAGAGCGGTATCTGGGTGTTGGGATCAGTTAACTCCGCATCTTCAACAACAACACGGTTGCGCCATATCTCGAAGTCGCCCTTGTCAATGTTAACGATGATGTCAAAGTTGTCTGCCGAACCATACTTTTTTGCGAGGAGTCCTCTGAAGACATCCTCAAGCACGCTCATCATGGTTGGTCTGTCAATGTTTTTCAGCTCCTTGAATTCTGAAAAGGTATCTATTAAATTAACGTTTTCCATTGTGGTAAACAGTTCTGTTATTTGAATGATATTTTTACTGTAACTGACTTCACGTCTTCATAATTGTAAGGTGCCATCTTTGTCTCAGGCTCCCTGCCTTTCTGTTTGCTGACCATCTCAAGGTCAAATCCTCCGGAGGTGACGTTCCGCAATATGCCGGTCCACTTGTCTCCCTCATTTGTCACAACCTCAACCTCATGGCCCTCGTTCTTGAGATACTGTTCTGTCACCAGAAACGGCATGTCCAGTCCGGGTGAGGAGACATTAAGCTCATGTTCTTCCGCTTCCTCTCCCATCTCATTGGTGAGAAACCTGCTAAGTGAGATACAATCTTCAATTCTCACTCCTTCAGGTCTGTCAATGAGCACGGTGATGCGGCCCGTACTGCTGAGTCTCACATCAACGAGAAAGATACCGGTGCCATTTATGTGGCCCTCTGTAAGTTTTCTTATATGATCTTTCGTAATCATAGTCTCACTTTTGATAACAAAATAGGGGACTTTTGTCCCCTAGCCAACCCCACCCTTCTATTCGGGTGCAAAGATAATATCTATTTTTCAAATATCAAAAATTCTGAAGAACGAATATTTATTAAGAGCGTTGAAAGTGAGATGATTCTGCATTAATTAATGAAACAATTAATAAATTTGCGTTCACTAAAACAGCATCATTGACCAACAAACGAAAGATCATCAATGACCCCGTATACGGTTTTATAAGTATGCCGGGCGATTTCATTTTTGATCTTGTGAGCCATCCCTGGTTCCAGAGACTGCGCAATATCAGGCAGTTAGGGCTTTCGAGCTATGTATACCCCGGGGCAGTGCATACCCGCTTTCAGCACAGTCTCGGAGCAATGTACCTGACCTCACTGGCCATTCAGACACTTCGCTCAAAAGACATTCCTATTACCAATGAAGAGGAGGAGGCGGTACTGGCAGCCATACTCCTGCATGACATGGGACACGGACCCTTCTCACATGCCCTTGAGCATTCGCTGATTGAGGAAATGCCTCATGAGACCATATCACTGATGATAATGAAGGATATGAACAGGCAGTTTGACGGCCGCCTGTCATTAGCCATTAAGATATTTGAAGGAAGTTATCACAGACGCTTTTTCCATGAACTCATTGCCGGCCAGATGGATATGGACAGGATGGATTACCTGCGGCGCGACAGTTTTTTTACCGGGGTGATAGAGGGATCAGTGGGCTCCGACAGGATCATCAGGATGCTAAATGTGTGCGACGACAAGCTGGTCGTTGATGAAAAGGGTATTTATTCAGTTGAAAAGTTCCTGATAGCCCGCAGGCTAATGTACTGGCAGGTATATAATCACCGGACAGTGGTCTCAGCTGAAAAGCTCCTGACGAGTCTTCTGGTAAGGGCCAGGGAGGTGACCGTGCGCGGAGAAACTCTCTTTGCTTCACCGTCCCTGTCATTTTTCCTGCATCCCCGCCGCTATCTGACGGACAGCTCTGAGGAAGCTGAAATGATCTTTAATTTCACAACACTTGATGAGAGCGATGTACTGTCAGCAACAAAAGTATGGACCACTCACAGCGACAGGATCCTTTCAGACCTGTGCCGCCGTCTCGTCAACCGTGACCTCCTGGCCATTGAATTGCAGAATGAACCCTTTGATGAAAGCAGGGTAGCGGTGCTGAAGAAAAATGCAGGAGAGCTGCTGCAGCTGAATGACTCAGAAACAGAATATTACGTAAATACGGGTGATGTATATAACCAGACATATGCCACGGGCGTGCCTGAAGTGCGAATACTTCTCAAGAACGGAGAGACACGTGACATCACTGCTGTCTCTGACATCTTTGACCACCAGGCACTTTCTGAGAAAGTCATAAAATACTACCTCTGTTATCCCAAAGAGATAAGATCAATATAAAAAAAAAGATATATGGAATTTACAGCTTCAATGATAGCCGGTTTGCTGAAGGGTACCGTGGAAGGTAACCCGGAGACAAAAATAAATACGATAGCCAAGATCGAAGAAGGTCATGAGGGAGCCCTCTCATTTCTTGCCAACCCCAAATATGAATCCTATATTTATTCCACAGGCTCCTCAGCAGTGCTTGTGAGGAACGACTTCAAACCTTCGCGGGAGGTAAAGGCCACTCTTATCAGGGTGGAAGATCCCTACCAGTCAATTGCGATTCTGTTGTCGATGTATGAAGAGGCAAAACCCGGAAAAAAGGGGATACACCCCACCGCGGTAATTGAGGAAGGGGCAACCGTTGGTAAAGATGTCTATATTGGGGCATACGCCTATGTTGCTGAAAAGGCGGTTGTCGGCGACGGCTGCAGAATTCATCCCCATGTTTTCATAGGTGAGAGTGCCAGGCTCGGGAAAAACTGCACCCTGTATGCCGGAGTGAAAATATATAAGGAGTGTGTCCTCGGCAATAACTGTATCCTTCATGCAGGGGCGGTCATAGGTTCAGACGGTTTCGGCTTTGCCCCGATTACTGACAGTAATTACATGAAGATACCGCAGGTAGGCAATGTTGTGCTTGAAGACAACGTGGAGATAGGAGCCAACACATGCGTTGACCGCGCAACTATGGGATCTACTTACCTGCGATGCGGGGTGAAACTTGATAACCTTGTTCAGGTAGGCCATAATGCCGAAATAGGAGCAAATACGGTTATCGCAGCACTGTCAGGAGTGGCAGGATCAGCAAAGGTAGGTAAGAACTGCATGATAGGAGGACAGGTCGGAATAGTGGGTCATATATCCGTGGCAGCCGGCTGTAAGGTAGGGGCACAGACCGGGATCATTGGCACAATAAAAGAGGAGAACGCCACCCTGCTCGGTTTCCCTGCCATTGACAGCAAACTGTATATGAGGAGCTTTGCTTACTTCACCCGGCTCAGGGAGCTGAATAAAAAAGTTGACGAGCTCACAAATCTGGTTGACTCGCTAAAAAACAGATAGTTCCGTTGGACGGTCTAAAGGAAATCAGTTGAACATCACACAGATGTGGTGGTTTATTTTGGAGCGTTCGGAAATTTTTTACTTTATTTGTAGCGATTTTTAAGAGGAATCTGATGAGTGATAAGCAAAAGACGCTGGCAAAAGAAGTGAGCCTGAAGGGAAAGGGGTTACATACTGGCATTGATGTTACCGTTACCTTTAAACCTGCACCGGCAAACCACGGATATAAATTTTGCCGGTCTGACCTTCCCGGATGCCCTATGATTGATGCCATTGCTGACAATGTAACAGAGACATCGCGTGGCACAACACTCGTACAGGGCACAGCCTCAGTAGCGACTATTGAACATGTTCTTGCGGCATTTGCCGGCATGAAGATCGATAATGCCATAATCGATATTAACGCTCCGGAAGCCCCGATCATGGGGGGCAGCTCTCATATGTTCGTAGAGGCAATAAGGGAGGCAGGAATTGTTGAGCTTAAGGAAGAGCGGAATTATTTTGTGATCAAAGAAAAGATCACATTCTCAGATGAGGAGCATGGCGTTGACCTTATCATCTATCCTGATGATCATTTCAGCGCTCATGTCCTTATAGATTATAACTCCAAGATACTTGGCAATCAGTATGCCATCCTTGATAATGTTGATAATTTCGAGAAGGAGATAAGCTTCAGCCGCACATTTGTCTTTTTCCATGAGCTGGAGCCATTATTTCGTCTGGGCCTTATAAAAGGGGGAGACCTTGACAATGCCGTGGTGATACTTGAGCGTGAGGTAGAGCAGGAAGAGATAGACCGCATTGCCGCGATGTTTAACAAACCGGGTATTACCGAGCATCATGCGGGCATCCTTAATAATACAAAGCTCAGATATCCCAATGAGCCGGCCCGGCATAAACTGCTTGACATAATGGGTGACCTGGCACTTGTGGGGCAGCCCATTAAAGGAAAAGTTGTAGCAACGCGCCCGGGCCACTATGCAAATACCAGGCTGGCACGACTTATACGTCAGCAGATCAAGAGGGAGACAACAAAAAAAGAGATCCCGCTGCTTGATACTACCAAACCCTCCCTGCTGAATATTGAGGAGATCAAGAAGTTGCTTCCGCACAGGTTCCCATTCCTCATGGTTGACCGTATTCTTGAGCTTACAGAGAGCTACATCATCGGGATGAAGAACACGACCTATAACGAAGCTTACTTTCAGGGTCACTTTCCTAAGGAGCATATAATGCCCGGTGTTCTTCTTGTTGAGACCATGGCACAGGTAGGTGGCATACTGGTTCTGAAGAATGTTGATAAGCCTGAGAAATACTCAACCTATTTTCTGAAGATCAACAATATGAAATTCAAGCACAAGGTGATACCCGGTGATACAATTATTGTGAGATGCGATCTTACCGAACCTATACGCAGGAACATTGTAATGATGTATTGCCAGGCTTTCGTAGGAGAGAAGCTGGTGGCTGAGGGAGAACTGACTGCACAGATAATAAAAAACAAATAGCACAATATGATTTCAGCATTAGCGCATGTTGATCCGGCGGCACAGATAGGGGCCAATGTGACAATTGAACCT
>Ga0307376_10006772_pt1 | contig 10103 bp, 7 predicted proteins | sample TR2MG_FD_202536 | JGI IMG/M metagenome (GOLD analysis project Ga0307376, IMG submission 202536) | Soil microbial communities from Risofladan, Vaasa, Finland - TR-2 | ecosystem: Environmental > Terrestrial > Soil > Coastal area > Acid sulfate soil | place: Finland: Risofladan, Vaasa | collected...
GTTACCGACGACTTCACACGGCAGATAAGCTTCTTTGGATTTCCTACCAGACGCGTCAAAAAGTACCAGGATTCTCTTGCCTTGCCTGAACAGCGAAATATCTACATCGTCATTGCAACCAAACTCTACCTCGAAGAGAACCCGAGCACGCGGTCGCAGCTTTCAGAGCTGAGAAGACGCCACCCGGAACGTTTCCGTATCATCCTCCTTTCGGATATCGACGATTTTGACACGCGCCTGTTCGGCGTCAGACTTGGCGGAAACGCGTTCTTTTCGTTTCCTGTCGATATACCACGTCTGGTTGACAGCATTGACAAGATGACTCAGGACTATGATACCTCACCGTTCCACGTCATGATAATCGACGATGATGTCGAACAGGTGTCGATGAATGCGCTGATTCTCCAAAACGCCGGGATGATAACGTCGGTCGCCACCGATCCCCGGAACATATTCAAGGTGCTTGTCGAAACGAAACCCGAGATTATCCTCGTCGACCTCTACATGAAGGGGTGTGACGGCAGGGAGCTTGCGCAGCTCATCCGGCAGCAGGAGGCGTACGTCGGTATTCCAATTGTATTCCTTTCGGTCGAGCAGGATCCGGACGTGCAGATCGATGCCATCCGCGCCGGAGGAGACGAGTTTCTCACCAAACCTGTGCGGCCGGATCACCTTGTCGCATCGATTGAGATGCGGGCTCGACGCACACGCAATGTTCGATTCTTCATGGAGCGGGATTCGTTGACCGGCCTTCTGAATCATGCCCACCTCATGGAGGGGTTGACCAACGAGATCAGACGGGCTGAACGCATCGGTACCGATCTCTGTTTTGCCATGATCGATCTGGACCACTTCAAGACGGTGAACGACACGTTCGGTCATCTCACCGGCGACCGTGTTCTGAAGAGTCTTGCCCGCCTGCTGCAGGACCGTTTGCGAAAGACCGATCTCGTGGGTCGGTACGGCGGCGAAGAGTTCGGGGTTGTGTTCTCGAATACGACAACTGACAATGCCGAGCGGATCCTCAACGAAATCAGAGAGACTTTTTCGCGCATTCGCCATTCGGTTGGACCGAAGGATTTCTACTCTACCTTCAGCTGTGGCGTTGCCGGTTATTCATTGTTTGGCACTACGACGGCGCTCGGAAAGGCGGCCGATTCGGCGCTGTACCGCGCGAAAGAGAACGGAAGAAACGCGGTGGCGGTAGCCGTAGATTGACCTATCGGCGTTCGCTGCGCCGTTCACGGTGACCGAGTTCCCGTTCGTAGACCATCGTCCATCTCACCTGTTCCCACCATCTCTCGTCTTTCCCGGATTCAACCTGAATGACGGCGATCGCATACGAGCGAATTGCCCCAACCGCTTCGAGCAGTGATTCGTCCAGGTGAACTGCGTCGACATCCGCGTCAGCCACAAGCTCTCCCAGGTAGAGCGCGGGCCGGGGAGCGCCGAACTTTTGCGCGGTGAGTGTTCTCTTCATGCCGGCTTCCGCATCAATCGCCCCTGCAAGAAGGTTCCACAGCGTTGTAAGCCGGTTCCGCGGGTGCGGCAGATAGTACAGCTTCCTTCCATCGGCAACAATTCGGCCAACTGCGGGGCTATCGGATTCAGGCTCCCCTGCGCCGGCATCGATCCGCGGAATTGCATCAAGCAGATGAACGTGCGGGCTACCGGCTGAAACATCAACCACTGCGTGAGGCGGCAGCGCGAGAAATGCAGGTGACGCAGTCTGCGCAAAGAGGTTGTCCTGTACCGCAGCGAGAGCCCGATCGGCCTGACTCGAGGCTGGCTTCACGCATAGAATGAACATTTCCCCATCATGACAGCCGGCATTCCGGCTGGCAAGCTAGTTCTCTACGGTTGTCACTTATGATATCATTGATGCATGAGCCAGTTAGTGAATCAGACAGTCCAGAAGATTGTGGACACGGTGTCTCAATGGGATGGCGTGGACACAATTACGCTTATGGAAGGGGAAGCGGATATCTACAATCCCTATTTCTTCCTCAGCGTGGATGTCTATTTTCGCGGCCTGCTTCCGGAAACTGACAAGAGACGCGATCTGTTCTCGTATGGAAGCGTGTTCGAAAGCTCAGCGGTCAATCGGAAGGATCGATTTCTCGTCGGGGAGTTCCCGGTTCGCATCGAGTATAAGGATATTGATCGTCTGAATGCGATGATCCATGGCGATCTGGGCGTCGCGACGAACATGGCCGACAGCGGCACCTATGCGTTTTACCGACTGCAGAACTGCTCCGTAATTGCCAGTAAGTCCGAATGGCTTACCGGCGTACGTGTAGAGATCCAGAACCTGCGTGAGGATTTCTGGGCAGTGCTTCGTGAGTCGGTACAATCGCGCATGGAGCACTTCGTGAGCGACCTGGGCGCGGCGGTCATGCAGGATGATGATCTGTTCTTCCTGGTGTCAGCAGCCGGCTTCGCGCGTAGTCTCTGCAGCCTGCTTTTTGCCGTCAATCACGAGTTTGAACCGTCGGCACGCTACCTTGCCGAACATACACAGAAGCTCCCGATTCTGCCGGGAACATTCCGCGGCTGGTTTGATTCCTTCCTTCGCCGGGACAGCTCGATAGCCCGGGAGAAGAAGTTCGAAATTGCCGAGCTTCTGGCCCGCAGTGTCATCAGTCTCTAATCTCCATTCTCAAAAAGATGATCATTCGCACAGTTCGGAAGCACCCTTCCTTGCGCTAGCTGCCCGCCCTTCCTGACGAATTTCCGCAAAACTTGCCTGCCCCGTATTGCAAATTTGAACGCTATGCACTACATATATGGTTGTTGATCAATTGATCGTCATTTTCGACGCTATAGGGGGAGGGCGTAGATGAAGATTACAAGACGGTTCACACGGAAAGGCAAGAACCCGTACGAAGGTATGCGCTTTGTCTCACGTGTTTCTGAAATTCGTAATCCGGACGGGAAGATCATCTTCCATCAGGATAACGTAATTGTCCCGGAGACCTGGTCTCAGATAGCTACCGATATTCTTGCTCAGAAGTATTTCCGGAAGGCCGGAGTCAAGCAGGAAGACGGCTCGATGGGCGGTGAACAGGATTCTCGCCAGGTCTTTCATCGGCTTGCACATACCTGGAGACTCTGGGGCGAGAAGGCAAACTACTTCGATACCGAAGAGGACGCCCAGGCGTTCTATGATGAAACTGTCTACATGCTCGCGCGACAGATGTCCGCACCGAACTCGCCGCAGTGGTTCAACACCGGCCTTCATGCCGTCTATGGCATAACCGGACCCGCGCAGGGACACTACTTCGTCAACCCCGAAACCGGCGAAGTTGAACGGTCCGGTAGCGCCTACGAACGACCGCAGCCGCATGCATGTTTTATCATGAGTATCGATGATGATCTGGTGAATGAAGGCGGCATCATCGACCTGGTGGCCCGTGAGGCGCGGTTGTTCAAGTACGGCTCGGGAACCGGAAGCAACTTCTCTCACATCCGTGGACTGAACGAACCGCTGTCAGGCGGCGGCGTCTCAAGCGGTCTGCTCTCGTTCCTCAAGATCGGAGACCGCTCTGCTGCAGGCATCAAGAGTGGAGGAACCACGCGGCGCGCCGCCAAGATGGTGACCCTCGATGCCGATCATCCGGACATTGAACAGTATGTGAACTGGAAGGTGAACGAGGAGTACAAGGTCGCCTCGATGACGACCGGCAGCAGGATCCTGAACCGCCAGGCAAAGCGGATCGTCGGCGCAATCAGCAGTTTCAACGGTGCTGAATCCGATCGCACGAACCCGGACCGGAACGAGGCGCTTCGAGCGGCAATCGAGGACGCGGTTGCAAACGAGATGCCCGGACCGTTCCTGTATCAGCTGCTGCAGCTTGCAAAGCAGGGCGAGGCTTCACCCGAACTGACCGAGTTCAACACCGAGTGGGACGATGAAGCGTATCTGACGGTTAGCGGCCAGTCGTCAAACAATTCGGTCAGGCTTACCCGGGAGTTCATGCAGGCCGTCCTTGATGACGGCGAATGGGAATTGACTGCGCGCACCGATGGCAGCTTCTGGAAGAAACTGAAGGCGCGAAAGCTCTGGGACATGATCGCGCGGAGTGCATGGAGCTGCGCGGATCCCGGCATTCAGTACCACTCGACGATAAACGAATGGCACACTTGTCCGGCGGACGGAGAGATCCGGGCATCGAATCCCTGCTCGGAATATATGTTCCTCGACGATACCGCGTGCAATCTCGCATCACTGAACCTGCTTGCGTTCTACGACAGGGAGAAGGGTGCCTTCAGGACGGCGGACTACATCCACGCAATCGATATCTGGACGCTCATCCTGGAGATTTCGGTGGTCATGGCTCAGTTTCCGAGTCGCGCGGTTGCGCGCAGAAGCTACGATTACCGAACGCTCGGACTCGGATATGCGAATCTCGGCACGCTGCTCATGGTCATGGGTATCCCCTACGATTCGGAGCAGGGCCGTTCGATTGCCGCGGCATTGTCGGCCGTGCTCACCGGAGAAGGGTACGCGATGTCCGCGCGCATTGCCGCCCATACCGGGCCGTTCCCCCGTTACGCCGCAAACAGCGAACACATGCTGCGCGTCATCCGGAACCACCGGCGCGCAAGCTACAACGTTGATGCAGCCGAGTACGAAGGCCTCAGCGTGAAGCCGGTCGGAATCGACGCGACCTTCTGCCCGCCGGATCTGCTTTCGGCCGCTCGGGAGTCGTGGGACCGTGCGCTTGAGCTCGGAGCCAAACACGGCTACCGTAACGCCCAGGTCACCGCGATTGCACCGACGGGAACCATCGGTTTGGTCATGGATTGCGATACCACCGGCATCGAACCAGACTTCGCGCTTGTGAAGTACAAGAAACTTGCCGGTGGCGGCTATTTCAAGATCATCAACCAGTCGATTCCGCCCGCATTGAAGAAGCTCGGCTACAGCAAAGCGGAGAGTGAGGCGATAGTTGCCTACTGCGTCGGACACGGAACGCTTGCAGGATCGCCTGCAATCAGCCTTGACGATCTGCGGGAGCGAGGCTTCGGTGACGCAGAACTCGAGCGGGTCGAGTCGGCGCTCAAGAACGCCTTCTCCCTCGACGGCGCGTTTGGCCCCTGGCTGTTTACTCCAGAGTTCCTCGACGCAAAGCTGCATGTACCGGAGGTGACCTGGTCGTTGCCGGGATTCAATCTGCTACGCCATCTTGGCTTTTCCGCCGATGAGGTGGCGATTGCCGAGCAGTGGGCGTGCGGTACCATGAGCATGGAGGGCGCTCCGGGCCTGAGACCCGAGCATCTCGCGGTTTTCGATACCGCAAATCCGTCAGGCCGCAAAAGCACCCGTTCGATTCGCTGGGAGGCTCATATCGGCATGATGGCGGCCGCGCAGCCGTTTGTGTCCGGTGCTATCAGCAAGACCATCAACATGGCGAACAGTGCGACGGTGGAGGACGTGAAGGGCGCCTACATGATGGCGTGGCGGCAGATGCTGAAGGCAATCGCGATCTATCGCGATGGTTCAAAGCTGAGCCAGCCGCTATCGAGCCTGGCAGTGGACTCCGACCGCCTTGCCGCAGAGATCCTTGCTGCGCAGAAGCGTATCAAAGAGCGAACGGCTGGTCCGAAGGAGAAGGCCAGCGCAGCGGCTGCACAGACCTCAGCGCCGGAGATCGCCCCGGTGAAGCAGGAACCGGCCCGGGTGAGGATGCGTGAGCCGCTTCCAAATCGCCGCAACGGGTATACGCAGAAGGCAAAGATCGGCAATCACAGCATCTTCCTGCGCACCGGCGAATATGTCGACGGCCGGCTTGGTGAAATCTTCCTCGACATGCACAAGGAGGGAGCCGCATTCCGCTCACTCCTCAACAGTTTCGCGATCGCGGTGTCTCTTGGCATGCAGTACGGCGTGCCGCTCGAAGAGTACGTGGATGCATTCGTGTTTACGCGATTTGAACCAAACGGAGTTGTTCGCGGCCATGAAAACATCAAAATGGTGACATCGGTGCTCGATTTCATCTTTCGCGATCTTGCGCTCTCCTATCTCGGGCGGACCGACCTGGTCCAGGTGTCACCGGATGACCTGATTGCGACTGAAACCACGCGCAACGGACACTCTTCGGGTGGCACCGTTCAGAGCACGCACCTCACCGAGGGGACGGCTTATGAGCGGCCGTCTGTCACCGAAGGGATGCGGACGGTCGAACAGGTAGCCGATTCGACAAGCGGCGAAGGACGACCCGTGCTTCCGAAGGTCGCCAGGAACGGTGCTGAGACGGGCACGAACGGCCTTGCTATCACCATGAACACAAACGGCAGCGCGAAGGCTGCGGCCGAATCGAAGCGTGTTGCGCAGATGCAACTGGCACGGCTGAAGGGGTACGAAGGTGATCCGTGCCCGACCTGCGGGCACTTTACGCTTGTACGGAACGGCACCTGTCTGAAGTGCGATACCTGCGGGTCGACCACCGGCTGCTCCTGATCCGCTGGTGCGCGATATTACGGCCTGCCGGTCTTCCGACCGGCAGGCTGACGCCCCCCTTTACAGTGAGCGACTTGAATGCTATTATTCGCGCGTCTGTCTGCCGCTGAGTAATCAGCCTGTTTGCGGGCAGCTACGGGAAAGCTCACGGCCACCGTTGAGACAAAACACTGAAAGGATAGAACAATGGCAAGAGAATGTGATATCTGTGGCAAGCACACGGTAACCGGAAATACCGTCAGTCATGCGCATAACAAAACCCGGCGTGTATGGAAGCCGAATCTCGTGCGCGTGAAGACGATCATTGCTGGAACCACGAAGACCATGCGTGTCTGCACCCGTTGCCTGAAGGCCGGTAAGGTCGTAAAGGCCGTCTGACGCGGAGCCCGTCAAAGGGCGTGTAGAAGCCGACCGATGGTCGGCTTTTTTTGTCTATATCGTGTAGACGAACTGCTGCTCTCGCTTCAGGCGGGCAAGCAGCAGATCTTCAAGGCTGATTTCAAGCTGCTCGCCGACTGCCTCGGCGAGCCGATCCCAGTAGAAATCGAGGGATCCCGCCTTTTTCAGATCCGACACAATCTCAAGCTTGCCTTCAAGCAGTGTCAGTACTTCAACCACCCGTATAGCGCTCGGCGGCCTTGACAGGGCGTAGCCTCCCTGGGCGCCGCGATAGCTTTCAACAAGACCACCTTTCTTCAGGATGACGAGAATCTGCTCGAGATAGTGCTGCGGAATCGCGTGCTTATCGGCAATGTCCCGAATCTGGAGAGTTCCGTGCCGATGATGAGCGGCAAGCTCGATCATGGCCGCCATTCCATAAACACCCTTCGCAGACACTGTAAACACGTTGACACCTCGTTGCTATTTCATCGATATACCCAAGTTACACGCATGAGATTTGATCTGTCAAGCTTTCCCGGTCGGTTGTGTCACAATTCGACGGTAAGTCCGTCATACGCGGGCTGAACAGGAACTCCGAGTTCACCCCGAGCAAGCCGTTCTTCAAGGTCACCTGAGAGCTGCTGATGTTCGACGTCATGGCACAGATGCGTAAGGAACGCCCTTCGGGGCCCGAGATCGGTGATAATCCGCAACGCCTCATCGACTGAAAGGTGGGTCGGGTGGGGTTCGTACCGAAGCGCGTTGATGACAAGCACTTCGAGCCCGGAGAGGGCCGCTACAGCTTTCGCGGGCATCGTGCTGCAGTCGGTAATGTAGGCAAAGCTGCCGAATCGGTAGCCGAGTATGGGCATCCTGCCATGCAGAACGTCGATCGGTGTACATTCGATAACACCGACACTGAACGGGGCATCATTCACTTCATGCAGTTCGATCCGGGGCCTCCCGCCGCCATGGGAAACGTTCTCGAATATGTAGGGAAACCGTTCGCGGGTTTCCAAAAGCGTCTTTCGGTTGCCGTACAGTGGCACCGGGGCGTGGTAGCTGAACGGTCGAATGTCGTCGAGTCCGTGAATGTGGTCTGCATGCGCGTGAGTGAGCAGAACCGCATCAAGATGCATGATCGATGCTCGCAGCGCCTGCAAGCGAAACTCAGGTGTGGTGTCTACCACGATTGTAGTCCCACCCGATTCGACGAGGACCGACGAACGCATTCGATGGTTGTACGGATTTGCGGAGTGGCACACTGCGCACGAGCAGCCGACCACTGGCACGCCGTTCGACGTACCGGTACCGAGGAACGTAACTCTCACCCGGTGGTTATACCGGCTTTCGCTGGACGGGGTCAAGCGTTCCCGTTCCACGCCCGCTGCGGCCGAGCAGATGCTTCCACGGCCCGTGTCGAAATACATGTACGCATCCGCACCGTTCGAGCAGCCGTATCGCATACTCGATGTCCTCTTCCTGCCAGCTGCGAAGCGTCCCGGTAAGCTGCTTGGCAGCTTCGGATCGGCTGTACCGACGAGGATGGCGCCGGATGAAAGAAAGAATCTCCTGCATACCATCGGGTGGTGCACCGGCGGTTCCGCGGCAGAGATCGCATCCGAAGCAGGTCTCAGGCTCAGCACCCAGTTGCTCCATCAGGTAGGAGCGACGACAACCAGTCGAGCGTGTGTAGTGCATCATGCGTAGCGCGCGTTCTGCCGCCGGCGCCGCGCCACCGAACTGAAGCTCCGGTGAACCATCAAGCCGCGAGATGAGCACTGCCTCCGCGTGATTCCTGTCGCGCCCACCGCGTCCGGATTCCTGCAGATACGCTTCAATCGACGGAGGCAGATCAAAATGGATCACCGTTCGAATATTCCCTTTGTCCACACCCAGCCCGTAGGCGCAGGTCGATGCAAGGATTCCGTTCGGTGAGCCATAGAACCACCTTTCCATCCGACTCTTTTCCTCGCGCGTCAGGCCAGCGTGATAGAAGTAGATCTCATCGCGAGGGAGCCTCCGGCGAAGGTATTCTGCAACCAGCTCTGCCCGCCGCCTGGTTCGGCAGAAGATGAGCACAGGTCGTCTGACCGGCAGGTATTCGGGATAGAGAGGTGTGCCGAGCCGCGATGTTCCGAGTTCTGGCTGCGGCGGAGTCACTCCGGGGATTCGAGGCTGCAGAAGTCGGTCCAGGGTGTGAAGCGGCGCCACCGAGGTCAGAACGCGATAGCTGATATTCGGTCTGTCCGGATTTGCTTGCAGAACCGTTACCAATTCACCGTTGAACAGGATGCGGCGTACGGCGTCGAGGACCGGCTGTGACGCAGTTGCGGTGAATGCGGTGACGAGCGGAACTTCAATGCGCGCTATCACCCGGGCAAGTTCAAGGTAGGCCGGTCGAAACGTCTCTCCCCACTCGGATACGCAGTGGGCCTCGTCGATCACCAGGTGCGAGCAGTGCGCATCGCGAAGTGCCTCAATTGCGCGTTCAGTGCAGATTGTTTCCGGATTCGTGAGGATGATGCGGGCGCTTCCGTCCGCAATCAGATGTAACACCTTCGTCCGTTCTTCGGTCGACTGGCCCCCGCGGAGTATGCATGCGCACGTGCCGCCTGCCTTGAGCCGACGTTCCTGATCGGCAATGAGCGAAAGGAGCGGGAATACGACTACCGTCGGACCGGGAAGAAGCGCCGCGGGAAGCTGAAAGCAGAGGGATTTGCCTGAGCCTGTCGGCAGAATCGCGATCTGGTTTCGACGCGATTCAAAGCGGTCAGTCTTCTCTCCACAGTCACCGCTCTGTGAAGCGGATGAAAGCGCATCGAATGCGTCCAGGATATTGCTGACAAGCAGCCGCTGATAGGGATAAAGATACTGGACGCCGAGCGCGTTCAGTGCTGCAAGCTCCCGTTGTTCCGACTGAGTGTCCGTGTCTGCCATGACACTCTGTTCTTACGGACCCCTATCCGCGGCACTTCAAGTTATCCCGCTTGCGCCCTGGTCGAAGTGGGTGTAACGTTGAATTTGAGAGAGAGTGGAGGCAGGTATGAAGAACCTTTTCCGGAAATTCCAGAAGATGCTGCTTGTTGAGCTCGAGGATCTTCACGAGGACCTTGACCTCTTTATTCAGGTCATCAAGGATAGACACGAAAGTCGGCTCATTACCGACTATGTCTACCGGGAAAATCTTGCCATTCTGCGGAATGAAGTACTTGGCCTCGAGGATTGCTCTCACGGTTGTGAGGATCTGGATCTTGAC
>Ga0307376_10006773_pt1 | contig 10101 bp, 10 predicted proteins | sample TR2MG_FD_202536 | JGI IMG/M metagenome (GOLD analysis project Ga0307376, IMG submission 202536) | Soil microbial communities from Risofladan, Vaasa, Finland - TR-2 | ecosystem: Environmental > Terrestrial > Soil > Coastal area > Acid sulfate soil | place: Finland: Risofladan, Vaasa | collected...
ACAGTTGGTAACGTAACAGGTGCAACAGCAGTAGCAGTAAATACAGGTACTGGTAATTTCACTGTAACGACAACTGGTGCTGGGGACATTATTTTAAATTCCGACGACACAATGCTTCTTGATTCTGATGGTGTTCTCGAATTGAATTCGTCAGCAGGTGCAATCAGTATCGGTAATGATGCAGATGAATTTGGAATTAATGTTGGAACAGGAGCTGCTGCACGAATTATTACAATCGGTAACTCAACTGGAGCAACTCAAATTGTTCTAGACGGTGGTACAGCTGGTATAGACATTGGAGTAAATGCAATTGCGCAAGGTATCACAATCGGAAATAATACTGGAGCAACAGCAGTTGCAATAGAAGTTGGAACAGGTAACTTTACCCTTGATGGCGTAACAAATTCAACATATACAATTGGCTCTGCGACAACAACTGGAACAATTACTATCGGTGGTACTGCACAAACAGGAACACTTGGACTTGGTGTATCTAGCGGAATCATGACAACAAATCTTGCGACTGGTAATGGTGCTAAGACTTTAAACGTAGCAACAGGAATTTCTGGTAATACTGTAAACGTAGCAACAGGAATTAACACAAGTGCGCAAGTTATTAACATCTCTTCTGGCGCATCTGGAGCTAACTCGACTGTAAACGTCTTATCAGGTAACGGTACAGCAGGAACACAAACTTTTAACGTATTAACAGGAACAAGAGCGGGTGCATTAAATCTTGCAACTGGAGCAGCAGCACATGTAATTGCTGTCGGTTCTGCAAGTGCTGGAGCGGTAACAGTAGATACAGCAGCAGGAATTAGTCTTGATGCAGCAACAGCATCTAATTTTACAGTATCAGCAGCGTTAGCGGATCTTTCATTAACATCTGAAGCAGGTAGAGTTATTGTTACTGCTGGTGAAGATGCAGCAGATGCAATCTATCTACATGCCGATGCAGGAACATCCGAAACAGTTAGAATTCACTCAGATCAAGGAACTGGAGCAGCAAGTATTCATCTAGAATCCGATGTTGGGGGAGTCACTTTAACATCTGGACTTGCTTCATCTGACGCAATAAATTTTGCTGCGACAGCTGGTGGAATCGATATGGACGCTGCATTAGATGTCGTTATCACATCAACAGAAGATGCAACCGACTCAATTTACCTTCACGCCGACGGTGGTACAAGCGAAAGAATCAGAATCCACTCTGATCAAGGTACTGCAGTTGGATCTGTTCAACTTGAATCCGATGTTGGGGGTATTACTCTACTATCTGGACTTGCGTCCGCTGATGCGATCAACTTAACAGCAAGTGCTGGTGGTGTTGATGTAGATGGTGCATTACAAGTAAACATTGCATCATCTCAAGCAGCAGCAAGTGCCGTTGTAATAACAGCATCAGATGCGGCAGGTGGAATCGATCTTACAACAGGTGGTGGATCAATTGATCTTAGTTCTGCGGGATTTGTAACAATGGTTGCGGGTGTTGACTCACAAGCTGGTGCATCTTGCACATCAAATACAAACGTATTTGCATGCACATATACAGGATTCACTACTGCAGCAGCAGCAAGTCAAGTGTTTACAATCGTTAACTCATTAATTGCTACTACTTCACAAGTTATGGTAACTGCTTCAAACTTGGGTGCAAATGACGCTCAAATGCAGGTTACAAGAGTAAAACAACTTGCTGGAAGTATGGAAGTTACATTGAAAAACGTTGGTGCAGCAGCATTGAACGGAAATGTTGTGATCGTAGGATGGGTTTTAGCGTAGTAATGTAGTTATATAAAAAACATTCCTGGTATGATAACATTACCTAAAGGGGGTTATTATGCCAGTTGGAATATCAAAATGTAAAAACTGTAAAAAAGAATTTAAGTGGAAAAGAAACAGAAATCAAAATTTACCATCATGGTGTTCATCGAAATGCCGTGGTCATAAAGATTACGAAAAAAGAATAATATATAAATGTACTTGTCACGTTTGTAAAAAGGAATTTATATCAAAAAAAACTAGTAAATTTTGGATAGGTAAATATTGTTCTACTTCTTGTAGAATAAAAGGTAAATCTTGGTTAGAAAATAGAGAATTATGGAAAAATCTAACAAAGTGTGAAAAAATAAATAAAATGAAGAAAAATTTATATTTACATATAATTAAAAATGAAGGTTGCTGGGATTGGAATGGAGCAATTCACCATTCTGGATATACACAAATGAAAATTGGAAAACAAATAGGTGGACATGTTGTTTCATATATGGTGCATCATGGAAAAATAGAAAAAGGATTATCTGTATGTCATAAATGCGATAATAAAAGGTGTACAAACCCTGATCATCTATTTTTAGGTACATATAAAGAAAATTCACAAGATATGGTTAAAAAGAAAAGACACTGTTATGGTGAAAAAAATTATTTTGCAAAATTATTAAACAAAGAAGTAATTGAAATAAAAAAATTATTAACACGTGAAATTTCAATTGCAGAAATTGCTAGAATATATAATGTATCTCATGCCTGTATTTATAGTATCAAATCCAAAAAAACGTGGAATCTTATAGAATAGGCGTTATTATGACAGTAAACTGGATACAAAAAGCCCTTGGACCAAATTCCAAGGGTAAATTACACAAAAAACTTGGCGTTAAAAGTGGTGAAAAGATACCATTAAAAAAATTAAATATAGCTTCTAAGTCTAAGGGAATACTTGGAAAAGAAGCGAGACTTGCTAAAACGCTAAGAACATTTAAAAAGTAAAGGTTGACTTTGGAACAAAAAAACGCAGTTAAATTTGTAAGTAAAGATGGAAAAGTTATTGTATATTGTGACGCTGATACCCCGTTAGGAATTCTGCATGATCATTTGATGGAGTTAAAAGGTACAGTCGTCGATAGAATGTTGTCAGCGCAAAAAGAAGAAGTTGAAGCATCAGAGAAATATCAATCTATTGAAACAGAGGCTGAATAATGTCATCTCGAGTTTTTTTTGACGAACTTAGATCCCTTGGGTTTGCATCAATTTCTGCAGCATATGCATCCGTTGGGGTTCCATTAACAAAACCAGCACGTGCAGTATGTTTCACAAACAATACTGAAGGCGATATGTTATTGACTACAGATACTGGTGAAGATCAAATTATAGTTCTTGCAGGATCGTTTAAACTTTGGGATCTTCAAAGTAATATCAATCCTCAGTTTGATGATAAGTGCGTGTTGCCAGTTGGAACACAATTTTCCGTTAAACAGTTAACGGCTCCTGTGAGTGGTTCAGTTTACATAGAGATAATTTATTAATGATTAAGAAAAATGACCTTGTAAAACAGTTTGAATTAGTTGTTAAGCAGGAAATCACTAATCATAATGAGCAAATTTCAAATGCAAATCAGCGCATGAATTACATGGACAACTCAGTAAAAGAGTTATTCGGTGTGTGTGGAGACTTAAAAGAGTCATTTACAAAACTCGGAATGCATGTTCATGAGCATATCAAAGATGATATTCAGCAAAAAACATTCATAATGAATCAGTGCAAGAAATATGAGTCAAATTTTGAAGATCTTTTAGATGCGCATTTTGATATTAAAAAAAATATTGACTATCATCTTGAATATATCGATGAAATTAAAAAAGAATTTCAGCATAGATATGAAGAATCAATCCAACATTTTCAAAACATATTTCTGGAGTCGCTTTCAACAGTCAAAAAAATCGATGAAAAGTGCGATCATCATTTTAGAAAGTTTCACTCTGAAGTTGACAAGAAAATTCAAGATTCTGATAAATCCACTTGTATAGAAGCGTTAAATTTCAAGAATGATAAACTCAGATCTCTTGTTGAAATTGAAATTTCAGGATTCAAAAAAGAGCTAGAGAAGTTAAAGAAGCAAAATTTCCGTAACGAAAAACATATCGAGTTTCTAGAATCACAACTTAAAGAGAAAAAATGAGTCAATCGGGCATTATTTCTATTGAAAATGTCAACCCAGATATTCCTTTGGAGTTTGACGCTGACTCTGGTTCCGCAATGGCAGTTGCAAATACAATCAATGTATTTGGAGGTGCAGGAATTGCGACATCGGCAGCAGGAAACACAATAACTATTGCTCTGACAGGTGGTGGTGCTGGAATCGATTCGGTTGCATTAGATGGTGGTACAACCCCAATTGAAGCCGATGCATTAGGATTAATCACACACACGGGTCTTTTGACTGTTGCAGGGACAAACCCAATTATAACATATGGAACAGGTGCTAATTCTTATCAAACTAGAGTGCAACTTTCCCAAGCAATACCTTCAGCTGATTCGACAAAAGTTGGATTATCGAATTTCAATTCTAATCAATTTACTGTTGATTCAGATGGATATGTTTCACTTGTTGGTCAAGTATTAGCGATAGATTCAGTTGCAGTACAGACGGGAACAAGTCCAGTTGTACCAAATGCAGCAGGATTACTTACAATAAACGGTGCTGTCGTAGCAGCAGGAACAAGTCCAGTACGTTCAGACGGAACAGACGCTAATACACTAGCGATAGAAGTTCAAGTTGCATCTGCAATAACAGGCGCACCAGGTGATAAAAATAATGCTGGAATTGCATCATTTAATGATGTTTTTCATGATGTAGACGCAGACGGTTATGTTTCTCCAACGACAAATTGGGAACAAACAAGTATGCACGGCTGGAATGGATCTATAGTGGAATCTGCATCTGTAGTGGTATCATCAGACGGAGCGGTAATTACTTTAAGTGTTGAAAAAAATGGAGGAGGGGACTTAACAGTTGTCTTTTCAGATCCAGATTTATATTACGTATGGGACACAACTCCAGCAGATACAATAACACTTACAGCAGGAACCGATACAGTTCCTGTACTCAATTATGTATACTTTTTAAACTCTACTAAAACATTAACAGCTAGTACGAGCTCATGGCCTGCTACAGAACATGCACCGATAGCAACGGTTCTCTGTCAAACAGCAGCAAGTATAGTAACAGATGGACCTTATAAAGTCCATGCGTGGACAGATCACGTAGTAGCATCTGATAAGCAAGGTCACATCGGAGATATCAATTTTTGGATAAGACAACAGGCAGCAACTTGGGTCAGTGGGGTAACTCAGACTTATACAATCACACCTAACGGTGGATCCGCTGATAACGTAGTTTTGACAACAACGTCAGGTGTTGTCTTACAACTACATACTCATACATTCCCTGCATTTTCTGGAACACCAGATTATTATGTTGTGAATGATTTTGTAACACCGTATTTAAAAGTTACTGACTTAAACGCTCTTTTGACAGATTCAACGGGAGCTACAATGTCTGGAAGATACTTTTCTCTAGTAATATGGGGATGTGTCTCAGAAGAAACTGGAGATTGTAAACTATTTGTAAATCTTCCTGGCGGATCATATAATAACAGTTCGGGGTTACTTGATGATATAGATGCATATAGCAATTACACAATACCGTCTCTGTTTAAAGGAACAGGATTCTTAATTTCGGAATGGAAATTGCGACATCAAGCAGCGGCTTCTGGAACATGGACATCAATTGACGAAATAAGTTTGCTCGGATTATTCCCATCATTATCAGCTGGAGGATTTCCAGGAAGTATAGCATTTACAACAGATTCGGGAGTAGCAACACCAGCATCAAATAATATAAACATACTGGGTGCCGTTGTAGCAGCTGGAACAAGTCCCTTTGCAACAAGTGGAACAGGAAGTACTGTAACATCAAATGTCCAGATATCACAAGCAATCGCATCGACAGACGCAACGAAAATTGGACTCGCGAATTTTAATAGTGCTCACTTCAGTGTAGATGCAAACGGATTTGTTGAATTAGCCGGTGGTCAACCGATTAATACTATAAATGGTGATTCTGGATCTATCACAGGATCTACAGTTACAATTTATGCAAATCAAGCATCAACAAACGCAGGCTCCTCAGTCAAATTTGTAAATTCAGGGACAACTTCTACATTTAATGTAACTGACACAGGATTAAACACGCTGATCGGTAGTCTTGCTGGAAATTCATCATTGACGGGACAATTTAACACATCGCTAGGGTATGGTACATTAAGAGCTTTGACAAGTGGCGCGAATAACGTAGCGTTAGGAATCAATTCAATGATTAATGTTCAAACTGGATTTCAAAATGTTGCTGTTGGATATAATTCGATGGGATCAGGAGCCGCAACAAGTTCAGGGAACGTTGCTTTGGGTGTTAATTGTATGATAAATTTAACATCGGGCGGAAATAACGTCGGTGTTGGTTCTTGCATGGGCGCTGGAACGATTACTAATACTAATAACGTTGCAGTTGGACACGTTTCATTAAATGCTCTTAGCTCTGGAACTGGAAATACCGCAGTCGGTCAAAATGCTCTAAACGATATGAGCACAGGTGATTACAATACTGCGATTGGAATCAATGCACTTGAAACAATTTCTTCAGGAACATGGAATACCGCTTTAGGAATCAACTCCGGTCAGTCAAATACAACCACAGATTCACATAATATTTACATAAGAAACGTCGGCGCATCTGGTGAAAGTAATACAATTCGAATAGGAACTCAAGGAAACGGAAATGGAGAACAAGACACATGTTTTGTTGCGGGTATTGCCGGAGTCACTGTATCTAATCAAGCGAATGTTGTTATCGATACGACCACGGGTCAACTAGCCGAGGGTGCAGCAACAGGAACTTACGCTTGGATCGATACATCTGGCGCATTTTCTCCATTAAAAGGAAACGGATACTTCATCACAGCAACCGCTACAGGAACATTACCAGCATCACCGACTCAAGGTGACACTATTCAATTCTTTGTAGACACAACAGACATTTTGACAATACAGACAGCAGGAACACAAACAATTCGTATGGGAACACTAATCACAAGTGGTGGGGGAACTGCTGTTTCGACACAACGCGGAGATTCGTGTGAGCTAGTTTATCGTGCTTCAAACGATTCATGGCAGTGCGTAGATATGATAGGAACCTGGGTAATCTCTTAACAAGGAAAAACAATGCAAGTTAAAGTTGACGACATCGAATTATTTGAGCTATCAGAAACACAAAAAAAAGTGATTAGGGATGATATTCAAGACGAAATTTTTGACGCTGATATGAAAAGACGTCTTCAGTGGGTCATCATGCACAAATACGAGAATTGCTTAGCGCGTTTAAAAGAAGAATGGATTCCAAAGTTGAAAGAATTAGGCGTGAAATCGATTCCGCTTGATGATGATGAATTCACAGAACTTGTTTGTGCGCATCCTGATTATAAATGTCGATCCCAAAGAGAAGCAGAAGAAAAGTTGCGTCTAGAATCCGAAAAATCAAAGGTATAGCATGACTTTTACTCATAGTTTATCAACAAATAACTACGGGCCAAATAAGTTTGTAGTTTCCGCTGACGTTGCTAATGGTACCCACACGACAATTCAAGCAGCAGTAACAGCAGCATCAAGTGGCGATAATATTTTCATACGACAAGGAACTTACACCGAAAACATCACATTAAAAGCAGGAATTACATTAACGGCGGACTCAGGATCCCAGGACACCCCCAACGTGACCATTGTTGGGAAAATGACCTTTACGGGTGTTGGGATGGTTACAATTGCAAATATTAGATTGCAAACAAACAGCGATTATTTTTTAGAAGTATCTGGGTCATCAGCTTCAATATTGTTAGTTCATAATTGTTATTTAAACTGCACAAACAACACTGGTATTCTGTATAGCAGCTCTAGCTCTTCATCGGTTTTAGGGTTAAGAAATTGTACGGGAGACGTCGGCACTACAGGCATAACATTATTTACTAAAAGTTCAGCAGGAACTTTATCATTACGAACGTTAAATATTGGTAATACTGGAAATTCTACTACAGCATCTACGATAAGCGCTGGTGGTTGTACTTGTCAAAATTCAACATTTGAGATTCCATTTTCATGTTCTGGAACTGGTGGACTAGTATTTGATCGATCTCAATTTGCAACTTCCGGTACTACATGCTTTTCAAATACGTCAAGCGCAACTACGATACGACTAAACTTATCTTTAATATCGTCAGGATCAGCAGTCCCAATGACTGTAGATACTGGTTCATTGATTACAGCATCTAATTTAGTGATAAAAACTACTAACGCCGTTGCTGTTTCTGGTGCTGGTACATTTGCATATACGCCGCTATCATTCAATGACACGGGATCAAATATAACTACAACAACGCAAACTATACATCCGATTGGACCTAGCATGACTGTTGGATCAACCAATTCAGGTGCAACGAATCTAGTTACGATCAAAAATGACTCGAATACTGCATCATCTGGAGCAGGTCAAACAATAGTTGTTGCAGGTGGTACCGCAGACGATCCATATAGTTCCTGGGTAGTCACTGGAGGAAACACATATAGCGCTGGAGTCGATAACTCATCATCGGATGTCTTCCGAATCACAAACGGAGCAAACCCATCTACCGGTTCATCTATGATCGTTTTTGATCCAAGTGCAGATACAACAACACTTCCACAACTCGTATTAAAACATGCGAAAACATCATCGTCAGGAACAGTATTAACGCAAACATGGAATGTTGATAATACATCTGCAACATCTCACGCAGTAGATCAAATCATAGCAGGAGGTAGTAGTGCTGGTGATCCATCAGTGCGTTGGACATTAACTAGCGTTCAGGATTGGTCAGCCGGTATTGATAATAGCGATTCCGACGCATGGGTACTATCAGCATCAAGTGCATTAGGTACAACGAATGTTATGCGCGCATCAACATCAGGACAATTAAATTATCCATTGCAACCCGCATTCAGTGCTAATTTATCTGCAACCGCATCTAACGTTACGGGAGACGCAACAGCATATACTATTCTTTGCAACACAGAGCAGTATGATGTCGGAAGCAATTACAACACAACTACAGGAACCTTTACAGCCCCTGTTACAGGGAAATATCGATTTGCTGCTAATTTAACATTATCAACATTAGGGGCTGGTCATACCTCAGGAAATCTTGCACTAACGACAACTTCAACAACTTACAATTTATCATCATCTAATTATGGAGCTATAAGAAACTCAAATAATGCATTAATTATAAATGCGTCATATCCAGCAAATATGACAGCTGGGGATACTGCAACACTAGTTGTAACAGTGTCAAATTCAACGAAAACCGTTAATGTTACATCTACAACAACATATTTTTCTGGATATTTAGAAGTATGATAACCGAAACCAAAGAATTAATCATGAAATTTGCGATCACAATCGTCATTATTGGAAGCGTTGTCGGAGGTTGTTCTTATATCAATAAAAAATTTAATTTGAAAGATGATCATATTGGTGAAGAATTTCTTGAAGAAATTATCTCCGATAAGATAGGATTGAAAATAGACCTTACACCGCGCAGTGCTGAGTAAGACTAGTTATATTTTTTCATTGAATTTTCTTTTTTTTGGGTGGGTGGTGTAAAAAGCCACTCATTTTTATTTAACTCAAGCGCTTCAAAAACAATTTCAGCAGATATCAACGGTTTACCCTCAGCTCTAATTTCTGCTTCATTTGCTTGTTTTGACCAATAGATATCTTCTATCTCATCAGTAGACATTTTTTCTCCTTGTTGTTGGTTGACATTTGACAAAATAGAATTTTAAAAGGGAAGGTGAAAAATTAGATCAGATGGAAAAAAAGATTAAGTCGGGTTTTGTTTGGTCACACTCCCGACTTTTCCTTTTCCGTTCATATAATCTAAACATATCTAAATATCACAAATAAATCAACAAATTCAATTGACATTCGAAAAAAAAGCACATAATGTAAAGTTATGTTTTTACATTCAATATTTTTGGGATCATTATTTTTGTTGATAGCGACTTTGTGGATCAAATATTGCATTTACAAAGATACGCTTTGAGAAAAGAGACTAGAAACGAATTCCTAGTCTCAAATCAAATCTTATCTAAAAAAGGTCTTAATATACAAAATTTGAATGTATCAGAGTACAAATTGATTCTATTGCAAATGGAAAAAGTTAGCAACTATTCTTTTGA
>Ga0307376_10006774_pt1 | contig 10101 bp, 27 predicted proteins | sample TR2MG_FD_202536 | JGI IMG/M metagenome (GOLD analysis project Ga0307376, IMG submission 202536) | Soil microbial communities from Risofladan, Vaasa, Finland - TR-2 | ecosystem: Environmental > Terrestrial > Soil > Coastal area > Acid sulfate soil | place: Finland: Risofladan, Vaasa | collected...
GGAAATACGCACGATTGGATAGAGTGTTACCAACATGACGGAGCAGAGGCAACACGCAAGCTAAACAACGCCCTAGCGATACTGGACAAGAGCGAGGGGATGGACTCTTAAAGAAGATTTGTGAAGAGTTGAAACTTCCCTATAAGAAACCTACTTGGATTTTAGGCGCACATCAAGGATAACGGAAGCGTGAATAAATTATCACCAGACGCAAGAAAAATAATGATTACGCTTATTAGGAATTTGCGTGAGTCTAGACGTTATGAAAAATACTGTAAGAAACTTCTAACTAGTCCCGATAGCAGTAAACATTTTGCCGACTGGCACAAATATGAATATGAAAGGTCTAAGTCTCAATGCGAATCTAATGGATATGCATTATCCCTAGTCAATATGTCTTTGGGTAGGTTTAAGGATGTCGAATTCGAAGACCATCCAGATTACGGAGATTTAATGACCTTGGAAGAATGGGTGGAAACTTGTAGTTGCGGCAGTTTTATTGATTATGATGGACATGGAAATTTATCTACTGTCGATAAATGCAGTAATATTGAGGTTTATCCGTCTATCAGTAAAATTGTGAAGTATCCCGAATGGGCTACACATGTCTTGTGGTATAATAGATAACAAATAAGTTAAACAAATTTCTCCAAGTTTGATATAATAAATGCAAGGTAAGCTCCAAAGGCTACCGCATTCAATCAAACAAGGAGAAATACAATGACAAAGAAATCCACAAGGGATAAATCCAACAAAATATATTATCCAAAAGTAATAACGAGAGCAGAAAATCCACGCAAAGCAGTAGAATCCTACGGCACAAATAACGATAACAGTGTTAAAAGAGCCAAATCATTAAAGTCTGATAAACCCAACGAAATACCAGCCAATAAGGTTAAAGAACCATTTGAGGCCATCACTAAAATCCCACCATTAAGTCCGGGCAATATCTTTGAGACAGAAAGTAAAAACCCAGCGGCTAAGAAGCATAGAATTCATGTATTTGAAATGGGCAGAAGCAGATTCTTTGACGATGAATCAGATAGTCCTGAACGTCTTGTTACATTTGAGGAAGACGGAAACGTTAAGGAAATGAAGGAAACAGAATTCCGCAAATACATTCAAGACAATAAATATATTAAAATAGATAATTCTTTGTCTAAAAGATTTAAAATCGAATTACCCGGAGGGATAAGTCTTGGAGATATATACACAAGCCCTGACAGCGATTACGTAGCTCAAGTAGTGGGGGGTAACAAAGATATTATTAAGGTAAAAATATCCGTGAGAAATGGGAATATAGATTCCTCGTTTTATCGAATGTACAAAGCGGAAGGATTTAATTCCGAGAAAATATTCTCAGACGATATAATAAAATATCTTGGAAGTGCGTACAAGACTGACAACGTTGAACCTTTGTTGGTTACGGATTCTGATGAACCATGTGAGGGGTTCTGGAAGCCTGCCACTAAAAACCCAGAAGAAAAGAAACAAGGCGTTGTTGCCAAAAGGGTTGATGTTAAAAACGATACATGGTCAACTCCGCTTGATAAAGATACCGAAGAAGGGATACTGAATCTATTCCAAACACCGGGAGAAGAAATATCTAAAATGGCAATTGAAAATATTTTAAATAATACTTCTGCTCACCCAGATACAATTAAAGCATTTATGAAAATGACTGGGAATGAAGGTTTTGGAGGAACTAGACCTATGATAAAGACACCAGACATTCCTACTGAAGAAGATTTAGAAGCATTTCAGCAAGCCATGAAGGAAAAGATAAAGAAGGCCGCACCAAAACCAGTTGAAACTAATCTATTTGAAGTGATTGGTAAGACAAAAGATGAATCATCCAAAGATGTTCGTTTCACTATTTTAGGAAACGATATCGACACTGAATTGATGAAGAAAATTAACGAGCATCAAGAGGTTGAGATATATCAGATTAAACGTTTAGCGGCTGTGGATGTTATTTAATTATGTTATGTAAAAAAGACTACACAAGGGACAGAATAACCTTATTCATGCCAAAGTGGTATAGACCAAGAATTATGTGGTCTTGGTATAAAGGTTCTCCGTGGTGGTGGAGGTTCCGACATGGGACCTTCGCCTCCTTCTCTTGTGAGTATTATAAATGTATCAGAGTGTTTGCCATAGGATTTATATGGAATCGCTTTGAACTGGAGGACTTAATTGAAGCTTATGAGAAAGGTAAGCCTTATAATTTGGACAAGTATATCATCTCTCATTATAACGATAAAAGATATGATGAAGAAGTAGAAAAACATCTAAGGATTTATGATAGATATAAACGTTACGTTGATTATATAAGGTCAAAACAAAAAGAGGTCAAGGGTTAATTCCCTTGGCCTTCTTTATTTTGATACAGCTTTTCTTCCAGTGCCGACATTGAACCTTCTTCCGTCCACTTTCGTTTCTCTAGCTATGTGTGTTGTTCTTTGAAACTCAGCATGAAGATTGGCTCCCTCAGAACAGCGACCCTCAAAGTAATTTCGTCTACTTTTACATTGTTCACAGTTGTCAATGTGCGCTTCTGATACTAAATATGCTGTTCTGGCATCAGCCCATTCTTTTGTAGATGATTTCATTTTCCTCCCTCACGATTTCCTCCAGTGCTGGTACGTCTTTGCCATAGTCGTAATCCACCATGTTCTCTCTAATTTCTTTCCTTCTGGCTTCTTTTTTTTCCTCTCTCTGCTGTACGTTCTCTGGCCTTGCATCCCAAATGCGATTTGATTCATAGTAGCATCGTTGAGATTTACGAAACATCCATTCTGCGAGTTTGCAAAACAACACCTTAAATACGTTCATATCCCTATTAGCTTTGTAATGGAAACTACTCTTTTCATCGAGGGAATAACAGTACCATTCTTCCTGACTATAACTAACCTTCATTATAAACTCCTCGTGGGTGGTTGCTCTTCTATTTTAACAACTTCTTTATCTGGATGTTTTTCCTTATATTTCTTCAAAGCTTCTTCCTCGGTAGCGCCTGCGTAATTAATCCAAGCATGTTCAGAGTGATATATTCTCCACGAAGTCATTCCTTCGTTTCCTTTCTGAAAACAAAGTAAGGAGGGAAGGTGTCATAATATTGTCCCTTATTGTAATACACATTCCACCCTAATTTTCTATAGAAATCCTCGAAGTCAAAATCTCTATCTTCAAAAATTTGTTCCCTTGTTTTACTGGGATTTTTACTAAGGACAAGCTCCATTAATTCATCTTGAGTGAAGGAAGCTTTTTGTTCGGTTCCAGACCATTTCTTAACGAGAATTTCATTAACTGATTCTATGATATAATCTGGAATGGTTAGGTTCTTTTCATCTTGAATTTCATTTGGTGTAATTGGTTTAATGCTCATTGTTCAATCCTTTCGAGAAATTCCTTCCAGTCTTCTAAAGTTACGCAAAAGTTAAGATTGTGTCCGTCAGCGTCCACAAATCTTTCTTCGTCTTGATAGTTTCCTATTCCATCCCGCCCCACATATGTAAATTCATGGGGAGGCTCGAATCTATTCAATTTCATAGAATCTGTGTGTGTTTTTAGAAGTTTATATTTGGCCCCTTTTTCAAGAGAGTGAGGCCCGATTTTTGTAAGGTCAATATACATAATTTGTATTATAACATAAAGATGAACTAATGTCAACCCCTCTTGAGTATTTCAGTCTTCAAATAATAAATGCCGAATACTGTGCCAATTAAAAATGACACCGAACACACCCCTATAATATTAAGGAACATAGTAGGGTTTGAATTTGAAAGTTCGATTATTTCCTTCATACTCCGACCCTTTTAATTATCGTGTTAAGTTTCTTGACATCTTTCTTGTAGACTCTGACCATCTGCTTCATGTATTTCTCAGCTTCACGCTTAGCTTTTGCTTCTGTGTCTTCAGCTCCACTGACCATTTCTCCAGCCCAATCTCCAACAGAAAAATAATAATTTCCTTGGTGTTTTTTTGCGTGATATTCCGATGACGATGACACGGTAGCTTCAACTTCATATCCAAAGTTAAGCACCAAAGTCCCGTCTTTGCGTTTTTTCCAGTTCATTCGTTTATCTCCAATAGAATAATTTTCCCAGCTAATTTAATGTGCCACCCGATTTCCCCATTAAACAAAAGGCCTTTTCCCAACGAATGGAACATGTCTTGTCCATTTATTCGAATAATCTTAGGGTCTTCTTTGGGTTCTTTCTTAGTGGGTTTCTTCATAGTGGATGTATTATACTCTAAAATTGCTGTTAAGTCAAGGAATAATAGGTATTGACATAAGCAAATAAATTTGGTATAATACCTCATAATGTTATCATATCAAAAACCAGACGGACAGTGGGTATTTCTCGACACTAACGATGTTAAGATGTCGAAGAATAATCTCATTACTATTTTAGAGGCCATTAAAGACAATACGGATTTGGAGGTTATCGAGGCAATAAATCATATCAAGTGGCAAATAAAACATTTTGATAGTAATATAACTCGCTGGTCTCCTGAGGGAAATGAAAAAGAGACATCCAAATATGTCTTAGGTCCTTGCCCATTTTGTAATAGAAATAAAGGCCAATTGGATATAAGATACAATAAAGACGGTGAACCCAGAGAGGTAAGTGTTAAATGTAAATTTTGCTATGGTTCTACCCCTTCGTATGGTGTGAGGAAAAACTTGGACGAAATCTCCAATACTGTAGTGAACATGTGGAATGGAGTACATGGTAAAAAGGAAACACGATTCGAGGGTACATATAAGAAGGTGAGTGATTTGTTAGTTAAAACTAGCCCGGAATCACCAGAAGAAAAGATACACAACAACGCTATTCTTGAAGTATTGAAAATTATTGACGAAGATTATCAGAAAGGTAGCCTAGATGTCTAAGATAACATATAAAGAAGCGGATAAAGTTATTCGCAGAGAAGCGTGGGATAGACGAGGTGAATTTAGTCACAATATTGTTACTCTCACACTCCAAAAAGTTAAAGAAGACTTAAGTTTATCTGAAGCTAATAAACTTGTTAAGAAATATAACCTTTTGTTTATCTTTGGTATACAAACCGAGGGAGAAATTGGTGAGGTGTAACACTAATAAATTATGCAAAATGGGTTTTGTGCCGAGGGGTGATGGTTATTTTAAACAATGTCCCGACTGTTATGCGATTGCTAAAAAAGAAGCTGAAAACGCTATTTCTAAAGCATCTACCAAGTTATTGTTAAATTGGCTTGATGTGGCTAGAAAAGGTGGTCATTCAAGGGACATGTTTTGTTTGGTTTCCAGAATAAACAAATTGTCATTGACATAAGCATATAAATTTGGTATAATACTTTTATGAATCAAGCAGATAAAAACCTAAACGAACCAAATATTAAGGAAGAATCATGAAAAATTTAAACACAATATCTATAATTGTGTTGGCTATTACTTTAATCATTTCATCTTTCACTGTATGGAAATTAGATGCTCGTGTAGCCTCTCTTGAAACGCAAATAGACTCTCTACAATCCAATACGGCTGTTCGAGCTGGTGCAAAACTTGGTGAGTTTTTTGAGGAGTTAAATAAATGAAATTTTATTCATTCCTTATTCGCTCTCGTACACTCATAACTCTTATTATTATTTTGGCTGGCCTTATTTATTTCGAAAGAGACAAAATATACATTAATCACCAAGAACTTGTACCTAAAGAGGATTGTAGTTATTTCCAGTCATTCATGGCGGCGGAAGTTGCTATGAAGGATTTGGCTGTTGAAATTCTATTAAAAAAAGGTTGCTTGCCAACATTTATTCAGGGTGGTCATTATCGCCCATCCATGAGACCAGCGCCTCGTTCCTTTTTTACCTACGTTGATAGGAAAAAGAGATATAGAAATCGTAATTGGTCAAAGGATGATACCTATCAAATTTTTGAAGGTTGGACTTATTATGTTAGGGATTGGAATGTCCCTAACGGAGATATTTATGTGTTTGAAAGTGATAGAGTGGGTAGGCTTGTACCCTGCAAAGGTTTTGAAAATCCAATACTAGAGGACTTCCGATAATGTGGCTACTGTTGACATTCATATATTATACTATCGGAGCCTATATGTTTTTTATATTTTTTCAACATAAAAAAGAAGCACGTCATTCTGGGCTAACGTTATATTCTCCGTTAATTTCCGCTGTATGTTTTTTTATTATGTCAACATACTGGGCATTAATCGCTATCGGGATGTTATAATGTCAAAGAATCAATTCGCTCTCAACAAGAAAAGGACACGTAATAATTTTAAACTTCATGCTATGGATAGATTGCGTGAGAGATACGGGATTGATTTAAACGATGAGGGTTGGATTGATTTTAAAAATCAAATGTATAGAGCTAAATTTTTGAAGAAACAATATAACAATAGAACAGTTAGGGAATTGGAATACGAGGGCAAAAATGTTATACTTATATGGGATAGTGCATACGGCGAAGTTGTAACTATCATTCCTCCGGGTGGATATTTTTAATGAAATGGAAAAAGGATAAAATAGATGGCACACGCCAAGCTAAAGCTGGTGTTTTTAGTTGTATTGTTTTTCAGTATGGAAAACGGTGGGGGTACGGAGTCCTAGTAGGGGATTATACCTTTAAAGAAGGATACGCTAAAACACCAGAAGAATGCATGTCTCGTTGTGAAGTCTGGATTTCTAAACATATTGTAAAGATGTCAGAAGAACTGAATAAATGAGTCCCAATACCTTAAAACCCGGAGAGAATCTATGAAAAATTTATTACTTGGACTTGCACTGCTCGTTATCATGACAGGTTGTGCCATGAAAAATGATGGTAAGGGATACAAAGTTACTCATCACACAGGAGAGACATCAACTACTTATGATGCGGAGTCGATACAAATACACGACAGCCGAAGGCTCTCTGTCAATCTCCTAAGTGGTAAGCGTATTATTATTTCTGGTGATTATACTGTTGAGTATAAGTAAATGTCTGAAAAGGAAATAATTTGGGAATTGGGACAGCATTTGATACATAGACAAAACGGTGACGGTTATAACATAGTTAGGATAGAAACCACGACTATAGAGACAGTAGGAGTTTCGCCAAAGGTATTTAAATTATATATCGTTAGAAAAGACGACAACGCACAAACTCGTGTTGCCGAGATGTCCTACAACGAGAAAATGTTAGAAAACATATTTGTAAATAATGAAAAGTGGGTTGACCCAATGGAAGCACCGTTTAATAGACTGGAATCAATTGATGAATAAATATAAGGAGTTAAGGTGAAATTATTAATGATAGCGTTATTCGCACTCGCAATTACTGGTTGCGGTGAAGGAAACCTAAAATGTATCCCCTGTGACAAGTGTGTGGTTTATTCGTCCGACACAGGAAATTGCACATCGTCAGTTGATGGATTTAAATGGAAAGAGGATGCTTATAATTATTCTAAAACACCATGTCTACCTTGTGAGAAAGCCACCACAGAAGAAGAGAAATTTGTTTGCTTTGGCGGTAAGGTTCCAGAAAGTATGAAATGAAAACAGAACATGATAAAATATGCGTTGAATTAAGCTCAGAGCGTGGGTTTGAACACAATTGTTATTGTAAAATAAATAATTATGACGGTCCCACTCCTAGATTTAGAAAGATTAAATTGGGCGGTGAATGGGGAGTTCAAGATTTAGGCGATTCTAGAAGGTGGATGCCTGCTCTTGACGAAAACGCTTGGCATGACCGTTCACACAACGAAGCTGGCGAATATGATGGTGGCGAAGAATATGCTCAGGAATTAGTTGACCTTTATAACTCGGAAGGATACGAGGCTGATGGTTGCAGTTGGAGTAAACTTCCAATCCGTCCTGAAAAACCAGAATGTTTCATGCTTAGTGGCGAAATTTTAGCGGAAGTACAGGAAATGAATGGTTGCGTTTATTCTGAGGTATCAGGTACATTATTAAACCCAGATGACATTGCGTCTTATATTGATTGGCTAAGTGAAGCCAGAGATTACCTTAATTTTATGGAGAAAAATGAATCCTGTTAAATATTTTTTGGCTGACTATCTCATTCACCTTCGTATCCACACGTCTATGAGCGGTTACATTCGTGTGAGTAAAATGGCGGATGAACATATCCAAAATTGTATTAATTTAGCTGACACATCTACCCGACCTTATTGGCAAATCGCCAAACCTATATTCGAAAAAGAGATGAAGCGCAGGGACAAAAAGAGAACCGTCTTTGTACATAGTAAAATACATCATTGTAAACCGGGAGACATTCTTTATAACGGCGGATGGGCTAGAATAAATACGTGTAGTGATTGTAAAAGGATTGCATTCTTCATGGATATGACCGTAATTAATCCTTGCCCTGCTTGTGGAGGATTAGTTATTGGAGATAAGATTGTAGGAGTTTGGGATATAAAGGAAAATAAATGGATTACTAAACCTAAGGCTAAAATTAAAACTAAATCTAAAGGCGGACGAAAATGAGTGAACCTAAAATAGACCCTAATTTCAAAGGAAGTATATTTGAGAAACTTGGGTTATCCGAAGTCCTTTGCGATGATTGTGGGGCTAACTTGTCTGGTCAAATCTGTTTAAATGGGTGTGACCTTGTTCGAATACGTAAACTTAAAGAATCCTTAGGGATGTTATAAGGTATATTTCAATTCTCTGTGATAAAGTGGAGGAACATTTAAAATAATGGACGAAGGCATAAAAGAACAATTGTATCGTCCTCTCCACGAATGGTTGGGAGATGATGGCATTAATTTCTTTAGAGAAATTGTTCAAGAATTCGGAGACCCAGCGGCAGTATTACATCCGGGGCATAGACTGAACAATTCGGGAGAAGGAATACCTCACCCTATTCATTTTCGTGAAGGTATGCAGATTAGAAATTTTCTGAATGAAGAACTGACTAGATTGAATCTGCCTAGAGAAAATTTAGACGAAGAATGGCGCAATATAGTGCTAGTGGCGATTGCTTATAATTTTAGGGACCATCACCCAATTGAACTTCCGGGTAATAGACTGGATAAGGTGGAATAATGGATGATATATTAAGTCAAGGCGAAATTGATGCTCTCATGTCCGATATCACAGATGATTATGGGGAGAAATCTCCTATGAATAAAATTGAAAACATTGCGCTCACTCAAGCTCACAATTGTTTTAAAGTCTTGTGTAACTTAGAAAGAACAAACTTCATTGCCGCAGATAAGTCGGTCCAATTCAAAGAAATTGACTTTGACGATGAAATCACGGCAACTGCATTTGCTAAAGAAATGAATGAGGTTATTTTTTCTGCGATGTTGGAGTGGAAAAGGGCATACAAAGAAAGAGTTATTAATACCCTCAAAGAAGCTTACATTGAGACGAATCTAGAAAAAGAAAAGAAACTGGACAAGGTGGGTGATGAATAAAGATTCTGAAAATACAAACAAAGACTTCATATATGTGAGAACAAGAGTGATGTCGTTTGATGATGAATTTAGAGTCAATGGAAACAATGATGTATTTGACACTTCAGATTTGGAACAGGCATTTATTGAAATTCCCAAAGAGATAACGGACAAGTTGTTTTTTCCAAGAAAAAGAGCAACTTTTACAGATGTGATGATTTTAAATCAAAATAATGACAGAATTGAAAATGTTATGGGAATCGTTGTAGACACATATGTTTCCGATGATGGTATTGAGGTTTTAATGGCTTTTGATAAAAAAAGATTTAAAGGCATTGATAAAGAATTTAATTCAAAATTTGAAGCGTCCATGTCTTGTACTATAGACCCATCATCCGGTGAAGTTTCTAATGTTGGTTTGGGAGTTTTCCCCAAAACGAGATAAGCCTTGATTAATTAATACAAATTGAATATAATTAGATAAATACAATCACACAGGAGGAAGTATGTCACTAGAGATAACAGAAGTAAGGGTAAATAAATTGAAGAGAGAAAGTACGGATAGCAAGACATTGGCGTTAGTTTCAGTTGTTTTAAATAAGGCTATTGCTTTAAATAAAATTAAAATTGTCGAAGGCCCCACTGGACCATTCGTAAGCATGGCTAGTAAGAAGGATTCAAAGGGAG
>Ga0307376_10006775_pt1 | contig 10099 bp, 12 predicted proteins | sample TR2MG_FD_202536 | JGI IMG/M metagenome (GOLD analysis project Ga0307376, IMG submission 202536) | Soil microbial communities from Risofladan, Vaasa, Finland - TR-2 | ecosystem: Environmental > Terrestrial > Soil > Coastal area > Acid sulfate soil | place: Finland: Risofladan, Vaasa | collected...
CATACTTTCCGGCTCAAACTCCCCGATGTTGCGCGGCGGATTATACCGCGGTTTTCTATTCTCACTGATAGCGATTAACCAGCATCGGGCAATTGTCGATAAATCATTCCATAGTGTATGGGATGAGCAGGTAGGCAGAATACGATTTAGGCCGATTTAGGAAGATTGCATAAGGCAGTGCATATAACTTGCAAGGTTTGGGTGTGCGTTCTCAAAAAGTTCTATGACATTTTTAAAGGTATTTTATGAAATTCCATAGAACCAAAACCTGTGATAGGAATACGTTCCTGCAGAAAATGCAAATAATTCATTTATTTTCAAAAGATTTAAATATGATATAATGGATTATTTATATACAGGTAGGACCATGAACCAAGATACAATCTTAGCAGTACTCCCTGACAGCAAAGATGATGCCAAGTCTCTGAAAGAGATCGCCAATGAAATGGGTCTTGCCATCAACTCCTATATTGATTGGATTCGCGTAGAGAGGAGACTGTCCAGCTCTTTGAGGGCTTTAGCAAGATGGGGATGGGTGGATTTGGAGCGGAGGCAAAGAGAAGAAGGCCACAAGTTTTGGTATAATGCCTATTGGAAGACAGAATTAGCGATGCAGTCGGAAGAGAACATGCTATCCTAAGGAATGGAGATCATCGACCGACGCCTAACTAAACCAAAAAGATCATCTCTGATCAGAACGTGATCAAGTTTTGATCAAGAGGTGATCAACTCTGAGGGTTTATGCCGAGCCGGATGATCAGACCCTAAACGAGATCAATGAAACTGCTAAGAAATTGGGCATCAGCAAAGCCGATCTTGTCTTAAAGGCAATTGATCAATTCTTTCAACAGACTAATCAAGATTATGATCAACTCAAATCAGAACGTGATCAAATTCGGTCAGAACTTGATCAGACTCTGATCAAGATTGATCAACTTAAACAGGAACGTGATCGAGCACGACCAGAATCTGATCAACTAAAGCAAGAGCTATCTACCCTTAGATCAGAAATTGATCAGACGTTGATCAAGGTTGATCAACTTAAATCAGAACGTGATCAAGCTCGCGCAGATGCCGATAAAAGATGGTCTGAATTGAGCACCCAAAAGACTGACTCAAACCAGCTAAAACGAGAGCTCGAAGCCCTTAGATCAAAGAATGATCAGCTTTTGATCAAGTTTGATCAACTCAAATCAGAGCTTGATCAAGCGCGCAACGAGTCCGAAGTGCTAAAGCTCACGCAGGTTCATTTTCAAGATACGATAAAATTACGAGATCAGCATATTTCATTTCTGGAGGCAACAGTCCACCAGGCATTAGAGAAGCTGCCCAAGTTACTGCCACCAAGCCAAGAAGAGGCCAAGGCTAAGGGCTGGTGGCAGTTCTGGAAACGATGACTCAAAGCCTGCTAGACGAGGACCTATGGACATCATATACCATGGCAAAAGGATGAAAAAATGGCAGAAACAACGGCGATGGATATTGAGTGGACTGGTCCTTTCGCATGGCCAAAGTTCGAGATTGAATCCGATCTCCCCGCAATTCCGAACCATCCAGGCGTCTACTTGATGACCTCTACGTACAAAACAGGCTACATAATCTATGCAGCAGGAATTACACGTCGACCTATCCCTATACGTTTCAGAGAGCACACCAAGAAATACATGAGCGGAGATTACACGATCTTGGACATGTCTGCCATGAATTACGGGGTCCGAAAAGAGATCTGGCATGGGTGGGGGTGGACGCCAGCGAAACGCAAAGAGTACGAACGCAAGAAAAGCGAGCTGGTGGAAGCTGCTAGAAAACAACTTGCAGCATTTAACATTTTCGTAGCAGACGTGGGCAATGGGCCTAGGGTTCTTGAGCGACTTGAAGCAACAATCATGCTTACCCTCTACAAAGACGTGCCGCCTTTCTGCGATATTCCAGACAAAGGGATGATGCTTGCTCCAAGATGGGGAATGGAAAGTCCGATTACGGTATTTATGTGCAGCGCGGTGAAACTCTATGGGATTCCGCAGCAGCTTAAAATATAACGTATGTGGCACAGCTCACCCAAAGCATAAGCCAGCTAGCCCTACCACCATCACAGGAAGAAGCCAAGAAAGGAGGATGGTGGCAGTTCTGGCGCTAAGGATTAATGCTTGAAAAAGAGTTGATCGTCGTGTCGTTCTCTCTGAAGATGCTACGTCCGGCTAAGAAAGAGCTGGATAAGATGGATAACGACAAGGCACAAAAAATCTATAACCACATTGAGCAGCTAAAGAGAGAGCCTTTTAGACCACACCCGGGGATGAACATCGATAAAATCGCGGGCAAAGAGAAGCCACCAGCATATCGCTTGAAGATTGGAAGAATCCGGGTTGAGTATTTCGTAGATGGCCAAATGATAGTGATTTTCAATATCTTCATGAAGAAAAGGAAATCTGATTACAGATAAAGCGATATACAAGAGGAGACCAATAATATTATGATGGCCAGCAGCAAGACCCTACTTAAAGATGGATCTCTCTCCGATAGGGATTTTGAAGGCGTGATCTTAGAAGACAAAGAGACCGAATGCTCTGATGACATTTGGGCTTACTATGAGGCGCACAAAGACGAGCTTGAAGACCTCGATGAGTACGCCCGAGCCCGTGGCCTAGTTGAGCATGTGATCGGATAACTGCTATATTTTATATCTTTTCTATTATAATTTCTGTAATGCCCTAGGATCAACGATCTCCCGGCATGATGGATATACAGGACAATGCCACAGATGGGTTGAAGGCCGTGGGATGAATGGGGGCGAGAGGGCGAAGTTTGGATAGTGGTGAATGATGCCCTTCGCCCAAGATTATAGCAACGGACTTGAATAATTGCTTTATGGCCCGGAGGGATGACACCACACCATCTTGAGGAGAGTAGCATGGGTCTCCGGGCCAGTTGGATATAGAGCGGCAGTGTTTATGAAGGCTGTGGATGGCATGGCAAGGACCCTGTCGCAATGGTACTTGCCGGAGAACTTGCCTTGCAAGAGTGGTGCAGCTGATTACCAACTGGCCAAGTTTAGCCAATAGATTAATATATCCTAATGGCTAAACTAATACAGTATGGGACGCGGATTATCAGAACTACAAAAGGCAATTCTGGAATTGGCCTGGGCAGAATACGAGAGGCATCATAATGCTTCCAAAGACAAGGAGCTGGTGGCAAGGTGGCAGCAATGGGACCACGACAATTTCAAACGGTACTTACTACCCGACGATGAAAAGCCTATTCCACCGGCAGAATTTGTGCCTTTCATAGAGGATAATTGGATGGGATATGCTTGGATTGCTGACATATTCGTGAGATACTACCATTGGACACCGCGCTCTATTACCCGACGCGGCCAAAGCAAATTCTCTAAATCAGAGATAGGGACTAAGCCCTACATGGCCGCATATATAGCCGTTCGCAAAGCATTAACCAGGCTGCAAGATAGAAAACTAATCTCCATTTCGGGAGACATAACTAGCTATGCTCTGACTATGGCCGGGCAGGATCTAATGGCTAAACTATAGGCATAACCAAAATCTCGCCTCGTTTTACCTCACAAAATGATCAAATCGCTATCAGTAATCTAATGGCTAAACTGGTGTAGAGATGTAGTGCCCCATTACCCAGGATGTACGGCCAGAATGTGACTCTACCAAGTCGTTGCAGTTGGCAACGATCTGAAGAGAATATCTATCCAGCCCAAAAAATGATATTTGTCTGCTATTATAATAGAAACGAAACCGAAACGGTATTAACAGATCAACTAAAGCAAGCATCAAACGGTTATTATCCATCTCGGATTTATGATTTTATCTGTATATTTTTCGACAATATTAACTAGGTGAGCTTATATGCTCAGGCTTACGCACCCATCCGACCGTTGCCAAAGGTCACGGTAGCCCATAATCGGTGCATTCTGCAGCTCTTCCACCTTCGCGGTTAGGCGTGTGGTCAAGCGGCCATCGTTGGGCCTGTGGCCGCACCTCAGAGCGGGCCAAAGGGCTTCAGCTCTTCTCATGGCTCTGATAGTCTCCTTGCGGCTTACAGGCTCACCTCCGGCTCCCTGGAAGAGTATCCTGGCCTGTTGGGAGTCCAGGGCGATCTCCTTTCTAGGGCTATCTTGGACGGTGACCTTGATGTATTCAACAATCTGCACCGCTCTTGCCATGATCTTTGAGCAGACTTGAACGATCTTCCCGCCTTCTGCAGGCCGGCTCTTCAGAGCATCGCGAATCTTAGTTAAGAATTGTCGGATGTAGGCATTGAGCATGATCATCTTTGTTATGGGGGATCTCTCTGCTTTCAGAGCACCGGCATGGTCTTCTGTGAGCCGGGCCAGCTCCCTTCCTCGGACTATGCCAGCATCCCGGACCATCTCAGCCATTTCGTTGTGGGTGAGAACCATCTCGTTTAAAAGTCCCTGCAGCTCCGAGGCAGGAATTTCAAGAATAGGATCATCAAGCGGTACAAAATCGGCTTTGGGTGGCTTGCTCCCAAAGCTATTTATGCTAGCATTGGCTATCTCTGACATACTGTATTCACCTGCACGGTGTTTTCTCCTGTCCAGGGCGGCAACCCTGGGCCGGAAACCAGTTTTTTTTATTACTATTATTTTGATTTGGATATCATTTTTGACTTAAATAACTAATTGTTCATAGGCAAAGCTAAATCCTGTCAGTGGAAATTGTTATCAGCATCACATTTCACCAAAATGGATGCTATGGGATGGCTTCGGCTATCCCTTTCACACTTTAACGAACTTTGCTTTATCATTTGGATTCTCGGGCTCAAGAACCAAGACAAGCACCTCGCGGCCCGCGAGTTCTTTACCGACCAATACGCGGCCAATCTGATCTACTTTTTTATAGACCGGGTCTTTGATGAGGTTACGCTTGCCGATTCCCTCTATTTCTATTTTAGACATTATTATCTCCAAGACATCCTTACGCGATTTCTGAATAAATACTTTTCCTTTTAAGGTATTAAGGCCGAAGAGTTAAAATAGTCATAATGACTATTAAGTTATTGGTGAAATGTGATGTCTGGAAGAAATCTCTTAGAGGGCCGAACCGGCCCAGTAACGCAATCAATAGACGCTGTTAAGAGCCTGTTAGCCTATGTGGGCAGTGCAAGCGATCCCATGCCAAGCGATGTGACCTTAGATAATGGCCGTTTGGTGCTGGTTTTGAGCAATAAGCGAGATGCCTATTACACTTGCACATCGCGGGCCTGTTCATGCCCTGGCAACCAATTTAGGCATAACTGCAAGCATCAACGGCGCTACTTCCCACAAGAGACCGCGAAGCCCACCGCGATGGCATCCGAGAGCATTAGGCCGGCTGCTGGGTGGATAGGCCTGAACGGCCAGAAGGCGAACGGCCCTGTAGAGGCCTGAAGCCTCCTATTTTGAGCGGATAGGGCCTGCCAACTATCTTGGCAGCCTATCCTTTTTCCCTATCGGTGAGCTGCCAAAAGTGCTCTGACCTGCCAAGTGTCTTTGGCAGCCCAAAAACGCTATCTACATCCATCCTGGCAGGCTGCCAACTGCACCGTCGCAGCGGATGGTTTTAGCCTGGTCTTGGCAGGTTTCTCCCCCTTCCCGCACCCTACCCTCTCTTCCCGCTGGCCGGTGCGCAAACGCCAGATAGAACTGATATGGCGGCATAAGGACCATATATGCAGGCTAATACCTTCGATGTGATAGAGAGGCGCAAGCGCATCATATTTTTCAAGCTCGGCAAGCTCTGGGTCTTCAAGCAGTTCTTCGATAACAGGGTGGTTTACAATGCGCTTCTTGACTACTACAACAAAGACCTCTATCGCTTCGAGTTCAAGTCCATCGGCGCGAGGAACAACGCTCTCAAGCTCTTGGAGCGAAACGGCTTCGACTACGACCTGGTGGAGGACCTGAAGGGCTACTTGGTCCAGCTCCCCAAGAGTGCCAAATATGCCCAGATCCTGAAGAACTCCGTGGCCTTCAAGGAGACCGCAAATGAGCGGATGTTCCTGATGAAGGATCTGGCAGCGGTCGAGGAGGCGTTGGGCCTGGGCGCGAAGATCTACGAAGGGGCAAGTCCTTTCTGAGAGCTTAACTCCTTCAGCCTCTGGATGGCCTCAGAGGTTCGGGCAGCCTCCATGCTTTTCTCCGCCTCGTAATAATTTATGATCTCATCAATAGTGGCTCGCAAAGCATACATTTTCAAGGGTCTGCCTTTTTCCTTGCTTTTGATCTCATGCTCAGTGATCCAGTCCCTTTCTCTTAGGGCTTGCATGGCGATGCTGACCTCTGGTTGGCTCAATCGTGCACCTGTTTCAATTTCCCTGGCAGATCTCTCGTTGTGATCCTTGAGGAATGTTATGACTCTGGCCACGGTTCTTTTTATGCCCAAGCTCTCTAGGCCCAGCATGAACTCCAAGTCTTTCTTATCTGCAACCTTGATAGTAACGTCTCTGATGATGCATCCCTTCCTACGCTTTCGACAAATATCATAGTCATATAAATAATTTCTTTTAAACAGGTTTATCATAAAGAGAAAAGTCCGATTGTTATCGATATTGGTGATCTCTCTTTCGTGCTCGAAAAAGTTCTATGGCATTTTATCTGATGTTTCTAAAAATGACATAGAACTAAATCATTGCCAAAAATCACTTTCGCAACGCTCGGGTGATCCTTTTCAACTATTACTATTATCTTTCAGGATGGAGGCAGCCTTACCCTCTTGCTACTCCCTTTATGGCTGGCTCCTATTATCCCTTTTACAGCGAGAATCAAGTTGCCTATGGGGTTCTTCCTCTCCCGGCACACACTCTTCTTTCCTGGATCCGGCCAGCAGGTCAACTTGGTATGGCCTGCACTGTCTGGAATAGATTACTTTCGGCCCGTACAGATTGAGTTTAAATACCTCTGCCCACCTACCTACTTTACAATGCCCGAAGGTCGACCCTTGAAGTGTCATCATTGCGGCCATATGTGGAATTACAAAGGCAAAAGCAAATTTTACGCGACTTGCCCGCACTGCCTGTATAAGGTTAGGGTTCAAAGTGAAGAAAAATCTAAACAGTCTAAATTAGGGGGCGAGTGAGTAGCTAGCCTTAAGAAGAAATCTAAAGCAGAATTACTGCAAATTGAACGTGAGCAGGAGCGGGAACCGGAACACCTTGATCTTGATGCTAAAGTCTATCCGGCGTATATCTTGGTAGATGAGGAGGGCAGGCAGGTCGAGATCGTACGCGGTCAATATGAAACTGGAGATAACGGTGAAGAGGGCGGCATTACAGCTAACGACCGAGAAGGATATAGGAATTTCAAAACAAAGCGAGTGATGCAGAGCTGGAATGAAATCACCAACTTCGATACCCCTGGCGAATTCAAACCCGGTCATAAAAAGCGTCCAATTCCCGAACACATTGATCTAACCCCGCTACTTACGACCACCGACGACAACGAACGAACGAAATTAAACGAAACTATTACCATTGAGCAACCGGTTAATTGGTGGATCAACGAATCAGGGGAATCCGTAAAATTATACAAAAATGGCAGGCTTGAGGGCGAATTCAAAGGTACAAGCAAATATCATCAACTCTGTGTCGAATTTCCTCGTGATACATCGCGTCTCTGGCAAACGGTCTTAGGCGAACGCATTAAGCCTACGCAAATCAGCTCGCTATTATCTCAGAACTTAGACGATACACCTAGATCACCTAATTTTTGCTATAAATGGGATCAGACGGATGAGGCTTATTACATAATGAAAACCAAAGAAGGGCTTGCTGAATTCATCGCTGAGACGGTGCCAAATTACTACTGTGTGCCTGCTGCCTCTCCAGACAGATGGCGTTTCAAATGTCCCGACCGCAAAAAACTCTTAGTGCCTAGTGCGCGCGTATGGGGCGATGCTGGTGACGACGATGTGGGTGAGTGCAACAACTGGGATGATGGAGGCGGAGCCTCCGAACTGCCTCCACCCAACACCCTACGGGGTGACATCCTCATTTACATCAATCCAAAGACAGGTCAAGCAGAGTGCACGTGCCCCCGATGTAGCCATAACAACAACAAAAGATTCGGGGGAGATGGCCGTCCTGTTAAACATCCGATATCCAGAGAACTGAGAGCTATATTGTCGGAGGCGGGTATAATCCCGTCTAAAGAATATAAAAATAAAGACCGAACCGTGGAGGCCGATGCGATCATTACACTGGTTAACACGACCCCTGGGATCAGTTACTACAGAATTGACCAGACTTTTGGATGGCCGAAGGGAACAGCCGAACGTCTCATTAAAAATCGCCTGGAAGGTAAGGTCAAGGTTCGCAAGGGCAAGAAGGGATATAGAGTCTATCCTGCGTAAAATCGCTATGCTTCGCAATATTTTTTTAGAAATAGGTGTAAATTATGCATATAGTACTAATGAAGAAAGACCTTTTTTCGAGGTGTTTATGCAACCAATTGGAATGAAAATTTTGATTCAACGAGATAAGAGCGGTGAATTTGATTTGAGAATTCCGGCATGGATAGGCGATCAATTAGGTGGTTTATTGTTGATGCAATACGATGGCGATCAACTGACGATCTCGCCGGTAATTTTATAAAAACATTGTATAGCTGTTGAACACTAAATTTTAGCCATGAATTGCCTTAATTAGCTTTGGCTATTCAAAAAAACTGATTTTACCAGGCCGTTAGACCGGCCCGGCACTAAAAAGAGGTCTTCATGAATATACACTACTTCCAAGGATTTAAAGCTTTTCATAACAACCAAAAGCGTTTGAAATGTCAAAAAAAGGACGAATTTAGCCGCGATATTTTGCAGGCGGTATAAGATGGCCGCTAAAAATGGCTTCTCTAGATCCGATCATCTCAAGGCGGAGTGGGCAGCACAGATCTTAAAAGAATCCGCACGAAACCAAACAACCGCGAGAGCTTTACATTATTTTGCATTAGGCCGCCAAGACTATCCACTCTTCAAAAAATCTGGGCTAGCTGGTTTGCGAAAGTATGAAGACAACGATGCTGCAAGTTTAACTAGCTGGATTGCATTAGCAAAACGTCTTGGACTGATTGAATGGGACAGGCTGCCAGATGAAAGTGTTGGCGAATACGGTGAGCTGGTATTTGATCCCTCAGAATGTGATTTCTCTTACGAATACACTTTGGATAGGCCCGAATTCTATGAACTGTCTGAACTGAAGAAGTACCTGGGGCAAAATAGCTTTGTTTTCGGATACACACGGATCAAACGCGATCAGCCGTATCATTTGGAACTATGGGTTGAAAAGGCCACCATGAATAGTATTCTGCGGCCTGTATGCACTAAGTATGGTGCTGTTCTGGTGACGTTCCAAGGACACTGCTCATGGGGCGCTGTTTGGAAGTTATGCAAGCGTGTGAATGATGACGACCGGCCAGCATTGATATTCTATCTATCAGACCTGGACTCTTCAGGTTTTAGGATGGCCGTCGAGCTTTCGGAGAAGATTACCGAGATAAACGATAACTTTTACGGTGGACAGCTCGATATTCGAGTCAGAAGAATAGGCCTAACGCCTGGCCAGGTGGTTGATTTCAAGATCCCATTAGTTGATCGCAAGAGCACTGAATTAGCTAACAACGAATTATATAAAAATTATGTGGAATCTTATGATCTTAATCCAACTAAAAAAGCAGAACTCGATGCTTTAGAGCGGTATTATCCGGGTGGAGTGGCTGCTTTCGTCGATCATTGGCTAAGCAGGTTCTATGATTCTGAATTAGATCAACGGTGTGCCTCGGTAACTGATGAATATGTAGGATCAATGTCTGAGGTATACGGACTGCCTGAGAACGTGGTATCTCTTAGACGTAAGATATTGACAGATCTAGAAGATCTAATTAAGCTCGAAGACGGTCTAGAAGCGCCTGAAGGCGAAGAAATCTACATTGACCTTGAACCGGAGACTTCTGACCCCGACGAAGAATCTTGGTTGCTGGACACTCAAAACGATATCAATCCTGCACACGAAGATATTGATTTTGCGAGGAGGCGGTGAGCATGGCAGCGTCAATTCTCGATAACCTATCGGAAGAGCTGAC
>Ga0307376_10006776_pt1 | contig 10097 bp, 6 predicted proteins | sample TR2MG_FD_202536 | JGI IMG/M metagenome (GOLD analysis project Ga0307376, IMG submission 202536) | Soil microbial communities from Risofladan, Vaasa, Finland - TR-2 | ecosystem: Environmental > Terrestrial > Soil > Coastal area > Acid sulfate soil | place: Finland: Risofladan, Vaasa | collected...
GACCAAACCAGGTGGTAATAGACGTTGTAGACACACCCTCTTGCCGGTACCCAATGATCTTGTTTCACAAGCACATGGTAACACAAAATAGGTAAAAAGGCAAGTGTCACCAAGGAAAATTTACCCATTCATGGCAGGTGGCGGCTGTATCCCGTCTTTAAAAAGACGGGGATTAGCCGCCCTTTATCCTAAATGATCGCCGGCCGGAACTTACGGCACCATCGGCAAAAAGAGGACGAGATCGTGGGAACGATCAGAGGGGGCACAGGGACATAGAGGAGGCCATGGCTACCTGTGGTACGGTGAACGGACCAGAGAATGAAAAGGCCGTACCGCTACTTCGCCGTCAAGTTGTCCCGACCCAGTGGACGTCCCCGGGGCAAGCACTTGGGGCGGGTGGGCGCAAACACAAAGACACTCAGGTTATCCCCGGTCCCGGGGCCCACCAGTCACTGTCTGAAACCCGACCCAAACTGATAGCCGGTTTAAACATTAAACAAACGGTCTGATTTTGCAACATAGCCCTCCCCACACACACAAGTACAATAGGCCGCAGATCAGGATACACGGGCCGGCCGAGAACGGTATGATAATTGCTAACTTAATTATAGAGAGACACCCATGCCGCCGGCGCACCATCAGAGGGTGAAAATTGGGTAACCAATGGGTAGTCATATTTCGTATTCCGGTGGTTTGATAATCCCTCTCACCCTTTGGATGAGAGTTTGGTCCGTTGGCATAACCAAAGTATGGCTATATATCCAAACAGAGATTTTGGTCACATAGAAAGATACAGGTGCAGAAAGGGATGTTGTAAAGTGTAACCCAAATGTGTATTAGACCGAACACATTCCTCAGCCTGAACGGAAACACAAAATTTTTAGGAGGGAATAGTAATTGTCAGAATACAGTCAGGAAATCGAAAAAGTAGTATCTATGATACCATATCTTGAACAACTGACCGATGAAATCGTAGGCTTTGCTGTTTCCACCCTGGACAAATATGTATTATATAGTATGCGGAAAGGCGAGAAGCTCCCCATTAGACCCGGGGATCCCATCAAGCCGAAGACCATTGCCCAGGCCGTAATCGACAGCGGCAGCCGGGTCGTCGTTAATGTTCCCTCGAGTGTCGCCGGTGTTGGTACCGTAGGATACAAGGGCATCGGCGTGCCGATTATGGAAAACGGCCGCCTCGTGGGAGTTTTGAGCATGGGCCGGGCGATGTACGTGGAGCAGAAGTTGCGGGATTTAGCCCAGAAAATGAATTCCTCGGTAGGATCGGTGTCCGAAGGGGCCTCCGGTTTTGCCGCTTCGGCCGAACAACTGGCCGCCACTTCGGCCGAGTTGGCCGGCAGCACGGAAAAGATCCGGGAAGACGTCAAGGATATGGACGCCATCATCAGACTGATCATGGAAATCGCTTCCCAGACCCACCTCCTAGGGCTCAACGCCGCCATCGAAGCCGCCCGGGCCGGAGACATGGGACGCGGCTTCAACGTTGTGGCCGAGGAAATCCGCAAGCTGGCCGCCCGTACCCAGTCCTCGGCCAAGGAAGTCACCGCAAAACTGAACCGGATAAAAAACAACATCGATTCCTTCGGTGAACACGTCCTACAGGTATCAGCCGTCTCACAGGAACAAGCCGCCACATCTCAGGACATCAGCTCCAGCATCCAGGACCTGGATCCCATGGCCAAAGATCTGTTGAATGTTGCGGCCGAACTAGTAAAGTAAACCTGCCTGTGCAAATGCCTTACCCAATAAATAAAGCCGGGCCGTATTCCGGCCCGGGCGCTTACTCCCTACCCCAAGATTTAGGGGCGCATACGATTGCCACGGATCAATGCGGGGCCGGGCCCGGTCAGGGGAAAAGGGGCAACGCCTTCTCGGCCAGGAGATGACGCAGGATGCGGCCGTCGCCGTTTTTGGGCAACTCGCGGCACAAGCAAATTTTCCGGGGGTATTTGTAAGCGGCCATCTTGCTCCGGGCCCATGTGATCAGATCGGCTTCGCTCACCGTGTTCTCGTATTCGCGTTTCAACACGACGTAGGCCTTGACGCTTTGCCCCCGGTAAGGGTCCGGCACGGCGGTTACCGCCACTTCCGCCACGGCGGGGTGGCGACCCAGGAAGGTTTCCACCTCCTCCGGGAACACGCTGAAGCCGGAAGCCTTGATAACTTCCTTCTTGCGCCCCGCGAGGTAGATGAACCCGTCCTCGTCCATCCGCGCCATATCCCCGGTGGCCAGCCAGCCGTTCCGGAAGGCCCGGGCGTTTTCTTCGGGGTTGTTCCAGTAGCCCGGGGAGACCTGCGGCCCCTTTACCATCAATTCCCCCGTCTCCCCCGGCGGTACCTCCCGATCCGCATCGTCGGGATGGACGATCTTCACATCCGTGTTGATGACCGGAATGCCCACCGAACCAGGCCGGGGCCGGTCGAAGGGGTTGATCGTGACATGGGAGATGGTCTCGCTCAGGCCGTATCCTTCCACCAGCGAGACCCCCGTCACTTCCCGGAACCGTTCGAAGACGTGGGCGGGAACGGTTGCCCCACCACAACTGCACACTCGCAGCGACCCCAGGTTCCGGCTGAGCACCTCCGGATAGTTGATTACGGCGATATTCATGGTGGGTACGCTCACCCAGTTCGTGCACCGGTACTTTTCCACAGCCTGAAGAACGGTTTCCGTGTCGTAGCGGGCCAGGAGGATGACGGAGTCACCGTTGAAAAGCGGTACGCTCATGCTGCCGACCAGGCCGGTAGGATGGAAAAGGGGCAACACGGCCAGGTGAATCCCGTGCTCTCCTCCGAACCATAGAAAAGCGCACTGGGTATTGGCCGCCAGGTTGGCGTGGGTGATGACCGCCCCCTTGGGCATCCCGGTGGAACCGGCGGTGTACTGCAAGAGGGCCGGATCGCCGCAGCCCACCACCGGAGAGGTGAAATCGCCTTCTTCCGTGAGAAGTTCCATAAGCTCGCAGGTGTCCGGAAAATAGCAGAGAGGCACGTTCAGGGAAGGATGCAGGGGTAACTCAGGGGCGTCTGGAAGGAAATCCCCGAACCTGGTAACTACCACGTTTTTCAGGTCCGTCTCCCGCCTTATGCCATCCAGGACCGGGTACAGGGCGTCCAGGAGAATGATGGTCCGGCAGCCGGAGTGCCGGAGCAGGTCGGCCAGTTCCTCTTCCTTGAGCATGGGATTGGCGGGTACTACCACCGCGCCCATCTTCCACGCCGCGAGACAGGCGATGATGAACTGGGGACAGTTCTCGAGGAAAAGACCAACCCGGTCGCCCTTGGCTACGCCTCGCCGGGCCAGGCCGGCGGAAAGGCGGGTAGCCAGCCGGTTCAGCCGCCCGTAATCCAGGACCGCCCCGTAGAAATTGATCGCCGCCGCAGTGGGCATGGTCAGGGCGTGGGCTTCGACCACCTGGGCCAGCGTGCGTTCCGCCGCGTCGACGGTGCGGGGAACGCCCGCCGGCCAGGATTTGTACCAGAGCGGCTCCATAAAAACAACCTTCCTTTACCAGCAAGGCCCTCTCAGTTAATCTCCAGGTCCTTGAGTTTTTTCCACAACGTGGTCCGGCTGATCCCCAAGACCCTCGCCATCTCCAACCTGTTACCCTTGATCAGCCGGGAGGCCTGCATCAGGATCTGCCTCTCCATGTCCATCATCGGGCCCAGTTCGATAGCCAGTTTACCGTCAAGCTCTACCGGCCCGGAATGATGGGGGCCGGGCAGGCGCAGCTTTTCCAGGAGGGCGAAGAAAGTGGCGTGGGTATCAGTATTCTCCTCCCCCAAGGCCACGTACCTTTCAGCAAATCCCTGCAACTCCCGGGCGTTTCCCGGCCACAGATGCCTCTTCAATTCCTCGCCGAGAGCCGGCGGCATATTGAACCTTTCTACGCCACCCGGACCCGCCAGCCGCTCCAAAAAATAAGTGAACAGTTCCGGCACGTCCTCCAAACGCTCCCGCAAAGGCGGGATCTGCAGATGCAAAACATTGAGCCGGAAGTAGAGGTCGCTCCGGAAACGGCCCTCGTCGAGCTCCCGGACCACGTTCCTGTTAGTGGCGCTTATCACACGCACGTCTACCGGTACGATTTTTTGACCGCCTACCGGCATAACTTCCTTCTCCTGCAGAACCCGTAGGAGCCGGGCCTGAAGCCCGGGGCTCAGTTCACCCACCTCGTCGAGGAAAATGGTTCCTCCGTGGGCCAGACTGAAGAGACCCTGCTTACCACCTTTTTTGGCCCCGGTAAATGCTCCCTCTTCGTAGCCGAAAAGTTCGCTCTCCAGGAGGCTTTCCGGCAGGGCGGCGCAGTTGATCGCCACGAAGGGACCATCCCGGCGGTTACTTTCGTTGTGCATGCTCTGGGCAAAGAGTTCCTTGCCCGTGCCGCTTTCCCCCGTAATGAGGACGGCTGCCTCCGACCGCGCATATTTCCTGGCCTCCCGCACCGTCTCGGCCAGCATGGCGCTGTGACCCACGATGTCATGAAAGCGGAATTTGGCCACCAGCCCCTGGTTGTGCAACTCCTGCCTGAGCTTGGCCTCCATGCGACGGATTTTGTCCGCAGCTTGAAACGTGATAAAGGTCGCACAGTTGTCCGGGCCCACCTGCCCGGACAGGCGATTGACCACCAGGGGCAGTTCGCCCAGGTAGATCAACCCGCCGCTGACTTCTTCCCCGTCACCGTACAACGCCCGGCAGGCCGCATTGGAGCAGCAGACCGCCGTTACCGCCCTGCCCAGTACGTCCTGGGTGCGCAGGCCGGTGATCCTCTCAGCCACATGGTTGAAAAGGGTGACCTCGTTCTTTTCCACCGCCATTATGCCGTCGTATGCATTATTGAGCACGGCCTGGAAGGATTGACAAAGGCGCACGTCCCTCCGGCGCACATGACAGATGTCCGATGCCTTTTTTAGGGCATCCTGCACCAATTCCCGTCCGGCGTGAACCAATACGGCACCCATTCCCCGGGCAACCGCTGTCTCCACCACCCACTTCTCCGTGCCCACTACCATACAATCAGCCTCTGGACCCAACCCCGCCAAAAGCCTGTTCAAGTCATCGCCTGGACGAAAGAGCCGGATATCGAATTCCACCCCTACGATTTCGGCGATCTTCCGGTAGTTGTACCGGGCGGGACAGCGATCCAAATCCACAAAGATGATCCTCGAACCGAGGGTTTTGGCCCGGCACAGCGCCTCCGCAATGTCCAAGCCACTTACCTCCACTCCCACTATCGGAAGGGAGGATTGCTTCTTGAGCAAAGAGGCCGTGCTTCCCCGGGCCACGACTATCTCAACCCGGCCGTCGCTCTCCCAGTTCCGGAGTACGGCAACCGCTTCGTCCGGCGCCCCCTCCCGTACGGTCACAGGCAGACCGAGTTCGCGCGCCACCTCCAGCACCGTACCGCTGAATTCCGGGCCAGGGGAGATGACCCCGATTCTGGCCTTTTCCATTTCATCACTCCCAAGACAGTAGGGTCGGCTCACGGATGCCTGTGAATGACTTGTCCGGCGGCCCGGGACAAGCGCGCCAGTCGCTCAAGCCGGAGATAAGCATAGCAGTTGCCGTCGCGGTGCCCGGGAGGTTGTATAATAATCTATATTCTGAACAAATGCGCTGATCCCTGCGCAATACCAACCTACTTTTTGCCCACTTTGCCGGCCGAACCTTCAAGGCCGGCTAGCAAATCATTGTTATTGCCTGGGATTACCATTTCAAATGTCGAATCGACGGTCGTGTAGTCAAAATAGCCAAGACGCGCTAAAGGACGCATCTTAACCACATCTATTCGGCCATCCGGTCGAATCACTTCGTCTTTGATATGGACCAATACCGCTTTGCCGATTATTACATCGACGGTACCCATAGCCCCATTGCCGGGTAACCGCACTGTCTGGTGATAGACGCACTCAAACTGAATCGGGGATTCGGCGACCCGGCAAGGCTTGATACGGATCGATGGGACCTTGGTCAAACCACAAAGGTCAAACTCGTCCACTTCAGGCGGCACCTCCGCAGCAGAGCGGTTTACTGCCTCGCGCAGCTCATACGTTGCCATGTTATACACAAACTCACCTGTTTGTTCTATGTTGACCGCCGTGTCTTTTCGCTTGCCCTGGGTGGTCTGGTTTATTGCGATCATCACGTAAGGAGGATCGAAAGTCAGATTCTGGAACTGGCTGTACGGTGCCAAATTGTGTACGCCGTCCGTACTGATAGTGGAAATCCATCCTATAGGTCTGGGTAATACACAGGACTTGAATGGGCTATGCGGAAGGCCATGATCGTTCATAACAGGATCATAGTACACTTCTTCTCCTCCTCGTAAAATGGGATTAAGATTTCTTAAACACCTGATAAGTATATAATGACCGGCCTCCGGAAGGGAGATCACATGTTCGACAAAATAGCGAATTGAGCGCCCACCAGCCAGGATCAGTGCCAGGGCGGCTCCATGGGGCTCCGGACCTCCCTTTCCCATCCCCGCACGGCGGCCACAGCCTCCTCCGGCGTCTCCTCCCGCAGGGTTACAGCCAGACCGAGATGACGCGCTATCTGCTGAACCGCGGTACTGATTCCGGGCTGGGGGAAATAACCCCGATTCTGGACTGTTCTATATTTCTCACCCGGCAACACCCCGGTCGGCGGATAGACTAGGGGGCCGCCAGGGCGCTCCGGACCAGGTTGTCCGTGCTAAACTGGTTGTCGGTCATGGCGGCCATTGGGCTCTCCCCGCCGTAGAGCTCCTGTACGATGGCCGGCACCGTATAGCCCCTGGCGGCCATTCGACCGGCTTTCTCTTGCAAGTCAACGAGGTAGTCGATGCAGGCCCCCAGGGCCTCCCGGCCGCCCTGCACCACCTGTCCCAGCGACGTGAACAGGGTCAGCCGGTCATCGGTCATGGCCACGAGTTTTTGCATTGAAGCCACGATTTGCCCGACATCCTCTTCGGGCCGGGCCACCCGGGGTTTTACCGACGCGAACAGGTCGCCGGAAAAACACCAACCGCAGTTTTGCTCCAGCAGCACAATGTGCCCCGGGCAGTGGCCCGGGGTGGACACGATCTCAAAGGAAAAACCGGCGGTGGCGATTCTTCCCTCCACCGGGCCGACCTGCGTCGGCTCCGGATAACCCCACACCAGTTCCTGATACGGATACAACCGGTGCGTGGCCGCTATGAGCGGGACCGACTCCGGGCCGGCCAGCAATTCGACGGCGAAGTTCTTCTGGAGAAGGTGATTGCCGCCGACATGGTCCTCGTGGTAGTGCGTATTGACGGCCCGGACGGGCGCCTGCTCCGCCAGGACCCCCACCAGTTCCTGCGCCGTGTGCCGGCAGCCGGTATCGATGAGGAGGCCGTCCACGAGATACGCAGCTACCCAGTAGAGCACCTGTCCCTGAAGCACCCGCCCCATCTTGAGCTGGAGCACTTCGCCAAAGCGATGACTTTCGATCACGTCAAACATCTCCCTTCCGCACTTACCGGGTTCGGCGAACCGGTACCCCGCCTTGACTCCACCACCCACCCTTGCCTATGGCGAACGCGTTTTTCCGTGTCGACTACTTGTTTTAATTTTGACCCTTGGGTATAATTTGACTGAAGTTATTTTAGCACATGGGCCGGCCCGGGTTCAACGGGTTGGCGCCAGTGGTTGAAAATGTGGGTTCATGGGTACCAAAGCGTATTGGGCCGCCAGCCGGACAAGCGGCGGTAAGGAGTTGTTCTTTTTGAATTTCCGGGAGGAACGGGCGGCCGAGAGAAAGGCCAATATAGTCAAGGCAGCGGCCAAAGTGTTCAGTGAAAAGGGCTACCACGAAGCCACGGTAGAGGAAATAGCCAGGGAGCTCCGGTTTACCAAAGGCAGCATTTACTACTATATCGACCGGAAACAGGACCTCCTGTTCGAATGCCACGACCTGGCCATGACCATGCTCCTGACGAGCCTGGAAGAGATCGAAGCCTCCGATCTGGCCCCGGACATGCTGCTCAAAGAGGTTATCCGGGCCCACATTAAAATCCTGACCGGGGAACTCAACCTGCTCACCGTAGCCCTGGGCTCGGACTTTCTCCTGGAGGACGGCTACGCGAGCGTGATCGTCCAAAAGAGGGACTCCTATGAAGGCCACATCCGCAACATCGTCAGGGAGGGGATAAACCAGGGGATATTCCGGCCGGTGCCGGAAAAGATGGTGGTCTTCCTGATCATGGGCGCCGTCAACTGGATTCCCCGCTGGTATTCGGATAAAGGCCCCCTGTCCATCGACGGGATTGCCGACTTTTTCGCCGATTACCTGGTGGATCCCCTGACCAACAAATGACCTTGGCGTCCCTGACAACCGGGGGAAGCAGGCCGGTACCGCTTTTTCAAGCCCTTTTCACTAGAATCGAGATAAAGTCAGCCCGCCCATATTTCGCCCGCCGGCTTCGCAGGAAAAAAACAATTTACCTCGAATATATATAATGGAAATGCGGCTTAACGCTGTAGCGTTGCGCTGAAAAGGAATAGCCGGGTTGACGTCTGTTCACCAGGAACCTCTTCCGGACACATCCCATAGACGAGATAGCATAACCAGAGTTTTTGATACAAATTACGCGGTCAATTTACCTGCAAGTGGGACATGAAACACCCGAAGGCTGCAAAACAGCAAACCAACCTGCTTTGGCATGTAGTGATCATAATCCGGTTTGTAAGCCCGCCAATATTTTCAGAATATTGAAATATAACGGATAGGGGGGTGTGGTTCGTGAGGGATTTGGGTTTCTCCGCCGGCGGTCTGGAGAATACTGCACCAGACCACTTACTGACAGACCTGTCCTGGATAGAAAAGTTTAAAGTTAGCCAGAATGATTCTGCTTGTACGGATGAAGAGAAGGGTCAGCCGGATAACGTCGGTATTTATCTCACTGACGGAATGGCCTATACAATGGGCGTAAACCAGTGTTATGAAGCTATCACTGGAAATATGGAAGAAGAAGTAATGGGCATCCATATGCAGGTGTTGCAGGACGCCGGCTTCTTCGACCGGTCGGCTACGCTGCTGGTCCTAAAACACCGTACCCCGCTAACCGTAGAACAAACTATTCCGCGTACGGGGAAAAAAGTAATTGTTACCGGCAACCCTATTTTTGATTACCGGGGAAACATAGCACTCGTATTTTCAACTATCCAGCCCTGGTTTCCAGCCGATCGAAGAGAGGGACAGCCTGACCCGGTGCCCTGTGTATTGCCCACCTTGCCCGGGGTGGTGGCTTCCAGCCGGGTAATGCAGCAGGTCATCATGCGGGCGATCAGAATAGCCGCCTTTGACTCCACTGTATTGATCCAAGGGGAAACCGGCGTGGGCAAAGAAGTTGTGGCTAAACTGATTCACCGGATGAGTCCCCGCTCCTCCCAGCCATTCATCAACGTCAACATGGCGGCAATTCCGGACCAGCTTTTGGAGTCGGAACTCTTCGGCTACAAGGGAGGCGCTTTCACCGGGGCCTTGACAGCAGGGAAAGCCGGGTTGGTGCAGGCGGCCGCCGGCGGCACCATTTTTCTCGACGAAATTGCGGAGCTTTCGTTGGGCAACCAAGCCAAGTTACTGCGACTTCTCCAGGATAAAGAAGTATTACCCCTTGGTAGCGTGAAGGCCCAGAGGGTGGATATCCGCTTCATGGCCGCCACCAACCGCAATCTGCGGGAGATGGTTCTGTCCGGGGCCTTTCGGGAAGACCTTTTTTACCGTTTGAACGTGGCCCCGATTCATATCCCCCCCTTAAGGGAACGGAAGGAAGATATATTTAATCTGGCCCAGTACTTTCTGGCCGAGTTTTCCCAGCGTTACAAGATAACAAAACAGTTCAATCCCCGTGCACTTCAGGTTTTGACGGATTACAACTGGCCGGGGAATGTCCGGGAATTACAGAACGTCATTGAACGCATAATTGTGCTTTATCCGGAGAAAGAAATAACCGGCGAACACTTTCTTGAGGAATTGGCACTGCAGGCGCCACAACCATTGAAAAGAATGTCGCCAGCACTGCAATGCAATTTGCAGAAGGAAGTCGCTACTTTCGAAAAAGATATTTTACTGG
>Ga0307376_10006777_pt1 | contig 10096 bp, 10 predicted proteins | sample TR2MG_FD_202536 | JGI IMG/M metagenome (GOLD analysis project Ga0307376, IMG submission 202536) | Soil microbial communities from Risofladan, Vaasa, Finland - TR-2 | ecosystem: Environmental > Terrestrial > Soil > Coastal area > Acid sulfate soil | place: Finland: Risofladan, Vaasa | collected...
ATTTTACTGATTTTGATGTTCAAGGTATGACAAAAGTTGCTGTTTTAGGTTTTAAAATAAATGAAGATTTGTTTGAAGATGAAAATCCTATTGGTAAAACAATAAGAATAAAAGAAACCAATTTTAAAGTAATTGGCGTTATGGAAGAACAAGGAACACAGATGTTTATGAGCCTTGATGAATATATATACATTCCGGTTACTACTGCTCAAAAATTCTTATTAGGCATTAATCATGTTCAGTCTTCGGCAGTTAAAATAGTCAGCCAAGATAAAATTGATGAAGCAATAGAAAGTATCCGCTTATTACTAAGGGAGAGGCACAATATATATAATCCAGAAGGCGATTTATCCAAAGATGATTTTAAAGTAGTGAGCGGAAAGGAAACCGCTGAACTTATGAATACAGTGACAAGTATTCTTGCATTGCTTTTATCTTCTATAGCCGCTATTGCTTTACTCGTTGGTGGAATTGGAATTATGAATATCATGTTAGTTTCAGTAGTTGAAAGAACAAGAGAAATTGGTTTAAGAAAAGCGGTTGGCGCTCGTAAAAAAGATATTCTTTATCAATTTTTAATTGAAGCTATTGTTTTAACTGGTCTGGGTGGAATATTAGGAATTTTGTTAGGTATTATTTTTTCTTACCTTGTAAGTATTGTTTTGACTATGGCTTTGGGAATAGAGTGGAAATTTATTCTTTCTTTAAGTTCTATAATATTGGCTTTTGGAGTAGCCACAGGGATTGGCATTATTTTTGGAATTTATCCAGCTCGTAAAGCAGCAAAATTAAGCCCTATAGATGCCTTGAGGTTTGAATAATTTACAATGATATTTTTATTATTCCTTCATCGGAAAGATAAAAAATATAATTTATTGAAGGATCGTAAAAAAAGTTATTATTTTTTACATCACTGACAATAGGCCAAGTTTTGTTATTTTTAAGCGCATAAATATTGAGCAGATTATCGTTCAAAAACAGAAGGTGGTCGTTGTTAAGAAACCAAGTAACTGGAACATCGGAAAAAAGGTTTTTAGAAAACTTTACTTCATTTTCTAAATTATAAATTTCAATTTTATCTTTTGAATATAATAATATTTCTTTTCCGTTTAAAGAAAAAATGCTATCTATAACATTTTCACCAATTAATTTTGGTATATTTTCAAATGTTTTTAGATGGTAAGCATTTCCTGATGCTTCAATAATTAAGAAGTTGTCTTCACTTTTTTCCTTTTTAATTTTAGTTTCTTCTAAATCTTCAAGAGAAAAACTATACAAAGATGTTCCGGTTTCTTTTTTTGTCTCCAAAGAAATTTTAGTAAAGACTCCATTTTCTTTTACAAAGTAGATATAATCGTTATCAAATATAAAAGGTGAACTTTTGCCTCCATATATTTTTTCTATAGATTCTGTAAGAAAATTAAGAAGATAGATTGAATCAGGAGTTTTAACAATTATATCGCTATCATTTTTTTGGTAAAAAATAGCCTGGCTTATAGTCAGAGAAGTTTGTTTTTCTCTTAATCCTGCCTGATCCAACGCTTCTTTAAATGAGGTATTTAAAGAGATGCCATTTTTAATAAGGCTTTTTGGTAAAAATACAATTTCCCAATTGTCTTTTCCGGAATGAATTAGAATCTTTTTTGGAGAAAAGATAACATTATGTGGCAAAGAAGTGGTTTTATAAAAATATTCTTTTTCTTTTGTGCTTCTATCAAAAATATACCAATCATAATTAGAAGATTTTTCTATAAAAAGAATGCGATTAGAATCCGGGCTTAAATAGAAACGTTCGATTTTTTCATTCGTTATAATCCTTTCTTTAGGCCAAACATTAGGGAATAGATAAATATTATTAAGATTCGTTGTTTTATTGCTTTCAATTTTTACTTTATCCTCTAAAAATGAATAATCTGGACAAGAAAAGGATATAGAATGTTCACCAGCATGCAATCTGATTTTAAAAATACCTTGTTTATTCTGATAAGTTTTATTATTAATTTTTAAAGTAGCTCCAGCAGGATAAACTCGGGCTTCCAAAATTCCTTGAGATTCTGAATATTTTTGGAAGGAACGCAAACCAAAAAATGCTCCAATTCCTAAAATCAGAATTATTAACAAACTCATTAGAATTTTATTCATATAATTAATCCGTATTTATATAATATATTTGTATCATTAAGATTATACATGATTTCGAATGAAATGAGAAACAAGGTTCTGCGAGTGAAACGAGTGGGTTCTTATTTGAGCTTAGAAAGAAAATATTATACAATAGAATGGTACTAATAAAAATAGATGACTAGACCAAATAAACTTAACCGTTTGCTCATTACTTTTAGCATGCTTCTTTTAACGTTAGGTTTGATTGCCTTAATAAGCGCTTCTGCTGTAATTGGGGAGCAGGAACACGGCGATGTTTATTACTTTATTAAAAGACAGTTATTTCTTGGAATATTTTTAGGATTAATCTTTGCTTGGATTGTTTCAAAAATAAATTATCGTTTTCTATCAAAACTGTCATTAATCTTATTAATCTCTAATGTTTTTTTGTTGCTTTTATGCTTTATTCCGGCGCTTCAACCAATAGGTTCGCCAGCCAATAGATGGTTAAAAATCGGTTTTATAAATTTTCAACCATCTGAATTTATAAAAGTAACTTATATTCTTTTTCTTGCAAGTTTATTAAGCCGTTTTTCATTAGATAAAAGGCGAAAAATACATATTACGCCTTTTATTGTCTTTATATGTTCTTTAGCTATTATTGGTGCTATTATTATTAAACAACCGGCCACAGGCACTTTAATTGTTTTAGCTTTATCCAGTGCAACAGTTTATACTGTTGCAGGCATGAGTGCAGTTCAATTTTTATCTTTAGGGGTAGTTGGAATTTCAGCTTTAGCCATTATTATTAAAACAACGCCTTATCGGCTTGGAAGAATTTTATCTTTTTTATCACCGGGAAAAGATCCGCTTGGTAAAGGATACCATATTATTCAATCTTTAATTGGTATTGGCTCTGGAGGATTGTTTGGCATAGGATTTGGAAGATCAATACAAAAATTTAATTATTTGCCAGAAAGCCATACCGATGCTATTTTTTCTATAATTGCAGAAGAATTTGGTTTTTTGGGGTCTTTAATAATAATTATTCTTTTTATTTTCCTTATATCAATCGGGTTGAGAATAGCCAAAGAAGCGCCAGATAGCTTAGGAAGATTTTTGGCAATAGGTTTAACTTGCAATATTGGTTTTCAAGTATTTATTAATATTGCAGCTATGTGTCAATTGGTTCCCATGACAGGTATTCCTTTGCCGTTTATAAGTTATGGAGGTTCTTCTATGGTAGCGACTTTAATAAGTATTGGAATTTTAAGCAATATTGCAAAACAAACCTAGACAACAATTTTAAATTTTTATTATGGATGTTTCATTTTTAAAACCTAAATTTTCTTTTGATAAAACCGTACGCATAGTCGTTACTGGTGGTGGTTCTGGTGGGCATACTTTTCCTTTGATTGCTGTTTACAGAGAGCTCAAAAAAGAAGCTGAGACACGAAAAGTTTCTTTAGAAATTATATATATAGGACCTGATGATTTTACTCTGCCATACATTTTGAAAGAGCAGGGGATAAAGGTAAAAACAATTACAGCAGGAAAATTAATGGGTTCATTCAATCTTATTGAAAGTATCTTTGGATTTTTTAAAACCATAGGAGGCATTTTTCAATCTCTTTATTATGTTTACATTTTAATGCCTGATGCTATTTTTTCTAAAGGGGGATATGGTTCTTTTCCAGTAGTTTTTTGTGGAATTCTTTTCTTTATTCCTACTTATGCGCATGAAAGCGACGCTGTTCCTGGTTTAGTCAATCATATTATAGGAAGATTTTGTAAAAAAGTTTTTATATCTTTTGATTACACAAAAAGATATTTTTCATCAAAAAAGACAGTGCTAACAGGAAATCCTATACGATTAGACTTATTTAATGAAACACTGGACAAAAAAAATACCAAAAAATTACTAAAATTGGATGAAGAAAAACCTGTTATAACAATAATTGGCGGATCGCAGGGTTCTCGGCATATTAATGATTTTATTTTAGATATTCTTCCAAAAATTATTAAAGACGTAGAAATAATCCATCAAACAGGCGAAACAAATTACCAAGAAGTAAAAAGAGAAGCTGATGTAGTTTTTCAGGAAATTATAGGCGATAAAGAACAACAAAAATACTATCATCCACTACCTTTTTTTGAAGAAACAACAGTACCCAGTATCTCTTCTTTAAAAGAAATATTTGCTGTAAGTGATTTAATTATAGCTCGCGCTGGAAGTGGTTTGATTTTTGAAATTGCCGCAAGTGGGAAACCTTCAATTCTTATACCATTACCATGGGCAAGTCGTGGCCACCAAAAGAAAAATGCCTATGAGTATGCCAAGAATGAAGCGGCAGTTGTTATTGAAGAAGGTAATTTAAAACCGAATGTATTTTCAGAGTTAATTCTTCAGGTTATTTCTGACAAAAAAAAGAAAGAAAAAATGAGTCAAGCAGCTCTTGAATTTGCTAAGCCCCAGGCTGCTCGAGATATAGCAAAATATCTTATTGAACAATCTTAAGTTCCGTAAACATAAATTTTGTGGTATAATATAGATAATAATTTTTATGGGTTATGGATGATCCTAAAACTCCACAATCATTATTTGGACCCAGGGTAAGGCTAGCCCCTAGTCCTACTGGCTTATTTCATTTAGGTACTGCCAGAACAGGTTTATTTAATTATTTATTTGCCCGTAAAGCGGGTGGAAAATTTATTTTAAGAATAGAAGATACTGACAGAGGGAGGTCAAAAAAAGAATACGAGGATAATATATTAGAAGGGTTAAAATCTTTAGGAATTGAATGGGACGAAGGCCCTGATATAGGGGGACCTCTTGGACCTTATCGCCAAAGTGAAAGATTGGAAATTTATGAAAAATATCTTCGCCAATTATTAAAAGAAGGAAAAGCTTATTATTGTTTTTGTTCTCCAGAAGAAATTGAGGCGCAAAGAGAGGAGATGATTGCCCGTGGCGTTTCGCCTAAATATCCAGGTAAATGCCGTGATTTATCAGAAAACACGGTAAAAACCTATTTAGATGAAGGCAAACCAGCTGTTATAAGAATAAAAATGCCAAATAAAATAATTAAATTTCAGGATATTATTAGAGAAGAAGTAGAATTTGATTTGAACTTAATAGGCGATATAGTGATAGCTAAAAGCTTTAAAGAACCTTTATACAATTTTGCTGTCGTTATAGACGATTATTTAATGAAAATAACGCACGTAATTCGCGGAGAAGACCATATTTCAAACACACCTAAACAAATCACCATTCAAGAAGCATTAGGCCTTCCTATGCCCAATTATGCGCATTTACCGATGATTTTAGGACCTGATAGGTCTAAATTAGGCAAAAGACACGGGGCTATGGCTTTAACAGAGTATAGAAAAATGGGTTATTTGCCTGAGGCCTTGGTTAATTTTTTAGCATTTTTAGGGTGGCACCCAATAGGGAATCAAGAGATATTAAATTTGGAAGAGCTAATTGATAAATTTAATTTAGAACGTGTTCAAAAAGGTGGAGCGATTTTCAATATAAAAAAATTAGATTGGTTTAATGTCCAATATTTTAAAAGAATGTCTTCAGACGAATTAATGAATAGGGTAGTGGATTATATTAAAAATTTTTCATCTGCTCCACAAATAATCAAAGAATATGATATTGATTATATAAAAAAAGTTATTGATATAGAGGCTCCTAGAATGAATAAATTAAGTGACTTAATTGATATATCTGATTTCTTTTTCAAAAAGAAGATTGAATATTCAAAAGAACTTTTAAAATGGAAGGAAATGACTGATATAGAATTAGCAAAATCATTACAAGATTCTTTAAATATTGTGGAAAAAATAAAAGAAAATGAATTTAATAGAGTCAATCTGCAAATAAAATTCTATAATTTCATAGATGAAAATCCCAATTATACAGGAAATAAAGGCAAACTACTCTGGCCGTTGAGAGTTTCCTTATCTGGAAAAAAAGCTTCACCAGGCCCGTTTGAAATAGCTGAAGTTTTGGGAAAAAAGGGGAGCGTTGAGAGAGTGAAGCAAGCACTTAAGTAAATTTAAAAGGCTAAATTAAAATTAATAAGAAGTTGCTATGGATAATATCGACCAATTAATTGCGTATGCCTTACAGATTTTTACCAAGCTTTTCAATGAAATAAGCCATTTTACAGACCAGGTTTTTATATCCGGAATATTGGGACATTTATGGGCGCTTCTAAAAGCAATAATTCAATTTATGATTCTCGCGCTAGAAGCACTAGTTAGAATTTTAAAGTTTTTTGTCCATTAGATATAACTCTGTATACCGTGTTCTAGAGTAGGGTGTTCTTGACAAGCCATCTTTAATGGCTATAATTAAAGTATAATAAGGTTCGCATAATTATAGTTAAGCGAACATCTAATATAGCTTATTACACTTTAATACGTTAATAACATGAAAAAGAATCAAAAACCACTCCCCGACCATTTATCTGATTTTTTAGATTGGTTAGATATTGAAAAGGGTTTATCCTCTAAATCTCAGGAAAACTATAATAGATTTTTAAAAAAATTCTTAGATTGGTTAAAATTAAATAATTTAGAAGGTTTAAAACCCCATGAACTAAATGCCGATCATATTTGGAAATATCGAGTTTTTCTTTCCCGTAGATATCTTCCGAAAACAAAAACACCTCTTAAAAAAACTACTCAGAATTATTATTTAATAGCCTTAAGGTCCTTTTTAAATTATTTTGCTGATAGGGATATTCTGTCTTTACCAGCTGAGAAGATAAAATTAGCTAAAGACAGAGATGAAAAACAAGTTAGTTTTTTAAATTTAGAACAATTAGAAAAATTATTTTTAGCTCCTGATACTTCTAAAAAACAAGGATTGCGAGACAGAGCTATTTTAGAAGTTCTATTTTCTACTGGTATGAGAATAGCAGAGTTAGTTTCTTTAAACCGGGATCAGATTAAGATAAATTCTGGAATAAAAGAATTAGAAGTTGGAATTATTGGCAAAGGACAAAAAGCGCGAACTGTATATTTTTCTGAAAGGGCTCTGTTTTGGTTATTTAAATATTTTAAGACTCGAAATGATAATGAAAAAGCATTGTTTATCAATTATCGGAGTAAAAAAGGAGCATCTTCAAGATTAACTCCTCGTTCAATTGAAAAGAATATGAAAAAATATGTGGTTATGTCAGGGGTTCCAATAACAACTACTCCACATGTTATGCGCCATTCGTTTTCGACAGACCTTTTAAATCAAGGTGTAGATTTAAGAATACTCCAGGAATTTCTAGGCCATAAAAGTATTGCTGCTACTCAAATTTATGCCCATGTTACCAGTAAAAAACTTCGTGAAATTCATCGGAAATTTCACAGTGGTCGTAGATTAAAAACATAAAACACAAAATATGTCCCCACCTAATTTTAACTCCCCTAACTCTAAATTAAATCAATCAAATTGTCCTCCCTGGCATGTAGTGGAAAAGAAAATTCAAGAAGAAATAAATTGGTTGCGTGATTCAATTGAAACTTTTACTAAAAAGGAGAAGTATTCCCCAATAGCTTGCCGAGAATGTTTGATGAGAAGAATTGCCATTTTAATAGTCTCTGGAAAAGTGAGGGCTACAGAAATTACAAAATCTCCACCATTACAAAGTTTTTGGAAGGTTAAAAATAAGATAAAAAGAATAAATAAAAGTAAGATATTTCATGGTAAAGATTGGCATAGAAAAACAATAGAGCAAATTGAAAATCATTTTCTTTCTTGTGGTTGCAAGATTGTTCGAGAACCAACTTTATATTGGGGTCGCGCTGATTTGGGTGTATACAAAAGAGGAGAATGCGATTTACTAATAGAAGTAGGAACGACCTCTTTTTATAAACTCTGGATAAATTTAGAAATGTCAAAAAACTCCATTTATTTAATAGTCCCCAATGATGATAAATTAATAGAATTTATTTGTAGTTGATTAATAGTGATTAATAGATTAATTATTAATAATAGTAAATAAAATGGCGGCAGGTACTTGGTATTTCCCTACCGCATTTTTTATATTTTTTTTCCCTTTCTTTTCCTTCTCTCGGAGTTTTTTTTCATAATTTTTGAAATTTCTGACCATTCTCCCGGATACGGTTCCCGAGCATACTTATGAGATTCTTCAATATTTATTATTCCATTTTTTGTATCGCATAGTACCACGCATCCATTTTTTAATTTACCTATTTCTTCCCAATTGTCATTTTTGTTTTTATCTTTATCTTTTTCTTTCATTATTTTTACCCCCTTTTTCATTTATTTCCAATTTTTTGACTTTGAATCTATCCAATGAATTTATGTCTTTTCTTCGTATATTCTCAAGAATTTTCTTTACTCCATCTTTATCAGCAATGAAATTTCCGCATTTTATTCTTTCTTTTTTACTAATTTTTTTCCGCGTTTTTTCCCGAATAGGTTCTGCATCGTGATCTAAAAAAGAATGTAACTTCAAACGTAACTTCAATTGTTCTTTCATTACAATCCCCTCCTCTTGATTATACATTTATATCTCTGAGAGTGATTTTCCCTTTTAAGATATAATAACAGGTACATAATACCAAATAGATAAAATATACCCATCGATGGCTATATTGCCACCATTTTATATTATCCCCATACACTGGATTAGCAGAAATGAATTCTACTTTTATGTTTAATCCTCTCAATCTAATATAATGCTGAAATAATAATTTCAGTTGATACAAATGGAGCGGTTGATCAATAACCATAATATTTTTCCAGCCGTGTTCTTGGATTATATCTAAGGAGTATTGCACATTCTCACTACTGTCTCTACTTTTTGTTTCTAAATAAATAGAACCAAAAGCATGATCATGATCTCGTTTTATGATATTAGATAGCATAAGCGAAGCTTCTGTATCATCTTTATTTCCCTTAGAATATCCACCAGATAAAATTACAGGCACTTTCAAACTTAGTTCTTTCAATTTTGCTAGATTCTGTATGCTTTGTGGACTTAGAATAGATGTATTTTTGAGACTTGCCCCTAAAATAATTATCACATCAACATCAGATTTCAATTAAATCACCTCTTTTTCTTTTCTATATTTTTTTATATTAATTTTTCAAAATGCAAGCGACACAATTATGTAGTCTTATTATATCAGCAATTATCCAATCTGTCAATATAGAAAACTAAACAAATACATGATAAAATAACTGAATATGCGTATCTCTTATTCCAGTTTAGAGAATTTTAAACAGTGTCCTCTAAAATATAAACTTTCAAATATAGATAAAATAAAAGAGCCTAAAAGCAAAGAGGCTATTTTTGGTTCTTATATCCATAAAGTTCTTAAATGGTTTTATCAAAAAGATCCACAGTTCCCTACTCTTGATGCTTTATTAAAATATTACCGTGATTATTGGCCTAAAAAAACTGAAGGGTTTGAATGGAAAGATTCTGAAGAAGAAAAATCTTATTTCAAAGAAGGCTTAAGGATATTGCAGGAATTTTATAAGAAAAATATTCCCCATAAAACAGCAATTTTAGATTTAGAAACAAGATTTGAGGTTGTTCTAGATGAACATCCTGATAAACCGAATGGCAAGCATATTTTAACAGGTGTTATAGACAGAATAGACAAATTACAAGATGGCACTTTTGAAATAATTGATTATAAAACAGGAAAAAGAATGCCTTCTCAAAAAGTTTTAGACAAGAATGATCAACTTTCTATTTATGCTATTGGATTAAAAAGCCGCTGGCCAAGAACTAAAATAGAAAATCTTCGTTTAAGTTTATATTTTCTCAAATTTAATGAAAGAATAAATACTAAGAGAACGGAAAAAGATTTAGAAGAAGCGAAAAATAAGACAATAGATTTGATCCATCAAATAGAAAAAAGTGACTTTGAGCCTCATTCATCAGCTCTATGTGGTTGGTGTGGTTATCGTAATATCTGTCCGATTTGGAGGCATTTTTATGAGAAT
>Ga0307376_10006778_pt1 | contig 10096 bp, 21 predicted proteins | sample TR2MG_FD_202536 | JGI IMG/M metagenome (GOLD analysis project Ga0307376, IMG submission 202536) | Soil microbial communities from Risofladan, Vaasa, Finland - TR-2 | ecosystem: Environmental > Terrestrial > Soil > Coastal area > Acid sulfate soil | place: Finland: Risofladan, Vaasa | collected...
TATTGTCTCCTCCACTTTACAACCCTACTATGGGAGAAGTAGTAGGTAAGTATCATATCTGTTTTGATTGTTGGGGTAAAGTTATATATCCTATAATCAAAGACCAGAAAGCTGAGATAAAATTTACTAAGATAAAAAAGGAGATGGAAGATGAAAAAGGAACTACAAGAGAGTCTGTTTCAGAAGTATCCTAAAATCTTTGTACAACGCCAATTACCTATGAGCCAAACTTGTATGTGTTGGGGAATAGAATGCGGTGACGGCTGGTTTAAATTATTAGATACTCTTTGTAATCATCTTACGTTTAATATAGAACGCAATGGTGCTCCTCAACTTGAAGCGATTCAAGTTAAAGAAAAGTTTGGAACGCTACGCTTTTATATACACGGCGGTAATAATGAACAATACGCTGCTATTCATTTCGCTGAACTTTTGAGCGGAGATATTTGCGAGCGGTGTGGTTCTAATCAAGAAGTAACTCAAACGCAAGGGTGGATTAAAACCCTCTGTAAAGAATGTCTAGACAAGGAGAGAAATGAAATACAGAAACAAAGTAAAGAAACTACAAGCAAGAATTAAAGCGTTTGAAGCAATGAAAGATACAAAAGGCTATACTAAGCCTGGTAGTGTAAGAAAATAAAATTTACTCATGATTGGGCGGATGGCGTAAGGGGGAATGAATACCCCAGTAGAGTAACGTGGTTGCCAATGCGACTAGATGCAGGTTCGAATCCTGCTCCGCCCTCTCTATAAATAAGGAGAGATTATGATTAAGATAACTCATATCAAATGGGTAGGTAGAAAGATTGGTATAGCATTAAATAAATTAGTAGACGGCGATAATGATTTTGTTATTACAGCTAAAAATAAAAAAGGAAACTATATTCGCCCTGGGGTGTTTACTATTAATAGTACTGACGCTTTAACTAAATACGGGTTAAGTGTAATCAATAAGAACAATCTAAGGGGTATATGGGTGCCTCTAGAAGATTTACAGTTAAAGGAGAAGAAATATGCCAAGTTGTTCTAGTTGTGGTTCACCAATACCAGAAGGTCAAGGAAATAGTTGTTCAATGTGTTACGGAGACCCAGACTATGGAAGAGATTTTTATTACAGAGACTGGTTAAATCAACAAGAAGAACAAGATAATGAGCAACAAGAGGAACAACATGAAGAAGAAACTACTGAAGATACTTGAATCTTATGAGAGTAAAGAGTATTATGTAGACCCTCAATTCAAGATACCTAAATGCGCCTACCCTTTAATAGTAGACGCAATAATAAGGTTGATAACTAAGGAGAAATAATGGAAGCGATATTAAAGTTTAATTTACCAGAAGACAATAGCGCTCATCTTATAGCAATAAGAGGTAGTGAGTATTTCTCTTGTCTTTGGAATTTAGACCAAAAGTTAAGGTCTTTATTAAAACACGGACATGATTATAGTTCCGTAGAAACTTTAGCCCAAGATTTGCGAGACTATATTCACGAGTTCGCCAACTTTGAAGGGATAGACTAATGGAATTAGTAGGGTATGATTTAGATGGTACGATTTGCCAAAGAGGCGAAATGAGTAAGTCCTTCTTTCATTGTACGGGAGAAGAACGCAGAGCCTTCTATAAGGCTAGAGAAGACCACTACCGAACTACAGAGGTCATTAGAACGCCACAGGAGGCGCACTGGGTGGTTATTACTAGCCGAAAGAACAAATACCGTAAGCTGACCTTAGATTGGCTCTCAGAGAAGAATTTGAAGCCTCAACAGGTATATTTCATGGAAGGGTACGCTAGAGTAAGGCGTGAAATGATAGAATATAAGTCTAAGTGGATTAATGAGTTAGGGTTATGTAAATATTACGAAGATGACCCTAAGATAGTATCAGCTTTAAAGAGGAAGTGCCCGAATGCTACCATAGTATTATGTGAATCTGCGGGTAGAATAGTAGACATAGATAATTTTAAAAATACTACTTTACTTTTTTAGCGAATCACGGTATATTATAAGTAGGGGATAAAAAAATCGGGAACTAACAGGATAAGGAAAATGAAACGTAAACTAATAAAACAGATTGATATAGCACTATTTCAAGAAGGCGAGATTTATATAGAATCTGAACCTTCAGAATTCGACCTAGAGACTTTATTTTGTTTATATTGTAAGGAACGAATAAATGAAGAGTTAGATGAATATATAAGGGAAGATGATACCTTTTACCATAAAGAGTGCCATTGTCTATTACACGAGGTAGAAGATGAAGAAGAAGATACTTAAAGATGGAGTTAAATTTGATAATGATAAAGAACGCTTTGACTTACTACCGTCAGCGCCACTAATTAAGTTAGCCCAGATATATACTTTCGGTGCTAAGAAGTACGATGATAGGAATATGGAGAAGGGTATGAAGTGGGGTAGAGTATTCGCTGCTATCATGCGCCACTTATGGAAGTGGTGGGGCGGTGAAGAGAACGACCAAGAGAGTGGAATGAGCCACTTAGCCCACGCAGCATGGGGTTGCTTTACTCTATTAGATTATACTGAGAGACGTAGAGAGTTTGATGATAGACCAATCAAGCCGAACCCTAACGAGTACGAAGATATGAGGAGTTATTGATGAAAAATACTTGTGATAAATGTAAATGGTCTTCTATATACGAATACACGGGGTATTTAATGGATAAGAATTCAGAGTGGATGATATACTGTCACTATTATCCTAAAGTAGAAGAATTTGTTAATATTGCTCTAACTAAAGATAAAGCAAAAGATATTACTCATTATTGTTCTAAGTTTGAAAAAAAGGATTAGTTTATGGGACAAGACATCTTGTTCGAAGAGGTTGTAGAACCAAAAGTAGTTCTTATAGACGCAGGGTATTATATCCATAAGGCTATATTTGCCTTTAGGAAGATGAAGACGACTCCATCTACCTATATATTTCTTACTATGATACTCGGTGATTTAAAGAAGGTTGGCTTAGAACCCGAAGATACTGTTATCATCGCAGTAGATAAGGGTAGGAGTTGGCGTAAAGATATTGACGAAGAGTACAAGAGTACTCGTAAAGCCAAGCGAGAGGCTCAAGACGATATAGATTGGACGGCTCAATTTAAAGCCTTTGATAATCTACTAGAGAACTTGGAGAGCAATACCCCTTGGCATGTAATAGGTATATGGGGATTAGAGGCTGACGATATTATCGCTCACGCTGTAAGGAAGTATAAGGATAAACTTTGTACTATATTAAGCGTAGATGCGGACTTCGACCAGCTGTTTATATATAAGAACGTGAGGATATATTCGCCTCACGCTGCGAGAAAATCTTATAAGAAACCCCCTAAAAACCCATACCGAATTTTATTAGGCAAGGTTAGAAAGGAGGCAAGCGACGACCTTGTAAAAGAAATTCTAAACGAGGCTGATTATGAGAAGAGATTCAAAATAGTATGCCTATTAGAATTACCTAAAGATGTAGAGGACAAGATAGAAGAAGCATTGGCGTTTCTTCCTGAAAAGAACTGGGACTACGATAAGTTGCCCCATTATAAACTTAAGGAAAGATTCAAGGGAGTTTATAAAAAAGACAAAGTAATAGAGTTCGAAAAAAGTATGCGAGTAAATGTTAAAAAGAAAAAGAAAAAATAAGGAGAATAACTTATGGTAACGTTGAATACTGGTAGTAATTATTTAAAAGTTGATAATGTAAAAGACGGAGATTTGATTACGTTTAGAGATGAAGGTACTTGGGTAGAAAGCACGAAGTATACTTATCCTGACGGTAATCCTAAGCAAGACTTCGTTATGACTGTCGAACATAACGGTCAAGATTATAGTCTCCGTGTTAATAAATTCTCACGAGATGAGCTAATCCCTGTTCTTGGTCAAGATACTAAAGACTGGGTAGGCAAGCAAGTAAAGATTGCGATTGAAACTTATAGGGCTTTAGGCAAACAGGGTATCTTATTGTTACCTCTGAACGCAGATAAGCCAGAAACAAAAGCATAATTATAGATTAGTTAGGGTAGTCTGCGTAGCAGGCGAGGGGCGAGTTTTAAGACTGCGCTGGGTAAGGGGAATTAATCTATTTGATAAGGAGATAAAGATGAAAGTATTCGCAATTAGTGGAGACGCAAAGTATATAAAGATTGGAGAAACTTTTGAGGCTGCTCAATGGTTCGGCTTTAAGGAAGAAATCGCTGACCAAGTAGCCAAAGTTCAGAAGAGAGATATAGTAGAAATTGAGTATGACGACGAAGAAAAGAACAAAAGAATATTAACTAAAATAACAGTAACTCAATCCGCAGAAGACAAGCCTACCGCATCAACAGAAACAGGTGGCAAAACTAAATATGAAGACAAGGGTGTTATCATTACTAAACTGGCTGTACTTAAGAGTGCTACTTCAGCCATACCAGCTCTCGCTGGGCAAGTTACTTCAGAAAATATTGCCGAAGAAACAATCAAACTATATAAGGCTTTACTAGAAGAAGTCTTGAGCTAAGGGACATATGGAACTTATAAAACAACAGATACTCCCTTATCTAAAATTGAAGATAGACGGCTTTGATAAACAAGGTCTAACGTTTACGTGTCCTAAATGTAGAAATAATCCAGCTACGGCTACAATGATACCTAAGACCGATAAGGTTCGTTGTTGTATTTGTAGAGTAGTGGGGGACATATACGATATAGTACCACTCGTGGAGTCTACTCAATCTAAAGATAGGGAAGATATAAATAAGTACATTAGCGACTTATTTAATTTAAATGTTATATTACAAACGGACGAAGACGATATCATAGATTTCTACGAAAGAGCATGCTTCGATATGGTTCCTGTAATCGCCCGTGGTAAAGCCCCAATAGAGAAAGCTTGGACTACTCGTAATCATACGGATAAAAAAGAGTGGCTTAAGTGGTTAAGCGATGGGCTTAATATAGGGGTAAAGACTGGTAAAATAAGCGATATCATTGTAATAGATGTAGATACTCCTGAAGTTCCAGAAGAGGCTAAACATTTACTAACTGATGATACCTTGGTACAGAAAACAAATAAAGGATTTCATTTCTTTTATAAGTACGACCCTGATTTGCCAAAGACTAGAATACAAGACTTAAAGATTGATATAGAAACCGATGGAGGACAAGTCGTATTAACACCCTCTAAGGTAGACGATGTAACTCGTACTATCAACTTTAAAGATATTAAGCCAATGTCAGCTGAATTAAAGACTTGGCTACAAGAAAGAATTAAACAAAGACCTAAACAGAATCTCGTCTTGCCTTCTGTGAGTGACACAGTTCCCTCACAAGAACTAGAAGGTGTACCAGAGGGCGGACGACATCATACTATGATGCACTTAGCTGGTATCTTCCGTAAGAAGTTTAACAGAGAGGATACTATGTTCGCTTTAGATGTAATGAATAAGCGAATGATGAATCCACCTTTAACTAATCAAGAGTTTAGGGCTGTAATTAATAGTGTAGATACTTATAGAGATTATGATAATCAGGAACTGGTTAACAAGATACTTAAGTATATTGAAGTAGTAGAAGAAGCAAGCCCTATGGACATTAAAGATGCTCTGGGGTTAAGACGAGAACCAATTGATAAAGCCCTCAAGCACCTAACACAAGAGGGTTTTTTAATTAAGAAAAGAAAACAGTATAGGATTGTAAAGAAGGCTATTTGGAGAGATACATTCGTAGACGATGGAGAGGAAATAGATTTTACTATGCCCTACTTCCACGACTATGCTAGATTTAGAAATGGAGATATGATTGTCATTGGAGCCAAGACGGGTGTAGGTAAGACCCACTTAGCTATGAATATCATAAAAGACCTGGTACAACAAGGTATTAAACCTAACTATATATCTTTAGAGAGTGGTTCACGGTGGGCTACGATTGCTAAAGGTTTAGGTATGGCGGAGAAACAATTCAACTGGTGCGTAGAGTTTTCGCCAGAGGGTATTGAATTGGAAGATGATGCTATTACTATTATAGATTGGTTACTACCTGACGTATACGCAGACACGGATAAGTTGTTTAAGAAGTTTGCGGAGCAGTTAGTTAAACATTCAGGGATATTAATTATCTTTGTACAGTTAATGAATAATGAAGAGTCTAGTTTCTTCGCTAAGAATATGATAGCGATGTTTCCAGCTTTCGTCGCAAAGTTCTTATATAGCGATGACACTGGTACAAAGAGTAAATTTATGGTAGAGAAAATGAGAGAACCTCTAGGACAGTATAAGGCTGCCTCTATACCTTGTAAATACGACTTCGCTAGTAAACGACTCATCAGAATTGAAGATATAGAGAGGAGATAAAATGGACGATATGGAATATCCAAAATTCTTTGAAGAAAGTGTAAATAAATCTATGGGACAACGAGAAATACAACCAGAAATTAAAGACCTTATTCAAGCGTTGAATAGGTTTATCGCTGTAAATAAAGGGCAAAAGGTAGTTGCCACAGGTACACTAGCGGTCTTTGATAAGAACGATAATCTAGACAGAAAGAAAAATGTTATCTTCGGCTACGGAGATATTGAATCATTAAGAATAGTATTAAATGATTTGCGTGATAGAGTAGAAGATGGCGCAGACCAAAACGGAATGGTAGACATCTAATGGCTATAAATCCAGAATTCAAAAAGAAGAACGGTAAGGTTGATATAGATAAATGGGCTAAGAAGCATATGAAGTCTGTACCTTGGGGTAAGACGGTTACAGGTGGATTCGGAGATGTAAAGCCTGCCAAGGTAATGAGTAACGAAGATAGACGAGCGATGGGTATAGAACAAGACCCGTCATTGCCCGACTATATTCCTAACAAGGAGAAAGAATGAAAGTATTAATCTTTGATATAGAAACTGCCCCTAATAGAGGTTGGATATGGCAGTTATGGAACGAGATAACGAGTTATGAGTTTATAGAGAACGACTGGTTTATCTTATGTTTTTGCGCTAAGTGGTTGGGAGAGAAGAAGATAATAAGTTCAGCGTTACCAGACTTTAAAGAATATAAGAAAGACAAAGAGAACGATAAGAAAGTACTATGGGAATTACACGACTTACTAGATGAGGCTGACGTAGTAGTAGCCCATAACGGTATTAAGTTTGATAGAAAGAAAGTGAATACTAGGTTCTTACTTAATGGTATTCCTCCTCCTTCACCTTATAGGATAGTAGATACCTTGAGGGTTGCTAGAGGACACTTCAGCTTTGTCTCTAATAAGCTTGACGTTATCGCTCAGATATTAGGGATAGGAAGTAAGAATAGACATGCTGGTATGAAACTTTGGACTCAATGTATGGCGGGAGATAAGAAGTCGTGGGATATTATGATTAAGTATTGTAAGAAGGACGTTGAGTTACTAGAAAAAGTTTACTTGGCTCTACTTCCTTATATGTCCCAGCACCCGAATGCGGGCGTGTACGATGAGGGGGATACCCCTTGCTGTCCTAAGTGCGGGTCAGACGATATTTGGTGGAGAGGTTCTTATTATACTAACGCAGGAAAGTATAAACGATTCTCTTGTAAAGAATGCGAAGGTTGGGGTAGGTCAAAAGTGAACGAGTTACCTAAAGATAAACGTAAATCTTTAACAACGAATGCTATATAATGACAATAAAAGAACTAGAAGATATACTTGGAGTACCAGTAACAAAGAAGATAAAGGTCTTAGGGTTAGATACAGCCTCTAGGACTGGCTGGTGTATCTTAGATACTAACAAGCCTACTATTAAAATAGAGTATGGCTTTATAGATGTAAAGTCTAAGAGTAAGTTAGCGAAGTTGAATACGTTCATTAAAGTATTCTCTGACTTAATACACGAAGATTATAAGGTAGTAGTAGAAGATGTATTTTTAAGGTATTACTTTTGGGGTGGAAAGCAACGAGCAAACGTTGCTGGGTTCGCCTTACTTTGTCGGATTGGAAGTATTGCGTATACGATAGCCAAGCTAAAGAATTGTTCGGCTACTTATATAAACGCATCTTCGGCAAGAAAGAAGTTGGGCTTAAAGAAAAGCAAGAAAGCAGACGTCCAAGCTGAGTTCAAAAAGAAGTTTGGCTTTGACGAAATTAAAGATGAAGATATAATTGACGCTTTAGTTTTAGCGTTAGGTGGATTAATAAAATGAGTTCAAGAAACTTTTTAATATCAGATACCCATTTCGGACATACTAATTTTCTTAAGTTTACAGATGACTCGGGAAAATTAATAAGACCATTTGATTCCGTAGACGCTATGGATGATTATATGGTAGAGAAGTGGAACTCTGTAGTAAGAGACGAGGATAGAGTATACCATCTAGGAGACGTAGCAATGAATCGTAGATGTATACGAACGCTGGAGCGTCTTAAAGGAAGAAAAGTTTTAATCAGAGGCAACCATGATATCTTTAAACTTAAGGATTACCTTCCTTACTTTGAGGATATAAGAGCCTATAAAATCTTCCCTAAGGCAGGAGTAATCTGTTCTCATATCCCAATCCACCCGAGACAGTTTCAGGGTAGATGGGTACTAAATATACACGGTCATTTACATCAGAATATGGTTAAAGAGGCTGATGAAGTGACTCCCGATAAAAGATATTATAATATCTGCGTAGAGAACGTGGATTATACTCCGCAAGATTACGATGATATCATAAAGAAGTTTAATTTAAATAATAGGGGGCAATATGTCGAAGCTAGAGACTCTACAAAAGGAGTTAGTTAAACAAGGCTATAATATCAAGAAGGCTAGTGAAGTTATTGACTTACCTAAACTTCGCACTGGTATATTCGCCTTAGACGATTTACTATCTGGAGGCATCTCTCAATGCGAGGGAGGTCATAGGATAGAGTTTTGGGGAGGAGAAAGTACTGGTAAAACAACTTTCTGTCTCCATATAATTAAAGCATATCAGAAACTAGGAAAGGCTTGCGTCTTCGTAGACGCTGAGGATAGTTTCGATGCTACTTGGGCTACGATGATAGGAGTCGATTTAGACAACCTACTTATCCTTAAACCCTTCACGTTAGAAGAGTTAGGGGATATGTTATCTACCTTAGTTAAAACAGTAGACTTAGTTATAATTGATAGTATCGTTAGTATGATACCAGAACCTGAGATTGAGAGAAAGACAAACGAACCTACGATGGCTTTACAGGCTCGTATTAATTCATTAATCTCTAAGAAACTATATCATGCTTTAACTGATGAGCTAACTACTGTGATATTTATAAACCAGATGAGACAGAAGGTAGGTGTAATGTATGGTAGTCCAGATACAAGCGGTGGCGGTAAGGCTTTACTTCACTTATATAATACTAGGGTTCAATTCCGTTCTGGTAAGCCTATTGACGAAGGTACTGGAGATAATAAGGAACGGATAGGTCACGAGATTCATATGAAGTGTATCAAAAACAAACGAGGTATTCCTTATAAGACTACTTCTTTGGATTTATATATAGACGGACGGATTGATAATAAGAAGTCGTTGTTCTACGCTGGTCTTAAGCACGGTATTATTGAGCGTACTGGGAACAACTATTCTTTTGGAGAGGATAAGATATTAGGCAAAGATAACTTCCTTGAGCAGTTCAAGGAATGGGATAAACTAGAAAAGAAAATATGGGAGAAATTAGATGAAAACAATTAAAGAATTAGAAGCAATGTTCGCAGAAGACGTAGCCAGTGTATTAGATTACGTAGCAGACGCTATTAAAGAAGTAGAGGAAGTAGGACAAACGATGAGGAAAGCAAACATTACCGACCCTCTTACGTTAAACAATATCTTACAACAGTCTACTGGGTTATTCGCTTTCTTACATCCTGTTGCTGCTATCGCTAAAACAGAAAGACTTTGTCGTGGAGAAGTAGAGTACGCAGCATTGAAGACTACGACGGAGAATGAAGGGAAAAAGTTCGTAGCTACTGTAGCAACGCAAGAAGCAAATCTAGCAGTACAAGACTATCGTAGAGTTAGGAATATCTTAGATAGTTACGTGGAAATCTGTAATAAAATTATTATGAGTACTCAATCAGCTCTTAAAGACCTTAGAGAAGAAAAGAATCAGGCTACAAGGACAAATGTTTAAAA
>Ga0307376_10006779_pt1 | contig 10096 bp, 19 predicted proteins | sample TR2MG_FD_202536 | JGI IMG/M metagenome (GOLD analysis project Ga0307376, IMG submission 202536) | Soil microbial communities from Risofladan, Vaasa, Finland - TR-2 | ecosystem: Environmental > Terrestrial > Soil > Coastal area > Acid sulfate soil | place: Finland: Risofladan, Vaasa | collected...
CTTCTGTTCAAAGACGATCGGAATTTTGGAGAACAGTTATCCACTTAGACAAGGAGAAGATATGAAAGCACTCATTGTAACAAGAGACATTGTTGGTCCCGTGCGAAATGGCGGAATAGGCACCGCTTGCACATCTCTGTCAGAGTTTCTAGTAGAGGAAGGCCATGATGTTTCGATCCTGTATGCGCTGAATGAGTATAGTGCAGACAATAACTTTGCCTATTGGAAACGATATTACACCAACAAACTTGGAATTGAGTTGATCTCAATGCCTCCGATTGGTAATATCGAAGCTCCCCCCGTCCAGGCCATCAGCTATATGATCTATCGATGGCTAATGAGCAACGGCAGCAAGTATGATGTCATCTACGCTCCCGAATGGAGAGGCTTGATGTTCTATCCTTTGCTTGCAAAAGAACAAGGACTTCTTTCACAGGATCTCAAGATCATTGTTGGAACGCACAGTCCTACAATGTGGGTTTATGATGGTAACAATCAATATCCTGATGGATACGATCCTCTGTATACGAATTACATGGAGAAGATATGTATTGAACTTGCAGACGAAGTTGTACATCCATCTCAGCACATGATGGACTGGATCGGTAAAGAGTGGGGCATCGACCGTGGTGTTGTCATTCAAAACCTGATGCCTTACAATACGAAAGACCGTGTTATCGCAAACGGTAAAGAGTCTCTAAAAGCAAGCTATGTCACCGACCTTGATGAGATTATCTTCTTTGGCAGATTCACAGCCAAGAAAGGTATTGACGTATTTTGCAATGCAATAGATCTTTTGGATACCAATCGTGGGATCCAGGTGACATTCCTGGGTAAAGACGACATGATATACGGTGTGCCGGCTTCCAACTATATCCGTGAGAAAGCAAAGAATTGGGATAATGTCCGCCTTTCTTTCTACATGGATAAAGACCAGAAGGAAGCGGTCAAATATCTCAAATCGAGAAAATCTGCTCTCTTGGTTATGGGGTCCGTATTCGAGAATCTTCCTTATACGGTCATGGAGTCAATTGGCCTTGGCAAAATCATCCTGGTGCCAGCAACTTCCGGCGGTACTCTTGAGCTATTCAAGAACCCCGATCTGTACACCTACGAGCGCACCCCGACTGGCTTGGCTATCAAGTTGGCAGAAATGCTGGCAGCTGATAAGGTCCGTGTGCCAGATATGGCTGTGCCTCAGTGGAGAACAAAGGAACTCTGGCGCGAGATCCTTGAATCTGTTGCTGCTCAGCCGGTTCGCAGTATGGAAGGTATGCTGCAGCCTAAGGTTTCAGTCTGTATGGCGCATTATAAGCGCCCCGACATGCTCAAAGTTGCCCTGGAATCCCTCAACAACCAGACGTACCCACGGGAACTCATTGAGATTGTTGTCACTGATGACTGCTCTCCTGATGGAAGTTATGAAATTCTCGAGCAGTATAAGAAAGACGGTTTGATTGATGTCCTGCAGCAGAACGAGGAAAACATGTACCTGGGAGCTACCAGGAATCGCAGCATCAACGCTTCAAGCGGGGAATACATCCTAATCATGGATGATGACAACGCTGCTAAGCCCAAAGAGATTGAAGTATTGGTAAAAGCGGCCATGCTATCTAACGCTGATGCGGTGTCCGTTGCTATGGATAAATTCTCTGGCGCCCTAAACCCTGAATATGGTGAGCAGAAAGGCATTGGTTTGTTCCTGGGCGGATCCGCCCTATGCGGACTGACCAAGAATACTTTTGGCGATGCCAATGGTCTATATTTGGCCTCGGTTCTCAAAGACAATCCTTATACCGAAGTGCATGGTGTTGGATTTGAAGATTGGGAACTTCTTGCGACCCTGGTGCTCAAAGGATACAAAGTTACTCACTGTCCAGAACCTTTGTTTTACTATCGACTCCATGCTGAGAATAAGGATTCAATGCTGATGTCTGGCAATGGGTATGCAGACATGACTCGTATGCTTAGAGCATATCAGAGTGCCCTCAGTCCAGTCAATGAAGAAATTGGCAAATACCTCCCTCTCTACATCCACGGACTCCAAAAAGCCGTGTTTGATGCAAGCAGGGATGTATACATGATGCAGAAAATGCTCCAGCAGGCGGCTACTCAAGGACAGCAAAATGCCCCTCAAATCCTTACCCCGTAAGCCTAGAAGCCAGCTGTTACAGGACATGACATTTGCGTTCGGTAACGGCTGGTTTGACTGCGCTGAATGTGAAACCCACGGCTTCGCTACGCCCGGACATGGTGCCGGGCAATGCGAGGCCCTGTTCCGCGCCGGCTATCTTGACAGACAGATCAAAGAGGAAGTCCCAAAGTGGAGTATATATACCCCACTTTCCTTTGTTTATCGTTTTACAGGAGAACCTCATGAGAAATGACCCCGTTGCAATCGTACTTGTGAATTACAACATGCCCGAAAGGACGGACGCTCTGTTCGAAACTGTTATGAAAACAGTAGATCCAGCAAGAACTGACTTTGACTTTATTATTGTAGACAATGGATCCGACAGCGCTCCCCCCTCAAAACACACAACCCTCGGGTTTGAATATAATATTCAGACCACAAATGGATGGCTCATGGGCCTGCATTATGCAGATGCCCTGGAGCATATCTTCAACCAGAAGTATTTTGCCTATTGGATACTCATAACAAGTGGTGAGTTCTTGCCCAAATATGGCAATATCCTATCACCAATGGTGGATTACATGAAGCTCAATCAGCAATGTGTTGGGATCCACCCGGCTTTATCCCCGGACAGTACAACCGTTTGGGAACACATGAAGCATGATCCTGATGGTGACGATCCTTTCCGTCCAACGCATATGATCGATAACATCGCGGCTCTCTGGAGAGCAGACTGGTTCAACAGCATTGGAAGATTTGACCCGGCAATGGTATACGCCTGGGGCAGCGACCTGGAAACATGCTATTGGGCACGGCAGCACAACAAAGAACTGCGGATCTTCAACGATGGCCAGATGAAGAAAGTTGATAACATTGGCTACTCAATGGATCGCATGAACATGTCTGCCGAGGAACGCAGAGAACACGCAAACCTCAACATGAATCGTATTATGACTGAGAAATACGGCGAAGATTGGAGAAATATTATCATGCCATGGAATAAAAAGGAGAAATCTAATGACTGAAAAACAAGATATGTACCCTGTACCCTATGTTGTCGCTATGACTATCAGCGTTTTAATAACTATGAAAGAGTATGGTGTAGATAACGCTGCCCTGGAAGATGTCCAAGCCCTTGTAGTAAAGGCAATAGAAAAGGATGAAAAATGAAATCTATCTACCTTGCAGGACCAATATCTGGTGAGTCTTATGAAGGTGTAATGGCTCATATCAACAAACGCCGGTTGATTTTGGAACCTCACTATGAGGTGCTGCACCCAATGACCGGCAAGAGCTATCTCAGAACTGAGACCAAGTTCAAGGCAGTAGGATACGATAATCCAGTGTCCACCAACAGAGCTATCGTTGGTCGTGATCACTGGATGGTAAACCAATGCGATATCTTGTATGCTGACCTAATCAACACGGAGATCGTGTCAATTGGTACAGTGTGTGAGATTGCATGGGCTTACGAAATGCGAAAGCTCGTGATCCTGGCGCTGGAGGAAGTAAATATCCACCAGCATGCCTTTGTTCTAGAGATGGCTGATACCATCTTCCCCTCAGTGGAAGAAGCCAATCTTTATCTGATAAAACTAGCAGGAGGACTCGAATGAATCCAATAGCAGCGTTTGACATCGAAAGCGCTGATATTTTCCTGAACCCCGGGGACATGGTATGCCCGGCCGACTTTGAAACTGATGTCAGGATATGGGGACCAGAGAAAAATCTGGTATCTCGCAACCCTGGCATCAGTGTCGCTGGCGTGGCTACCGAGCTAACCACCGCGTTCTACGAATCTGATCCTGGCCGACAAAGAATCGAACAGGGCAGTCAGATGTATCAGGATCTTGTCACGCGTTTACACAATCTTAGTCAAACTCACACAATCGTTACCTGGAATGGACTCAAGTTTGACTTCCAGGTTCTGGCCCAGGAAGCCGGTGGAGATATCAAGTATGTTCAAATGGTAGAGGAAATCGCTGAGAGTCATTGCGATCTCATGTACATTATCTTCTGCCATAAAGGATATTATCTTGCTCTCGACCAGGCTCTCCAACGGTTGGAGCTTTCTAAAACCCACTCTGTCGCTCTCCGAGATGGCACCATCATCAATGAGATGTACGGCGGACGGGCGCCTCAATTATGGGCGCAGGGTGAAAGAGATGCGGTGAGGACTTATCTCAAGGGTGATGTGGAAACCTTGTACAAACTTGCTGAATCCGTGCAGCATACCGGCTATCTTTCATGGTTTAGTTCCAAAGGAAAGCCCTATTCTATCAAAACAGATCTCATTCCAGTATCAGAAGCCCGGGAAATACCCACTCCGGACACTTCCTGGATGACAGATCCACCTATCCGAGCCGACTTTGACAGCTGGCTCACTGGAGAAAAAGAATATGTTAGTCCTACTCTACTCTGATGATCAAGCAACAGCGCCCGAGGAACTCGTGGCAGCAGACCGGGAACTCAGGGCAAAAGGCGTTGCAACTGTATGGATCAGCGATAAGCGGTGTTTCAGAGAAGTGGCGACCAGATGTGACGCACTAGTTACATCTATGGATGTAGTCAAAATAGAACAATTTTTGAACGAGATGTTTCCGCAGCTGAAACTGCCGATTTATCCTGCGGCCTCTATCGCAAGCGGAGCCCTCGATGTTGAGAGTATGAAATCCTGGACAGAGATCCACGCTCCGCAGCAAGTGCAGTCGTTTATGGAGCACATCATGGAAATGTATCGTGTCCACCTGGCAAAGAACCACGATTACTCCCCGGCCAATATCACTGGTCCCGGAATGATTGGTATTGCCACTCGCATGTGGGATAAGATAGTCCGGATCATGAATCTCACTGGATTCAGTATCACGGCAGAGCACCTAGGTTTTGAGAAGCCCCGCCGCGCAGTCAATGAGCCGTATATGGACGCTTTCATGGATGTTGCCGTGTATGGTGTAATCGCTCAGATCTTTCAGGAGGGAAAATGGGGAAAATAGGATTCTCTGAATATCAGAAATTAGCCGTAGGAACCGCTAACATGAGGGAAACCTACACCAATAAGCTGTTGAATTGGGTAATGGGCATGGCTACCGAGACCGGAGAGATCACGGAAGTCATAAAGCATTGGGCGTTTCACAAACACCCACTTGATATCGACCACATCAAAGAGGAATTAGGAGACCTGCTTTGGTATATCTCTCAAATGTGCGAAACCCTGGGACTAGATCTCCAGGATATCGCAGACCAAAACCTTTTGAAGTTGGCTGATCGATACCCAAATGGATTCCAGTCAGAAAAAAGCATCAACAGAAAGGAGAACAATGAAAGAAGCGCAGAAAGTCGAAATAAGACTGACTGATCGCGAAGTAGAACGCGCCCTGAGTCGGGCAGCACGACAGAAATTTGCCCGACTCTTTGGGTCATCCAGAGAATGGAGAGCGTTCATGTTCAGCCATGATCTTGTAAAAACCTGGTATGATGGGTGGCAATGTACTATAAGTTTTAGAAAAAGGAGCTAATAATGAATAATGGTGAAGGGAAGTTTGTCCCCGTAACAGATGAGATCAGAGGAAACTCTAGTGAGGCGCAGCGCAAAGGCTGGTTTAGCGTTGGAGACCTGGTTACTCTGAGAGGATCCAAGTTTCGAATCAAGTCAGTAAAACCAACCGAGCTCAGACTCAAACTCTTACCTAAGGAGAAATAAATGAAATACGATGCCTACATACGCATATTCAAAGACGACATCCCCGTTCCGGATCTGCTGATTGCTGGCATTGTTGCCAAAAAAGCCCGGGCCAAGCTCAATCTGGCCCGGGATGAGTCCGGCGACAATGTTGCCTTTATCATCGGGGAATTAGAAGGAAAGAAAGGACCAAATGAAAGCGTTGGAGATGCAAAACTGATCAAGAAATGGGATCCGATTGTTGCCTCAACAATAAAGGAGATAGTCGATGAAGCAAACTCATGACATAGTAGATGTGTTTCGTTTTACCCCAAGAACAGCAGTCAGAGGTTATACCTGTACAGATACAACTTTGCCAGAAGCAATTGCAAAGATCAAAAAACGCGAACCACACAGACAGCACTTTATCATTGAGCGTAAATGGGGTGGCGCGCAAAAAACCAAACGCGGTGGTAGCGAAGTCATCAACACCTATGTTATCATCGCACTGCCAATTGAAGGAGAAACAGATGCTAACAGAAACGCAGCTAACACCGCTGTACAAAACGATTTGGGCTCACAAACAGACAACAGGGAAGGATCCAACGATCAAAGATCTCAGTAATGTCTTTGAAATGGAATGGCACACAGTCCGCTCGAGAGTCAAGGTTTTAGCAAACCTTGGGCTAGTGGCCTTGGCGAACAATGTAATATCGATTACAGAACCGATCCTGGGAAATGTAGACAAAGCAATTTCTTTCAGGATAAAGGAGAGAGAAGATGCCAAACGAATCAAACGTTACCCAACCCTTGACCCTGATTGCGCCGGGCAGATCCGGGACCTCGCTGGTCTCTAATATCCTGGGAGCACATCCAGATGTAGATTTTGTAGGGGAAACAGGCCTTATGCTTGTCAAAACCTGGGATGGTGTGTGCAGAATGAAAGGAATCAGTGTCCCACAAGCAAGAGATTATGAAGATTTAGCGGGTGATGTCGTCCGTGACGCCTGTTGCACTCTATGGCCTACAGAGGCTAAATACTGGATGCAAAAGCCGGTCAATATCAGCTCGTTCAGTTTTGGCTGGAGGCGTGAAGAAAAAGGATGGAACTCTACTATCAAATGGTACTGGAGAATGATGATCAAAACATTCCCGGCTGCTAAATTCTTCACAATCCTTAGGGATCCGCGGGATATCGTAGCCTCTCAGATGGAAAGGTTTGGAACTACAGTCAGGGCAACCTGGCAAATAGTGGCATCTCAGTATGAAATGCTAGGGCACGAGGCCTGTCCCGTGTTTGATGCCATTGTGTACGAAGATCTCAGAGATAATACAGGTCAAGAGGTTCGAAAACTTCTTGACTTGTTAGGACTTCCGTATCATAATGCGTGTTGGCAGGCAGCGAAGCTAGTTTATGTGCCTGGCAGCCGAAAGAATCTCTCAGCGATCAAGATGAAACGAGACTGGAGCAACATCGGAAAACCGAGCTTCCTACAAAAACGTCATATCAATAAAGCCTTTGAAAAATATGGCTGCGAAGGAGTGTTATGAGTGGATACATCAAAAAACACAACGCCATCTTCATCCATGTCCCCAAAACAGCAGGAACAAGTATTGAGAGACTTGATTGGATCAATACAAGGGGACACAATCCTATCTGGACCTTTCCAATCGATCTTAGAAAACGGGCTTTCAAGTTCGGCTTTGTCCGCGAGCCTCATGCCAGGTTCATGTCCGCCTGTACAGCGGGTTTTCTCATTTCCGGAGCCTATCCTTTTGAGAGAAAACCAAATCCCCCAACCTTCCCCGAGATGCGGTATCGAATCACGAATATCATCGAGGATCTTTTCACTTCTCAAAAAGGAAAACAGTTCAGTCCTGCCTATCTATGGCAGCGTATTGGATCTGATCAGCTTCCGCATTTTGCCGGATGGCCATACCGTGTGCACTTTTTCCCTCAATGGTTATTCCTCACTAATGCAGAAGATGGACAAATTTCGATGGATATGGTGGGTCGATATGAATCGCTGGAGTCGAGTTGGGAACAGATCTGCAAACGGATGGGCGCTATATACCAGCCGTTACCGCATTATCGCAATACTCAGATACATCGTCCATCTCTCAATTACTTTTATACGGAACGAACTTGGGATATAATATCCATGCTTTATCAACGGGACTTCGAACTCTTTCGATATCCCATACTAACACTGGAGGAATCCAATGCAATTACATGAAACATCTCTCAAAGAAGGAAATTTGACTCCATTCCCGTGCCCGATCTGCGGCGAGGATCTGGTTGTCAAGAAGAACAATTCCACTGGAGAAGCATTTCTCGGATGTGGTACTTATCGTGAGACCAAATGCAAAGGCGGATATCCCCTGAAAAGGGAGCATATCACGCAGATTCTTGAGCACAACAACCTGCCTGCCAGGGTAGAAGTACCTGTTGGATCGGTCAAGACTCCAGAATCGTCCTTGCCGATGGATCCTCCACCACCTGTATCAGAATTTGGCGGTAACAGTACCGTTGAACTAATCCAAGGAGAAGCAATTCTTGGACATAGTTACCCGGCAGAAATCAAAGTGACTATTCAATTTGACCCGGTGTTCCAGGCATCTTTGTTTGCCTACCTGGAAAAGATTTTGAACAATGGACCAATCCCAAGATAATCTTCCGCCTCGGCTCAGAGAGCGCCCGCGCATGTTTGACTGGAAAGAGCGCCAGTATTCTGCCGTTCACAGAGAAGCTCCACCACCTTGGGGCAATAAACCCTTGGCAAATTGGGGCTTGTTGGTGTCCGGATATGGATATTGCATGTCCCTTGCTGGCAAAATGGAGGCAATCAGGCTAGATACGCTTGCTGAGTTAGCGGCCTATCACTACATCCTGGATGCCACCGATCAGAAGATCTCAAAAGCCGAGGCAAAGAAAATCGCTGCAGATATGGACTTCGATTATCGATCCATGCTGCCAGAAGAAATGGTTTTACTGCATGCAAAACATCAAACATATGACTTTACATAGGAGCTACAATGGAATTTACACCAATTGAAATCCCCTTTGAACAAGCAGAGCGACAAAGCCTGCGCGGAGCAAAGCAGGCATCCTATCATCTCAGCCAAGCTGAACAGGCAGTTGAATCGTCAGTCATTCAAGAGGAAACCCTCTTGTCCCTGGCATCTGCCATGAGCTCAATTGCTCACAGCCTGGTCTTACTACGCGGAGGTACAAGTGACTAAAGATCCTATCGAGTTACGAGAAAAGCACAAAGCATCAACCAGGGAGCAAGACATCGAAGCTGAGTTACACTTTTGGAATCGTGTCCTGGGAGAAGAAATCACGGAAGATATGAAGCGCCGGATACTGAGGGACCCTGATCTGGTTCCAGCTTGGATTGGAAGATTGGTAGCTGACTTGGTAATCGAACAGTGGGATCCACTCATACTTGATATTGGGTGTGGTCCGCTATCATCGCTTGCCGGCGTGGAAGAAATGGGCGCACGGGTTATCGGGATCGATCCGCTGCGACCATACTACAAAAAGATCCTTGACAAAAACGGCATCCGGGACAACTGCCTGATGCTATACGCCGAGGGCGAGGACACCGAGAGGTTACAGATCTTTGAAGAACAAGCAGATATAGTCTGGATGTGTAACGCCATTGATCATTCCAGCGATCCTAACTTGGTATGGGAAAATCTCAAGATGCTGACCAAGCCCGGGGGACACCTGATTCTGCTGACTCACATCAACGAAGCCGAGCGCGGAAACATGCACGGTATGCACAAAATCAATATCTGGCCATGTGAATCCGGAGAGGTTTGCTGCTCCGTAAAAGATGGTCCATCGTTTGTGTTGAGCGCAGAAGGGTTTGAGGTTATCGACATGGTTGAGAAAACGAACCCGAAAGGAATCCGTGTCCTGACATATCATCTGAGGAAAAGCGATGGATAAATATGCACTCGCTAGAAAAACAGAGCTGTATATCACAGATCAGTCAGATGTTCTTGGGTTGGATTTGTCTCAGATTGGAGTGTTTCTCCCTCCCCGGCTAGATGATTTTGATCTCAATGACAGAATCTCTTTTCGATGGGTGTGCAAATCCAAATGGTGCACAGGTAGATACACGATCAATTTCATAAAAGCTAAACCGCATAATGTGTGGTCTGCGCTCAAAAAAGAAATTGATTATCTACTAAGAGAAGCCCTTGAACCTGTATCAACAGAGGGTTAGACTACTAAAAATCGCCCTGGGCCCGATTTAGGGGGTCCAGCGGGCTCAGGGCAAAGGAGTTAGCAA
>Ga0307376_10006780_pt1 | contig 10094 bp, 16 predicted proteins | sample TR2MG_FD_202536 | JGI IMG/M metagenome (GOLD analysis project Ga0307376, IMG submission 202536) | Soil microbial communities from Risofladan, Vaasa, Finland - TR-2 | ecosystem: Environmental > Terrestrial > Soil > Coastal area > Acid sulfate soil | place: Finland: Risofladan, Vaasa | collected...
TACAGTCGCCCCAGCGCCCGGCCCAACTCTTCGATTGGCGCCCCCGTCGCGGCGGAGGCGTTGCCCATCATGATGATGTTGTCGCGGGTGTTCAGCGCGGCGCCACCGTAGACCTCGAGGAACTTCGAGGCCTCGATGATCGGTCCCGTTTCGAACGGCGTCTTCTTCGCAATCTCAAAGAGGTCTTTGATGTGCTCGCGGGCCCGGTCCGCGTCTCCCATCAGCGCAGCAAACCGCAGCGTCGAGCTTTCAAGCGTCGCGTTCATGTCGATTGCGCCCGCCACAAAGGCGGAACCAAGCGACCGCACGCCGGTCATCAGCAGGCGCAATCCGGCCTGCGCGGCCGCAAACGCGACGCCGGCGACGACGCCGAACCGCGAGGCAGACATGGAGGCCTTTTCGGTTTCACGGACGGCTCCGGCCGTCGCTTTCTCGAGCGCCAACATCGACGCTGGCGCCTCGCGCCCGAGTACTTTGTATTTCGCGAGGGACTCCTGGAGGGTCGCGTTGACGCGCCGCTGCTCGGCCTCGGTCAGCTTGGACGCGCCACCGAGTCCCTCGACAACCGCCACCAGCGCGTTGCCGTCCGCGATGAGCTTCGAGCCGTCGAAGGCCTTGGTCATCCGCTCCATCGACGCTTTGGTCGTCTCTAGTTGGAGTTTCATCTCGGCGAGGTTCGACCGCAGTTCCGTGAGGTTCGCGGCGACTCGGAAGATGAGTGGGACGGACGCAGCCATTTAGCCCCCCAGTCCGACGGACCCGGCGGCGGCGACCATCGCGGTGAGCAGGCGGCGCTCATGCGCAGGCGCTTCAAGTTCGAGTGAGGCGTAGAAGAAGGGCCGCCGCGCGGTGCGCGCCCGATTGCGGCGCTTTCCCGGCGCGGTGCCCTTCTCCAGATAGAGGCCAACGTGCGCCTCCTTCCAATACTGCGTTTGCGAGCGCCGTAGCCACTTCGAGGGCCGCATCCCAGGGTCTGGGGCTTGACGCCGCGCTACCTCGGCCTCTCCCAGTACGTCCGTCGTTCGCACGATCCAGCCCTCGCCGGTATACGAGGGTTCGGTCAGGATGCCAGCCACAGTCACGCCGGTCGCCGTCGGGGAGAGCTGACGCGACAGTCGGTTCTTCATCTCACGCACGATGTGGCTGGCCGAGACGCGACAGGCCTCTTGCACGCGAATGCGCAGCGCCTCGGGCATCGCCGTGATCGCCTGATTCAACAGGCTGGTATCGAGCGTGGTTCTGAATAGATCAGCCACGAGGACCCTTTCGTGCGCGTGACGCCGCCAACCGTTCACCTTCACGCTGGTATCTGATTTCCTCAACAAGCGTGATCATCGGGTCATCCTTCGGGAGATCCTCCGGCCGCGCCGTCCGCTCGTACAGGGCCTTGGCCTCCGCGTAGTGGCGCGCCTCGATGATCTCCTCAAGCCATCCCACCGGCGCCCGCCGCCAGGCGCGTTCCGCTTCCTCGGGCCCGTAGCACGGGAACTCTTGGCAGATCCGGCTGATCCAGAGGGCGTCCGGGAGCGGCCCCTCCTTGTCCAACGCGCGATCCAGCCGGATCAGTCGTTTTTTCGGTCCGCCTCCGCCTCGTCCTCCGTCTGGAACAGCGATGGCTTGGTGATCCGCATGACCTCGGTCGCGAAAAACGTCAAGCCTTCATCCTCGAGGTCGTCGATCGCCACCACCCGGAGGACCTCGTGCCCGTCCTCGTCCAGCACCTTCTGCGGGACCAGCGATTCCGGATAGGTCCAGCTTTTGATCCCGGCAGCGGCCAATTCGTACTTGTCGTAGCCGTTCAGTGGATCGGCCTTGACGGCCTGCACCGTGGCCGCCGTGTCCTGGCTGGACTCGTCCGACCGAAAGAGCTGCTCCATGTCCTTCTGCACCGCGGCGCCCCCGCGTTGCTGGACATCGCGGACAAGCCGCTGCAGAAAGGCGGATTTCGCTCGCTCGAGATGTCGCCCGGCGAGTTTGCGAAGCGTGACCTCGTTCGGCGGGTCGAACGGGATCGGGATCGTGACGGTCGTTCGTGAGGCGAACGGTGCTGACATGCTGTCCTCCAATGGCGCCCGGCCGTCCTAGGGATCCAGCCGGGCGTCTTGTGTCTGATGTCTGCGACTACGCGCTCAGGCGGTGATGCACCACCGGACCACGCGAGGTCAGGACCACGCGCATCCGCGTGACGTCCTTCACTTTGCCGACCACCGGGTTGGCCTTGATCGCGCACGGCCACTCGGAGTAGGTCACCGGACTGCCCACCGTCCAGGTCACCTTGAGGGTGTAGTCCGCTGTGTTCCGGTCCGACAGCGTGCCGAAGAGATCCAGCGGCCCATCGTCGGCGTCGTCGAAGAACATCTCGAGGGTCACGTCCGGCTGGTTGTCCACGCCGACGGACTCGTTGACGGTCGACGTGACGCCGTAGGGCGTCCCGTCGATGTAGATCCCCTCGCCGCCCAGCGGCACGTCGGAGACCACCCACTGCGAGATGTCGACCATCGGGCTGCCCTGGCCGAACTCGATCTTGATGTCCGGACTCGCGCTTTTCATCGGTGCTCCTCTCCTGGAACGCTCACGCGTCCAGCCATCTGGTCTAGTAACCGGCGCAAGCCGACTGCCTGCGCCAGGATGCGCCGCGCCAGGTCCGCGGTCGCGGTCGTGTCACTCTCGTAGATCCATCCCATCGCCACCGGCTCGAGGTGCCGGAGCCGACCCGCCCACAGATGCGCCTCCCGCTGGCGTTGGCTCATTCCACGTCCAGGTCTGGCATCACCGGCGTGTCTGGAACCGTCCGTTCCACGAAGTCGTGCCAGCACGATCCGCAGACATCGTGAACCGGCCCGAAACTCTGCGACTGAATCCGCGCCTCCCTCGGCGCGCCGCACTTCGGGCAGCGGTCGTCCGTCGGGATTGGCGTCGGGTCGGTCACAGTGATCAGCATCACCGTTCCTCGATCAGCAGCCGGAACGACGCGACAATCTCGAACACCTTCACCCCGCGCAGTTCCTGGTCGGCCAGCGGGATCGTCGACTCGTGAAAGATCCCGATTCGGCCGTAGCCGGAGACCGCTGGCGGATCGGCCATCACGGCGACCGCCCGCGCGATGACAATCTGCGCATTCCGCAGCGTGCCGTGTTCCCCCTGGAAGACGTGCAGCCGCAACTCCATGTCAGGCACGGCGCCAAGACCCGGCTTCGTTCCGAACCCGCCGAGGTCTCCGGCATGAAGCACTTCGACCAGCACGAATGGAAACGTCGGACTCTCGTCCACATCCGTTGCCACGCCACCGGGGGCCAGTGCCGCGAGCGTCGCATCCTGCGCCAACGCCTGGACCACGGCATCACCAACCGACGCGAGAGGGCAATAGCTCGGGCTCATCGGCTGCACTCCAGGAGCTGGTAGGCCGGGCACGCCGGGTCGGGCAGCACACCCGTGATCTCGAGCGTCTGGGTCGTCGAGCCCGGGGGCCAGACCGGCGTCCACTGCGCCCGGAAACGTTCGCTCATGTCCGCCCGCGCATAGATACGGAAGCGATAGGTCCGCTCGATCTGAATCGCCGCCGCCTGCAGCCGCTCCCACGCGCGAATCGGAATCATCTCGGCCGCCACCGTCGCCACCGTCCACCAGGTCGCCCGCCGCCCGCCCTGCGCATCCGAGACGAAGGTCGCGGTGATGGTCCCGCCGATCGTCCCGGGCGACCCGATGTCCACGCCCAGCGGATAGGTGAACCAGGTCGGGCCGGTGACGGTCACCGTCACCACACCATTCGCGCCATCGTCGTCGCCCCAGAGTGGCGGAGAGCCGGCCGGCGGCTCCGCCCCCACGACCCGCACGCGATCACCCGTCTCGAACCCATGCGGGGTCACCGTCACCGCGATGGCGTCGCCGAGTAGCTCCTCCAGGCTGGCCACCGAGACCGGCTGCGGCACCTGCGACTGGAGGACCAGCCGCTCCCGCATGGCGCCGCTCGAGCCGTGGATCGTCGGCATGTCAGGCCAGGGCCGGGTCGCGATACCGGCGTAACAGGTTTGTGATCACCGGCGACAAATCGCCAGCCGTCTGGGCCGCGCCCGCTGCCTCGTCCCCGCGGAAGCGATACAGTTCCGCGAGCTGCAGGAGGACCGCCGCCCGGACCACCTCGGGCACCGTCGTCTCGTCCCACGCGGGCGGGGACCCGGGCGCCGTCGTCACCTTGAGATAGTCGAGGATGATGGCCTCCGCAGCCGCCATCTTCTGCACCAGGTCGGCGGCCTCCGCGTCCAGCGGCGACCCCTCGACGAGGTCCCCGCGCCGGACCTGCGCCGTCGCCTGGGCGAACGTGATGAGGCTCATGCGGGTACGCCCTCCCTCGCGCCCCGATAGGCGGCCGTGACCCACGGGCACGTCCGCCGGATCTCCGGCATCCACGGATCGTAGTGGCCGTGGAAGAACACGATCCGCGCGGTCCCCGGCACGGCGCCGCCGCGGGCGCGGATCTCATTCCGGTAGCTGTAGACCCCGTCCCGACGGGTCCACTTCGCTTCGCCCGGCCCGAGGCAGTAACTGATCCACCCCTGGTCGCTCCCGAACTGACCCGCCCGACGCGCACGCGCGGGCGAGGTCGCGGGATCGAACCGCGTCCAGACCTGCGGGCGGCTGCCGGCGCGCAGGAGAAACATGGACCCGTTGTAGGCCGTGCGCGGGTTCGTGTCGCCCCAGATGACGAAGTCCTCGGGCCGGTCCCACAGGGGCGTCAGGTCACCGACGACGACCGTATCCAGGTCGAGGCTGACAAACCGCTCACCGAACACCGTCGCAATGTCCGGATGGAACGCGCGCAGGCGTCGGTAGCAGCTCGGGTTCCGCCCGCCGAAGGGGGACGGCACGCGCGCGAAGTCGTTCCAGGCCGGGATGACCTCCACCTGGGCGTCAAGGCCGGCCGCCTCGTCGGTGACACAGAGGAACCGGTGCGGGTGCGGGTAGTGCCGGGCCACCATCCGTCGGAGGACGTTCACCGTCTCGGGCCCGAAGGTCGAGCGGTAGCCTGGCGCCGGCTGCCATTTCCAACACACGACCGTGATCATCGCGCGCCTCCTCGGCGGATGCGCCGAATCCGGACCGCGGGATTCCCGCCGACGATGGTCCAAGGCGGGACGTTGCGCATCACGACGGCGCCTGGCCCGACGACGGCGTGCGCGCCGACTGTCACGCCGGGGCAGAGGATCGCGCCCGAACAGATCCAGGCCCCCTCGCCAATCATCACGGGCCGCGCCCGGATGGCGCGCTGCCGCGCCGCGCCCGACTGCTCGTACGCGTGCTGGCCCGTCAGGATCAGCACCCGATGGGCCACGAACGCGTCGTCGCCGATCGTCACGGGCGCGTGCCCGTCGATGAGCACGTCCGCGCCGAACTTCACCCCGCGCCCGATCACGGGCGCACAGCGGCCGTGGTAGAGCGTCGGCTGGAGGCTCATACGGCGGCCGCCTGGCGCTTCCGCGCGCCCTTCAAATGCGTCAGGTACGGGGCGAGGGGGGAGACCGGCCAGACATGCGAGTGCCCGTCGTAGCGCTGCGCGGTCAGGTCGCGGACCTGCACGGGTACGGCCGCGAGGGCCGCGCGCAAGACGTGGCAGTCGGTCCAGCCGGCGAGCGAGAGGACGCGATCGGTGGTGTATGCCTCACAGCACCAGTCGAGGAGCGGCAGCGCCTCCGGCACCCGGAAGCCGACATACCCCGTCTCGGGGTGCATGGCCCCGCGGCCGAGAAAGGCGACGTCCGCTTCGCCGAGCAGGCTCGCCGTAAACCCGGACGGAATGGCGTGCCGGGTGACGGTATCGGCGTCAAGCCAGGTGAGGATCCCCGCGCCCAGCCGCCGGGCCGCGTCACGCCAGACGAAGGGTTTCACGCTGAAGCGCGCGACGTCGAACTGATACTTGTACGGCTTGTTGAGCGGCCGCGCCGGCGTCGACCGGCCGTGCAGCGACGGGTGCGGCGCCCAGCGCTCGAGGCATGTCACCCACTCCTGGACCTCGCGCGTCCAGCGCGTCTCGACGGGCAGCCGCGGCTCGACGGGCGCGTCCAGATAGACCACGAGCGGTGTCGCCGCCGGCCAGCGGCGGACGTAGGTCTGCACCATCCGGCGGCCATAGAGCCGCGCGCCCTCCACCGAGCAACTCGTCACCACCTGGTCACGCATGGTACGTCACCACGTAGTCGCGCTTGTCCGTCCAGACCACCGTGCCGCCGGCGCGCCGGAGCCACGCGACGGCGTCGGCGGGCCCGTGCTGGAAGCTGGCCACCTGCTTGGCCCGCTGCTCGACGATGACCACGGGCCGACAGCGGGCGATGGTGGCCGCGGCGCCCTGGACCACCTCGAGCTCGTACCCTTCGACGTCGATCTTGAGTAGGTCGATCATCGGCAGTCCCAGGCTGTCGAGGGTGCAAAGTGGGATATCCCCCTGACCAGCCACGCGGGTTCCTCCGCTCGACCCAGGCGTCGTCTCCATGTCGACCGTGCCCGGTCCGGCGCCAAGTGCGCAGGCGTGCAGCACGTCGCCCGCGCGCGCGGGCACGTTGGCCGCCCAGCACTCTCGATGCGCCTCGACCGGTTCGAAGGCTACGATCTGCGCGAAGTCGCGAACCATCCAATAGGAGAAGAGCCCGACGTGTGCGCCCACGTCCACGGCGACCCGGCGACGGTGACAGTGCTTCAGCCCACTCTGATAGAGCGGGTACTGGTAGGTGAGGCGGCCATCCACACGGAGCGCCCCCTTCTGCATGCGTCGCGGCAGATGGGTCTCGCCGTCCGGGAAGTGCCAAGCGTCGAAGGTCAGCATCAGGCCGCCTCCTTCCACGCCTCGACGATCCACGGGTGGGCACGCTGGATCTCGCGCTCATACGGCGACCGCTTGCCGTGGAAGCTCACAATCCGCGTGCCCTCCGGCGGCGCCGTCAGGCCGAGATGCCGTATCGTCCGATACGAGCACAGTCCGTCGGCCTCGCCAAAGGTGGGCACGTCCACCGCCTGCCGGAAGTAGCTGATCACCGCCTGGTCGGAGCCCCAGAAGCCGGCGGCGTTGGCGGCCGCGGCCACCTTCGTCGGCGCCTTCCAATACCGGGCCCAGATGTCGGCCTGGGTGCCCGGCCTGAGCCAGCAGACCGAGGGATTCAGCGAATAGCCGCGGGCGGCGACCGACCCCGCGCGGTAGATGCGGAAGTCCTCGGCCGAAATGAAGCCACCGAGCGGGCCACAGATCACGAGGTCGAGGTCGAGATGCAGAATTCCCTCGGTCCCAAACCGGCGCGCGGCGTGCTTCGAGAAGAGCCACAGCCGCCGATAGCAGCGACCCGTCAGGCCGGGGACAGGGTTCGGCATCGTCTCCACCCCCGGCACGGCGTCGCTCGTGACGCAGACGAAGCGATGCGGCACGGACAGCCACCTGGCGACGGAGCGCGCGAGCTGCTGGACGTGGCCCGGCTGATAGTGCTTCGTGCCCCAGAGGTAGGTGATCACGGTGATCACGCCGCCTCCTTCCGAGCCCACGCCCAGTAGGTCCAGGGGAACTTCGGGTCGTCGCCGATCGCTTCGAGCGCCTCGATCGTGAAGGCGCGGAGCAGGTACGCGAGGCCGAACCGGGTGAACCGCCAGAAGTCGGTCGGGACGCAGTGCAGCCGCTGCGCGAAGGGCACCCCGACCAGGAAGACGCCACCCGGACGGAGGATCCGATGACACTCCGCGACCGCGGCGTGGCAGTCGTCCACATGCTCAAGGACCCCGCTGCAGAAGAGGGCGTCGTACGCAGCGTCCGGCACGGTCGGCATCGCCCGCATGTCGAGGACGAGGTCGCACCCTGGCCGCGGCGAGACTTCTGACGTCGTGTAGCTGCGGGCGCCCGAGAAGTACGCGCGGTACACCTGCCCCGCACCGTCGCGGTCTGCCGCGCTCCCAATCGACAGGACGTCGCCGGTCACGCGAGGACACCACCGGCGAAGCAGCGCATCCGAGCGGACGCGGGCCTGGCTGCTCATAGGACCCGCTCCCACGGAAAGGCGAGGATAGTCGGACCCTGCTGGCCACGCGCGCGCTTGGCGGCCTGGCGGCGCGCCGTCTCGGCCGGCCGGCGGCCGGCGTCGCGAAACGCGCGCGGGTTGACGCCCGGCTGACACGAGCTCGCGTCGGCAATCACCTCGCGCGGGTAGCGCACGATCGGAACCCCCGCCAGGTGGCGCCGGGTGCTGACCGCGTTCAGCCGGTGACGGAAGTAGCCGTCGGTCCCGTAGCCGACGCAGTCCTCGTCGTAGCCCCCCACGCGCCAGTAATGGTCCCGACGGATGGCGAAGGTATTCACGTGCGGTTTCGCGGCTCCGTGCCGATCGACGGTTGGCCGGAGGTCCGGCGCGTCCACCCGCGCGAACGTGAACACGTCGGTGGGCGCGGCAGCGGCCACGACCAGGAGGAGGTCCCGCAGGCTCTCCGGTGGAACCACGTGGTCCATATCGGTCAGGAGGAGCCACGGCGCCGCCGCCTCGTGCGCCGCCAGGTTGCGCGCGCCGTGCTGATGCCAGGGCCGATCCTCGAGGACGCGGTACAGGCGCAGGGGCGGCAGGTCCGCGGGCCGCAGCACGTCGATCGCCGGCTGGGGCGACCCGTCGTCCACGAGGACGATCTCGATCGCCGTCTTCAGATCATCTGGGTACGCGGACCAGACCCGATACTGCTCGGCGAGCATCCCCGGGTTCTTGTAGTACGGCATCGCGTAGGCGATCAGCATGGGAGCGCCTCCGCGGGGGCCGGCGCAATGACCGGCGCGGACCACACCGATTCCAGTGGCCGGCAAGGAAACACGGTTAGGGCTGTGCGGCGCGTGCAGTTGATCACTTCGACAGCGGCGGCGCGGAGCGGGTCGACGAGCGTCGCAAACCGCTGGAGACAGACCGGGAAAGGCGGCTTAGAGGAATCGGGGTGGGCACCGAAGAAGTGATCGCCTTTCCCGTCGCCGCGCATGTCATAGCCGAGCAGCACGATCCGCACGGCGCCGAGATGCACCGCCAGGTTGATCGCCTGATACCCTGAGTTCCTGCCCGCCCGCAGGCCGGACGGATCGCGCTCGAGTCCTGTGTCCCCGGTCTTCCGCAGCACGGTCACGCCCCGATACCGCTTGGCTGCTGGGTCGATCGAGAACTTCAGGCCCGCGAAGTCGCGCGCGCCCTTGTGCCAATGCCAATACCAGAACTTGGCATCGCAGGCGTACATCACCTCGGCCCACGGGGCGACCCGAAACGCGTCGTTGACCGCGATGACACGCGCGCGGCCGCGGCAGAAGTCCACGTCCGCCTGGGTGAGCGAGGGGCCGGTCCCGATACAGACAACCGTGCTGCCAGGCCACAGCTTTGGAACGGTCGGGAGCGGGCGGGACGAGGAGGCCTTTACCATTTCTCGCCCTTGGGGCCGAGCTGGGTGAGATCACGTCCGGGTGGCCCTTGGGGTCCCGCTTTCCCATCGGTGCCCGGCTTGCCGTCCCGGCCGCGCTTCGCGACCAACTGCCAGGGCCGAGGGCTCGGCCCGGTCTCGCTTGGCCGGTCGGTCGTCGCCACCTTCGCCACCCACAGCGACCCGGCGTCAGTGACCAGGTCGCCCGGCTGGTAGGTCACCCCAGACTCCCACACGCCCTTGTAGATCGTCAGTGGGAGCACGTAGGACCGCTGTACAACCCGCTCGCCTCGCGTCCACCGGAGCGTGAGGGTCTTCGTGTCGATGTCGAGCATCGGCACGAACTCGTCGAACCCGAGCCCGTCCTGGCCGTCCACGCCGTCCCGCCCGTTCACGCCGTCCCGGCCATCGAGCCCACTGTCGCCAGGGAGGCCCGGCAGGCCGTCCCGCCCATCACGCCCGGGCTTACCTTCCGGCCCGGGCGGCCCCGGCGGTCCGGGCGGCCCCGCTTGGCCCGGCAGCGGTGTGCCCCCCGACGGGTCCGGGGACGCGGCGGCCGCCGTCTCCAGCATCGACAGCCGCGCGGCCACGGCCCGCTGTTTGGCTTCGAGGCCGGACAGCTGTGTCGCCATGAGCGCGGCGTATTCGCGCAGCACGGGGCTGAGGCCTTCGACGAGGGCGGTGAG
>Ga0307376_10006783_pt1 | contig 10092 bp, 10 predicted proteins | sample TR2MG_FD_202536 | JGI IMG/M metagenome (GOLD analysis project Ga0307376, IMG submission 202536) | Soil microbial communities from Risofladan, Vaasa, Finland - TR-2 | ecosystem: Environmental > Terrestrial > Soil > Coastal area > Acid sulfate soil | place: Finland: Risofladan, Vaasa | collected...
TTCTCTCACAGTATGCCGATCGTCTCGAGAAAGCGTCGGACAAGATTGCCGAGATCAAAAAGATCGTAACCGAACAGTACAAGACCCACAAGAAAGTCGTGTTCAACGGAAATGGTTACAGCCAGGAGTGGGAAGCCGAAGCGGCAAAGCGAGGCCTGCCGAACGTGAAGGGGTGGGTTGACTGTCTGCCTGAGTACTCGAAGGACTACAGCATCGCCCTGTTCAAGAAGCACGGAGTGTTCAGCTCCGAAGAGCTTCACAGCCGTACCGAAATCTACCTCGAGAAGTACGCGAAGACTATCAATATTGAAGCAAGCATCATGATCGAAATGGTGAAGAAGAGCATTCTCCCCTCGGCAACCGAGTGGCTCACCGGACTTGTCGGGAGCGTCGAAGCGCTGAAGTCGGTGAAAGTCGATGCATCCGGCATCGAGATGCAACTCGAAGCTGGCGGGGATATTCTGGCGCGTTCGTACGCGAAGCTCACCTTGCTTGAGAAGGACCTCGCCACGGCCCGGGCCGAGGGTGAAACCTTCAAGAAGGCAAAACTCTTCCGTGAGAAGGTCTTTGGAGCGATGGCCGCCCTGCGCGTTGAAGTCGATGCTCTTGAATCATTGCTTCCCGCCGACTACTATCCGTTCCCGACCTACGAGGACATGCTATTCCGTTTCTAGTTCCTTCGTAATACCGAAAGTCAAGACCGGCCGCAAGCCGGTCTTTTTTTTCACTGTCACAAAGCCTGGTGATAGACCGCGGCTAAACGCGTATCGAGGAACAGGTGCCCGCATCGGGTTATGTTGACAATAGTCGACTCGAACCGTACGATTTCTGAGATTTCCGGAGGTCGTCACAGTGGATCAGGCAGTGCGAGGATCGCCGTTCAAAGCCGATGCGCGCATCCTGGCACTCTATCCATTGGTATTTGCCGGCTTATGCATTCTGGCCCTGAAATCCCTCCGAAGCGGTTTTAGTCCGATTATACTCGAGCGGTTTGCTGTCACGACGCTGAGCATACTGGTGGAAGCACTTCCCTTCCTTCTGCTCGGTTCGCTTGTTTCGGCCATCATTCACCTCTACGTTTCCGAAGAGCTCATTGCACGGCTGATCCCGAAAAGCCGCGTGCTGGGTGCACTCGCCGCATCGTTCATGGGTTTTGTTTTTCCACTCTGCGAATGTGGCATCGTTCCGGTTGTTCGCGGATTGATGAAGAAGGGCGCTCCGCTTCACGTCGGAATAACATTCATGCTTGCAGTACCCATGGTCAACCCGCTGGTTCTCGCTTCGACCTGGCTTGCATTTGTTCAGTTTCCGCAAATGGTACTCTTCCGTGGCATCCTGGGCCTTGCGGCCGCAGTGACAATCGGCCTGTTGCTCTCCTTCCTCGCCGATCGTCGCCTCCTGGATCCTGACGTGCTGCTCTCAGCAATAGCATCACACGTTCTCCCGGCTTCGGGCGGACGTGACCATGACGGACCTGCGGACGGCGGACTGTTCGCGCATCTGAAGGTAATTCTGCCCCACGCCGCCGAGGATTTCTTTGAGGTCGGGCGCTATTTCTTCCTCGGCGTCATACTTTCGTCGATGATTCAGGTATTGCTGCCGGATGAAAGCTTGCGGAGCATCGGCCATTCGATGCTGCTCTCGGTTGTGGTGATGATAGGAGCAGCCTACGTGCTTTCGGTCTGCTCTGAGGCCGACGCCTTCATCGCGCGCGCATTCATGAGCCAGTTCTCCCCAGGAGCACTCGTGGCATTCCTGATCTTTGGTCCGATGATGGACCTGAAGAACACTCTCATGCTGTCGACCGCCTTTCGCGGCCGCTTCATCCTCGTGCTGATCGGGGCTGTTGCGCTAGTAAGCGCGATCATCGGCATCGGGGTGAATCTGCTGCCGTCGGTATTTGCGCTCACGGGGGTTCCATGAGACGCGGAATCTATATTGGGGCGATCGCACTGTACTCCGCGTACTTCGGTTACCTCGTCCTGTCCGGCAGACTGACCGATCTCGTGAATCCGCGGATGCGACCATTTGTCATCTTCGGGGCGGTCGTGCTGGCGCTCTTTGCGGGAGCCGAGCTCTTTCTTGTGCCGTCACGGCGATCGCGAACGCTGCCGTCAGGGGTTGCACTCGTTGTCCTGCCGCTTCTCCTTATTCCGCTTACTGGAGGTAACGGCGGATTCCTGCTCTCATCGTTTGCGCCGCAGAATCCTCCGACGCTTGCGGCAGATGTTGCACTCTCCGCGCCAGCATCGATGCCCGCACCGGCGCCAGCGCCAGCGAGAACGGCGGCGGCGAACACGTCGCCCCCGGTTCCCTCCGGTTCATCGCTGACGTTGACCGAAAAGAACTACTTCAGTCTCTACACAAAGCTCTATGCCCGTCCCGCTTCATTTCGCGGAGACACGATCGAGATCACCGGACGGATCATCCGGGACGGGACCTCTGCCGGCAATCAGTTGCTCGCGGCGCATCTGCTCATGTGGTGCTGCGCCGCGGATGCAGTTCCTGCTGGGTTTCTCTGTTCGGGACCAATGATGGCTGGAACACAACTGGACGGTTGGGTGCGGATTCGGGGTACTCTCTCCACCACAAAATGGGCTGACCCCTACAGCGGTGTAACGGCGACTGTGCCTCTGGTCAACGTAAGCTCGGTGCACCGGCTTGCCTCCGCGGATTTCGTCTACGTCTATCCGTGATTGCATTCCTGATACATGATCTCATTGACCATCGCATGGTGATGTGATTATCTTACGTAGAATAAATGATACGGAGTATCGTTAAAGGAGACTCTGCATGCGCGTTACTGCACTGACAACGGCTCTCGCCATCGGGCTGTTCATTTCGGCGGCTCAGGCTTTTGCCGGCGGCACTGTCGAGCATTCCCTCTTTGCCGGTGGGTCAGGCAATGTCGGAATCGTCGCCGCCGAAAACTTTTACGGTGACATCGCTTCGCAGATTGCGGGCTCCTACGCAACGGTACGAAGCATCCTCGCCGATCCAAACATCGATCCGCACGAGTACGAAAGCAATGTGAATGACGCAAAAAGCATCGCGATCGCGAATCTCGTTATTGAAAACGGCGGTGGCTACGACTCCTGGATGGACAAGCTTCTCGCCGCTTCCCCGGAGCCAAATCGGCTGGTCATTAAGGGCTATGAGGTTGCACCACTGAAACTGCCGGACAATGTTCACGTCTGGTACAGCCCGAAAAACGCCGACGCGATTGCGGCAAAGATTGCTGCAGACCTCGCTTCGATCGATCCGATTCATGCGCAGCAGTTCGACCACAACCTCGCCGCGTTCCGCGAGAGCCTTCTGCCAATCACCGCGAAGATGAACGAGATCTCCTCACGGTATGCCGGCACGCCGATTGCGCTCACCGAGACGATCTTCCAGTATCAATCGGTACCGATGGCGTTGAAAGTGCTCACGCCATTCAGCTTCCAGAAGGCAATCGCCGAGGGAAACGATCCGCCCGCAAGCTCAATTCTTGCCGCAGTAAATCAGATCCGTAACCGGGACGTCAGACTCCTCATCTACAATGAGCAAACAGTCGACAAAATCACCACCGGCATTCAGCAGGACGCAAAGGCTGCAGGCATTCCGATAGTCCCGGTAACTGAAACGATGCCGCGGAATAGACACTATCAGTCCTGGATGTTGCTGCAACTTGATGCCGTGGAAGCGGCACTCTCCGGTCGCGCAACGGGGTCGGGGACCACCGCGCAATGATCGCACAGAGGTCGCTGAAAGCTGATCCGGTCGTGGAGCTCGACAGCGTCAGAATCGTATATGGGATGCGGGTAATCCAGGAGAGCATGAGCTTCTCGATCGAACCGGGTGAGTTTGTGGCGGTGCTCGGTCCAAACGGCGCGGGGAAAAGTACGCTTCTGAAGCTGCTGCTTGGATTGATCCATCAACAGGCGGGAAAGGTGAGCGTGCTTGGCCACGAGCCGCACAGAGGTAGCGCACTTATCGGATACACGCCGCAGTTTCGCACGCTTGAGACCGACTTTGCAGTTCGGGGCCGCGACGTCGTCGGATTTGGACTCGACGGTCATCGATTTGGTCCCGGCTGGCCCAGCCGCCGGCGCACGGCGCTGGTCGATAAGGCAATTGCTGAAGTCCACGCTGAAGCGTATGCGGATGCGCCGATCGGTGAACTCTCCGGCGGCGAACGGCAGAGGCTCCTGATCGCCCAGGCGCTGCTCACCAGTCCGCGGCTGCTCCTGCTCGATGAGCCGCTGTCGAATCTGGACATCGCGCGAGCGCAGGAGATTATTACGCTCGTCGACCGGCTGCGGCGCGAACGTAACATTGCGGTGCTCCTGGTGACCCACGACGTGAATCCGCTTCTGCCCTACGTGAGCCGAGTGCTCTACATGGCAGGAGGCCGGTCCGCTATCGGAACGCCCAAGGAGGTCATCACACGCGCAACGCTCAGCGAGCTCTACGGGAGTCCGGTCGACGTGGTGGAAGCGATGGGAAGAGTATTCGTACTCGGGGTGGAAATCTGATGTTCTCCGCGATAGTCGACCTCTATCGATATCCATTCATCCAGAACGCGCTTATCAGCGGCGTGTTCGTGGCTGTCGCTTCAGCTATCTCAGGCTACTTCCTTGTCGGCAGAGGCTTTACCTTTGCCGGGCATGCGCTCCCGAACATCGGGTTCGCCGGGGCAGCAGGAGCGGTGCTGTTCGGCATCCGGCCGGTTTACGGGCTGTTCGCGCTGACTATCCTTGCAGCGGTCACCATTGCGTTCGCCGGACGTGACGTGAGGGAACGGGATGTCTCGATCGGTGTCATCATGACCTTCGGACTCGGGCTGGGCCTGATGTTTCTATCGCTCTACTCCGGTTACGCTCAGCAGGTCTACGGTATCCTGTTCGGGTCTATCCTCGGCATTACGCGACAGGACACGCTGTTGACAGCGCTATCGAGCATGGGAGTTGTAAGTGTTCTTGTCTTCCTGTTCCGGCCGCTCCTTTTCAGCACCATCGACCCCGCAACCGCGGCGGCACGAGGGGTACCGGTCCTGTTTCTGTCGGTGATCTTCCTGGTGACAGTTGCGGTGACTGTCTCCCTTGCGGTGCAGGTGGTCGGGGCGATGCTTGTTTTCACACTGCTTGTCGGCCCGAGCGCGACCGCGACCCGCCTCACCGGAAGGCCGGTACACGCGATATTGCTTTCGAGCCTCCTCGGCGTAGGCTACGTCTTCACCGGAATCACGCTTGCTGGATTGAGCGGAAACTGGCCAGTGAGCTTCTTCATCGCCGCAATTTCATTTCTGGTCTATCTCCCCGTTCGAGTTCTCACCAGTAGAGCCCACGCGTCAGTCAGGTTCGCAAAGGTTCACGAATCATGATCGACATTTTCACATCGGGGCTCGTAATTCGCGCGCTCCTCGGCGGAACTATCGTCGCCGTTGCCGCAGGGATCATCGGGTACTTTCTCGTTCTGCGGGCGCATGCGTTCGCCGGTGAAGCGTTTACCGACATAGGATTTGCCGGTGCGTGCGGAGCCGCGCTGGTGGGAGCGCCAACGCTTTCGGGGATGATCGTGTTTTCGCTGCTTGCCGCCGTAGGGTTGGGCTTCCTTGGAACACGGGTGAAGGGGCGAGATGTTGAGGTGGGTATGGTGCTCTCCTTCGCGCTCGGCACCGGAGTCCTCTTCCTGAGCATTTACTCTCACACCAATGCAACTCACGCGCTCGGCGGCGTGAACATCCTGTTCGGATCGCTGCTCAATATCGGGGTAACTGACATCGTGCTTGCGCTTGCAAGCAGCGCCGCCGCGGTCGCCGTCCTCCTGGTTGTCTACCGGCAGCTGCTGTTTGCGTCAATCGATCCAGCGGGGGCCGAAGCTCGCGGGCTGAACACTCGGACGCTCTCGGTGGTGTTCCTGGTTATCCTCGCGCTCATGACTGCCGCCTGCGTGCTTGCGGTAGGTGTACTTCTCACCGCGTCGTTATTGATTGCTCCCGCCGCTGCGGCGGTCAACTTCACAAGGCGCCCAACGCGCTCTATTGCCCTCTCGGTGGGAATCGCCGTCGGAATAACCTGGCTCGGATTAGTGCTTGCAGTGACCGGAACGGGGCGCCACCTGCCGGTCGGGTTTTTCATCTCTTCACTCGCTGCGCTGGTTTACGGCGTGTCGCTTGCGGTGCGCCGGAGGCGGCACAGTGGACGGATCGAGGAGCTGCACCATCCGGATCGAGAAACAGGACGAGGTGAGTGATGAACCAAGAACCAATTGACGGCCTGGAACGAAGAATCGAAGAGGCTTTCGGCGAACTGACACGACCGAACACTGAGCCGCGTCGGATTGTTGCCGAGAAACTCGGGGAGCTTGCGCGCAGTGGGCGGGCATTTTCCACCGAAGACCTGTGGCAGGAACTTCGAGCCGACCACGGACGAATCGGCAGGGCTACGGTTTTCCGCTCGGTCGAGCAACTGGTTGAAAAGGGAGTTCTCGATCGGGTCGAGCTCTCCGACGGTTCCCGTAAGTACCGTGTGTGTGGCGGCTCCCATCATCATCACCTTGTGTGCACAAGCTGCGATCGTATTGTCGACTTCAAGGAGTGCCTGCCGGAATCCACGCTCAGGCGAATCGGACTGCAGTACGATTTTGTCGTGAAAAGTCACGAACTTACCGTCTACGGCACCTGTCGGGAGTGCACCGGAGACCGGTTGAAGAGCGGACAATCGACAGATACCGCGTCGCACGACTGAACCCGAGTGAACTTCTGCCTATCGTCGGATCCCGTCCACCTGTCACGCGCCTGATCTGAACTTGACGACTATCATCTTCAGATAGAACGGAAGTGCCTTCACCAGCACCACATCCGGTGCTATCTGCCAGAAGTGACGATGATCGTTTGCCATCGATATGGTAGCGTGAATTGCTGAAGGTTTCTGCATTCTGAGCGCATTTCCCGCGTCGAGGTTGAGGTCGGTGTAGTAGGTCGGATCCCAGACGGTGACATCCAGCTCCTGGCCGGCAGATGTGGCCGGAACCTCAAGTGGCACGAAGAATCGATAGACCATGCTGTTGTTTTCGAATGCCGCGGAAAAATCGGTTACTCCCTTTGTAGGCAGCGCCTTTCCGTTCAGCACGATGCTCGTGAAATAGTTGTACTTGTCCAGATCGTCGAAGTATCCGCGCTTCAGGGCCGGCAGTTCGTCAGGATCGATCCGGCCGTTCTGGTTCGCGTCGAACATCTGCAGAATCTGCTGCGAATGCACTCTGTCAAAATGCCAGACTTCGTGGAAGCCGCGAAGCCCGGAGGCTGAAAAGGAAAAGTCAACTCCGTAGGTGATGATGATAACCGGATGGGCGAAGGCCGCCACCGGCAGCGCAATGAACGCGGCCACCATGAGAAACCGCAGCGTGGGGATCTTCAGCGTCGAAATCACCGCTTGACCTCCGATAAGAGCGCGACCGCATCGGTTCTGCTCAGATGCGGATTCTCCTTGGCGTACGCGAGTGCGTTCGATCCATTGGTGGCTTGCCGCGCAGGATCTGCCCCTGCGGCAAGGAGCGTCGAAATGATGTCCGGGTTACGGGTGTCGCGCGAGGCCCACATGAGCGCAGTCATTCCCATCCTGTCATGATCGTCTACCCGTGCGCCTGCCGAAAGCAGCAGTCTGAGCACCGCGGGGATCGAGTTCCCGCGCGCCGCCCACATGAGGGGAGTGAGCCCCGAGTCATCCCGCGCTTCGACGTTGGCGCCTGCAGCAAGAAGTACTTTCAGGTTTGCTAAATTCAGAAAGACCGAAGTGGTGTCCGTACCGGTATGAGTCACCGTCGCAAGCATGAGAGCTGTCGCCCCATGGACGTCCCTGTCTTCCAGACCTGCACCCGCCGCAAGCAGCGTTTTGGCAATATCGGGGTCCGGATTCTCCATTACATCCCACATAAGAGCCGTTCTCCCTTCATGATCGCGATCTTCGACGCGCGCCCCAGCGGCCAGTAGCAGCCGGAGAATTCCGGGTGCAGTCGCCTCCTGCGCCGCCCAGATGAGTGGCGTCCTGCCGTCGTTGTCCCGCGCTTCCACGTTCGCTCCCGAATCCAGAAGCACTCGTATGACCCGCGGATTGGGATTCTGGTCGACCCCAGTCATGAGCGGCGTCCAGCCGAGCTTCGACCGGTCTTCGATTCGGGCGCCGGCTTTGATGAGGAGCTTCAGCACGGCCGGGTTCAGATTGTTGTGCGCCGCGACCATGAGCGCAGTCACACCGATACGCGATCGATCCTCGACATTCGCACCTGCGGCGATCAGCTCCCGGGTTACCTCGACTTCCGGATTCATCTCGGCTGCAAACAGAAGTGGCGACATGTCGGAACGGTCTCTGTCCTCGACCTGCGCTCCGGCGTTGAGCAAAGCGGCAATCACCTGAGGATTCGGGTTCCGCCCGGCTGCGTACATGAGCGGGGTCATCAGCGTATTGTCACGATCCTCGACTCCGGCACCGGCCGCTATAAGCGTGGTCACGACCGACGGGTCGGGATTCTGCGCCGCGTACATGAGCGCGGTCATTTTGTCGATGTCACGAGCGTTCACCGGGGCGTGCGCAGATAACAGAGCTCGTACCGCTGAAATACGCGTCTGGGCGGCGTACATGAGCGGCGTTTTTCCTGCAGCGTCGGCCAACCTTACGTTGGCGCCCGCGCGCAGAAGCGCGAGGAGAACCCCGACATTCGGATTCCGAGAAGCTGCACACATGAGTGCGGTTTCACCTCGGTAGTCCTGTGCGTTGACCGCCGCTCCGGCGGCAACCATTTCCCTAATCACCGAAGGATGCGGATTGCTGCGCGCCGCGTAGTCGAGCGTTGTGGCACCACCTTCATCACGCGCGGAGAGATCCGCGCCCTGTTCGATCGCCGCACGCATAGCGTCCGCGGTTCCGCCTGATGCGAGTTCGAAGAGCGCGGCCGTGTTCACGGCCGGGGTGCGTTCTACCGCAGATAGCGGATGCGGGCCTTCGGCGCAGGATGAGAAAGCAAGCATGGCACCGGCCAGGACAAGAGAGAGTTTATTTTGGATAGACAAATGCAAAATCTGGCCCCTTCAGTGGCTCAACAGTTCCCACTTTGATGAGCGGAATCTTTGTTGCAAGTTGCGTATACGGATCAACATAGGTCGTTGTTGAAAGCGTTCCGCTCACCGACACCCACTCCTGTGCAGCAAGCCCTCTGGCTTGTGAAGACTGGGTGTCGAAACCTATAACTACTGCGTCTGCTGCGCAGCACCACATGAGCTCACGGGCCATGATGAAGCGGTCACTCGGCTCGGCGGAATCATGATAGACGAAACCTGTCGCCTCTACCGTTCGACCGACATATGCGTCCGGATTATCGTAGAGCTCCTGGTACGCCTGATAGTAGTTCTTCTGATTGAAGACGATAGGACCGGTCGTCGGAATTGCCCCGCCCGAAGCTATCGGTTTTGGCTTAGGAGCCGGGAGAAAGGGATTGACCGCGGCGTGCAGTTTTGTCGTCAGATCGATGTGCGGCCCGCCCTGCTCGAGCGAAATACCGCGATTGACCGAAAGCAGCGCGCTGTTGGTGTTCAGGGCAAGCGGAATGAAGGCGAACGGGACCAGAAAGAGCAGAAAGCCGCCGGCCCGTGGAGTGCGGATGTCGCGCCGGACCAGTTGCGCCACCTGCGACACCACGAGAAGCGCCAGAGCGATCAGTCCGAGGACAACGAATACCGTCATCCGCGGGCTCACGAGATCTTCAAGTTTGTTGAAGATGATCAGGTAGGCAAAGTAGATCGTGTATCCAGCGAGCACGATCGCCCACAGATACTCCTTTATCCCGTTGTTTTGCCCTCGCCTTTGGCGCTGCGCTCGCACGTTACGCCCCCACTCTCACGTTGAGGATATAACCCGAAAGAATGCTCACGGAGGCTATCAGGATTACCAGAAGCAGAATGAACCGCTTTTTGAACGCAGTCGAGAGCATCAATGTGTTCTTCATGTCGATCATCGGCCCGAAGATCAGGAACGCGACGATTGCACCGGCGGAAAACTGATTCATGAATGTGCGCGCAATGAATGCGTCAGCCTGGGAACAGACCGACAGAAC
>Ga0307376_10006784_pt1 | contig 10091 bp, 5 predicted proteins | sample TR2MG_FD_202536 | JGI IMG/M metagenome (GOLD analysis project Ga0307376, IMG submission 202536) | Soil microbial communities from Risofladan, Vaasa, Finland - TR-2 | ecosystem: Environmental > Terrestrial > Soil > Coastal area > Acid sulfate soil | place: Finland: Risofladan, Vaasa | collected...
AGATTCTCCGGAAAGCCGAGTCGGAACTCAGCGCCGAGCTTCCTGATGCGGTCAACATCACGCTGGATGTCCTCTCGCGAAATGCGGAACTTCGGAATCGTGCTTGTCACTACGCCGCCGATATCGCGCGCCTTCTCGAATACCACAACCGGATAGCCGTCGAGGGCAAGATAATGTGCGCAGGAGAGACCGGCAGGACCGGAACCGAAAATCGCGGTTTTTCCCACTCCGTTCCGCTTTGTGCGCGCCTCAGGCTGTATCTCGGCTGCCCGCGCACACGCAAGCTTTACACCACGAATGTCTACCGCACCCTCATAATCGTCACGGCAGCACGCCTTCGTACATGTGTGATCGCACACCAGGCCGGTGACTGTCGGCAGCGGATTATCCGCGAGAACTATCTCGAGCGCCGCCTTCCCGTCGCCTTCGGCGAGTGCACGGATGTATCCGGGAACGTTCTGGTGCGTCGGGCACGCATCGATACAGGGCGCTGCAAAGCAGTCAAACAGTGGCAGCTCCTTCTTTATGACTGAGTTTCCCTCTTTCCAGTCCGAACGGTACTGACGTGCGTCGAGCGCCGAGGCGGCGAGCTTGTGCAGCTCGGCAGCATCAGGATGTGGCGCCGGATGAGCGCCAAGTCCCTCAACCGCGCGTTCAGCAATGTGCTCCAGCCTGAGATAGCCGCCCGGCTTCAGTAGATCGGTGGCAACTGTCAACGGTCCGAGCCCGGCCCTGATGCATTCGGCAGCATTCATCGCACTCACTCCCGCGCAGAATGAGAACGGAAGCGGCGAAGGAAGCGCCGATGCAAGCTCAGCCGCGAGCGCGGTGGTGATGGGGAAGAGTGCGCGTCCCGAAAGATACATCTCCTCTCCGGGGAGCCGGCCGAGCTTGTTCGCATTCGCAAGGGTATTTGAGAGTTTCAGGCCGAACTGAAGATTCGCCTTCTTTGCAGTCTCGGTAAGTGAAGCGATGAGGGAAAGCGCATCGTTGAACTGAAGATCCTTCTCAAACGCCGCCCGTTCGATATGAACGTCGCTCCAGCCGGTGGCATCGAGAATCGACCGCACACGGTCATAGCCGAGCAGAGTCGGGTTCATCTTCACGTATGTTGAGAGCCCCTTCTCTTCGATCAGATGGCGGGCGATCCGTTCAATCTCATCGGGTGGGCATCCGTGCATGGTGGAAAGGGTAACCGAATGCACCGGGTGAATCGGAACCCGCTCGAGTGCGCCCGCCATCCGCTTCACCGTGTCGGCGCCGAACGCCCGCGAAAACAGCGGTGTCGCAATTGCGGCGCGAGCAGCATCCATCGTCTCTTCCCATACCGCAGTGCCTGCCGGATTCATCAGATCATCGATAAACCTGTCCACCCGGCCACTCTTGATTCCCTCGAGAGTGTAACCGACAGACATGTTGAAGATGAACTCGCCCTTCGGCCCCCGGGAGAATGCTTCCTCGATGAGGTGAATCGCAACCCATCCGCGAAGGTACTCTGCGAGCGCATCCTCGAGTGATAGTTCGGTTGACCACTCGACGTTGTACCCTTCATCCAGGGTTTCGATGCACGGCTTCTCTATCTCGAGCCGATCGAGGATCTGGACAGTCTTCAGCTCGAAGATGCGCGCGCCGGAGACATATGCTGCCACAAGGCTTTGCGCAATCTGGGTGTTTGGCCCTGCCGCAGGCCCAACCGGGAGCGAGATACGCTTCCCGAGAACCTCATAGCCGGGGGACCGTGACTCGAGCGCAAATACGCGCTCGATCCCCTCTCCGGGAATTTCGAAAATCTGTTTCTTGCTCAGCCAGTCTCCCGCGATACATGCGAGAAGACTCGGCATCGGCGTCGGCGTCATTACCTTACTCATCAGTACCCCCACTGTAGATAGTTCCCGCTCCCCGGATCGACGACGATACCGTCATCGGCGTTCCAGACCTCTACCCCACGCACGAACGTATTCGTGACTTTGCCTTGGAGTCTCATGCCTTCAAACGGAGTTATTGTCCCTTTGGAAAGAAGCTCGCTACCCTTTACCTCGTAAGTTGCTTCAGGATCCACAAATGCAAAATCCGCATCCTTGCCTACTTCGATCGAGCCTTTGTGTGCTGCAAGACCGAATCGCCGGGCAGCAGCAGAACTGATCACCTCGAGGAAACGGTACAGACTCAGGCGCCCGGATCGATACCCTTCTGAATAGACATACGGAAACAGCGTCCCGGTTCCGGGAATGCCTCCGTAGTCGGTCCAGATCGAACCGGTATGCTTTTCCGCCTCCGGTGCAGGTGCGTGATCACTGGTGACAAACGATATACTCCCACCCGCAAGCAGACTCCAGAGCCTCTCTGCGTGGCCGGGAGACTTTACCGGCGGAGCCGTCTTCAATGCCGCTCCAAGACGGTCAAAATCGGCGGAGCTGAACTCAAGATAGTGCGTGCAGGTTTCACAGGTCGCGCCTCCGGCTGCGAGCAGCTCGGCTGCCTCAGCGGTGCCGACGTGGACTACGTGCAGCGTTCCCTCATTGCCGTGGGCAAGGGCAAGTGCGGTTGCGGCAGCAACGCGCTCTGCTGCCTCCGGCCGCGCTTCGACGTAGTCCGCCCAGGTGCCCGGTGCGGCAGGGCCCGCGGCGGCGTATCCTGCGACGGGTTGCGCCGCGGCCGCAGGTTCAGGTGCATGGGTACCGGCTCGCGCACGCGCGCGAGCCTGAACCGACCGAGTTGCCGCGGTGATATAATCGAGATCTTCGGCATGAAGCAGCACCGGCCGCCCGATCTGGGAGGCCCTCGCTATCACCCGGGCAAAATCGTAGTGGTTGATGTGTGTGAAGCTATCCATTCCGGATATGAAGTAGGTCTTGAATCCCACCACGTAGGGCGAAAGTTCCGCCATGTGCGTGTTGATGCATTCGTCGGCAATGTGGCCGGAGACGCCGCCGTACAGTCCGAAGTCTATGACGCTCGCCTTTCCGACGTGGCTGAATTTCTCTCTGAAATTTGATAACGAGGTAACCGGCGGAAGCGATGTGCACGGCATGTCGATGATGGTGGTTACCCCGCCGCGGGCGGCCGCCATCGAACCGTGCGTGAAATCTTCCCGTTGCTCGAAGCCGGGCGTGTCGAAGTGCACGTGAGGATCGATCGCACCGGGAAAGATCTGCATCCCATCGGCACTGACACTATCTTCGCCTGGCGCAGGCGAAAGGGAAGTTCCTATCTCAACAATGCGGCCGTCCGAAACACGGATATCGGCGCGAACGAGATCCTGCTTCCCCGGCAGGGCAAGCAGGCCATGCGCGATGATCATGATTCACCTCGTTAGGAAAGTAAGCGCCTTCTCCGGTGTCATCGGCAGATCGTAGAACCCTTCCAGTTCCGGCCGTGCGGCCTTCAGGGCGTCGAGCACGGCAAAGTATCCTGCGATGGCATACATGAGAGGCGGTTCACCAATTGCTTTCGAATTGAGCACTGCCTTCGGATTCGGAACGTTGCTGAGGAATTCAATATCCATCTTCGGAACGAAGTGGACGTCAGGCACCTTATACGTCGATAGTGTGTCGGCCTGCAATCTCCCCTCGCGGTCGAACCGGAGGTCTTCGAGAACTGCCCAGCCTAGTCCCTGGACAAAACCGCCTTCAGTCTGTCCCATGTCGACAAGCAGGTCAATAGGGTCACCGGCGTCGTGCACGATGAACGCCTCGTCGATGGTGAATGTGCCGCGCAGAACGTCGGCGGTAGCCGTCAGGACCGCCGCACCGTACACGTGGTAGGCGAATGGACTGCCGTTTTCCAGTTTGTCGTCATAGAACAGGCCGGGCGTCGAGTAGAACGCATGAGCCGACAGATCCACCCGCTCCTCGTGAGCCCGCGCAACAAGCGCGTCCCAGCTCAAGCCGATGGATTCGCCGTCTCGCATCACTTCGCCGTTGCAGATATCGTAGCCGGCATGACGGCCGGCAGCCGACACTTCGTGCGCACCGGCGTGAACTGCGGCAGCAGGCGCGGCTTCGCTGCAGCCTGCGGCCACATTGAGCAATCGCTCCCTGATCTGCGCACAGGCAAGTTGAGCCGCCATGCCGTTCAAATCGGTACCGCTGCTCGCAGCTGTGGCGAACGTGTTGGCCACATTCGCAGTCCGGGTCGATTCGATGCGTACCCGTTCGACGGGAATCCCCAGGGCCCGCGCGGAGATAATCGCGATTTTTCGACCGACACCCTGTCCCATCTCAACTGCGCCGGTGTTCACGGTAACTGAGCCGTCGTGATAAACGTGAACCAGTGCGCCGGTCTGGTTCATCATGAGCTTCGTGAACGAGATCCCGAAGCAGAGCGGAATCATTGCTGCTCCGCGCTTGAACTCACGGTGTTCGGTATTGAATTCGGAAATTCCCTCGCGAAGCTTCGTCCACCGGGATTTCTCAAGGACACGGTCGACGCTCTGTCCTGTCCGACACTCTTCGACCGGCATGCCGTAGTGGAAGGTGTCACCTGCAGCAAGAAGGTTCAATCGCTGGAGTTCGACCACCGGCATCCCGATCTTCTCGGCAGCCTTCGCAATCGCGCACTCGATAACGAAAATCCCCTGCGGCGCACCAAATCCGCGGAACGCGGTAAACGGCACCAGGTTGGTCCTGCACATATAACCGGTGACTCGGACATTCGGGACCGAGTACGCACTCAGTCCGTGAAACAATGTGCGCGCAAGCACGGCGGGAGAAAGATCCGCGCACCCTCCAGAGTTCTGGTAGTAATCCGCTTCGAACGCAAGTATGTGGCCGTCTGCGGCGATTCCGATCTTAAAATCAGATGAATAGGGATGCCGCTTGCCGGTGTAGGTCATGTCTTCATGTCGATTGAGGTAGAGCTTCACCGGTCGCCCGGTGATGCGAGCGCCAAGTGCAACCAGGCATCCCCATGCTGTGGCCTGATCCTCTTTGCCGCCGAAACCGCCGCCGATTCTCATAGTCTCGACCTCGACCCGATTCATCGGCACGCCGAGAATACGCGCCGACGCCTTCTGGATGCCGGTCGGCCACTGGGTGCTCGAGACTATTCGTACTCCGCCTGCCTCGGCCGGCCAGGCAATTGCGCCCTGCGTCTCGAGGTAAAGGTGCTCCTGCCCTCCCGAATCGACTCGCCCTTCTATAACATGGGCGCACCGTCCGTACGCTGCCTGGACGTCTCCCCGCTTCATGGTGCGCGGGGGCAGAATGAACTCCTTGCGCGCCGCGGCTTCCCGCGGATCGGTAACAACTTCGAGCTCTTCGGCTTCCACGCGCACCAGGGCGGCTGCGCGCCGCGCTTCACTGCGGGTGGCAGCGAGTACGAGACCGGCGGGTTCGCCGCGGAAGTGCCACTCTCCTTCGGCGAGCAGCGGTTCGTCCGCAACCGCGTTCCCGATCTGGTTGATTCCCGGAATATCTGCAGCGGTCACAAAGACGGCATGCGGAAAGGCAGCCTGAGCCTTTTCAGTTTCGATCCGGATGAGCCTCCCGTGGGCGATCGGAGTCGGAACGATTACCGCGTGAAGCAGATCCCGTGGTTCGGGAATATCATCGATATATTTCGTCTGTCCGAGGACATTGAGGATCGAGTCAGGATTCCACTTCATGGAAGAAGCTCCTCTGCGAGGGTGAGCTCGGGGAAGAAGCTCATGAGGTGTGCCCATATGAAACGCCCGAGCAGCGTTCGGCGATAGGCAGCTGTCCCCCGCACGTCGTCGATGGGCGAACACTCCTCTGCGGCAATAGCTGCAGCCTGACGGACCGCGTCCGAATCGATCTGCCTGCCACGAAGGAACTCTTCGACCTTCACCAGCCGCAGGGGAACAGGCCCCACGCCGCCGGCCGAAAGCGTAATACTGGATACAGTTCCATCCGGAGACACGACGCAGAAACTTGCTGAGTTTGCCGATGCAATATCGAGATGGGTCCGCTTGGCTACCTTTTCAAAGTTGAAACACAATCTGCCAGGGTTGGCGGGAATCGGGATCTGCAGAGTTTCAACGTATTCGCCCGCCTCGAGAGCGGTCCTGCGATAACTCAGGAAGTAGTTCTCGAGCGGGACCGAGCGCACCGACTCTGCTGCCGACGAGCAGATGCGTACCACGGTGCCGAGTGACAACAGAATGGCAGTCATGTCGCCAATCGGAGACGCATTGGTGATATTCCCGGCGAGTGTTGCACGGGTCCGTATGGGGAGAGAGGCAAATGCCCCTTCATACCGCTCGATGCCGGGGAACGTAGTGCGGATGAGTTCGCTTTCAAAAAACTGCTGAATCGACACCGACGCGCCGAGGGTGATGATATCTCTGTTCCGGGAGATAAGCCGTGCGGCGGGATTGCGGTCGGTGAAGGCAACGGCTCCGCGAGGCTGTGGATCCGGATTTCGTACGTAATAGTCGGTACCGCCGCCGATGGCAAGGCCGTCACCGTCTGGATCCGGCACTCCCGCCGAAGGCTTTCCGGCAGGAGCGGGAAGATCAATCATGAGTGCGGCGATATCTTCCGGAATCACACCGGCTCGGGAAAGCAGAGCAAGCCGCTGCGGCAGAGAGTCGGGCAGCGTTCCAAAACGCGCAATAAGTCGGTCGGCCGCGCGCTGGATTGAGCCGTAGCCGGTGCAGCGGCAAAGGTTCCCCTCGACAGCGCGAACCGCACCCTCCGGCGTGAGCGCGCCACCGGAGCCACCCGGGTCGCCATTGATGAGGTATCCAGTCAGAGAGACGATGAAACCGGGGGAGCAGAATCCGCACTGGCTTGCCCCTTCGTCGAGCATGGCCTCCATGACGGGCGTGACACCGTTTGCCCCGAGCCCTTCGATGGTGATTACGTGACGTCCGTCGAGTTCTCCAAGTGCGAGCAGGCAGGAGAGCGCAGCCTTCCAGCGAACGCCGTCGGGGGTATTCTCACCGAGCAGCACCATGCAGGCTCCGCAGTCACCTTCACGACAGCCTTCCTTGGTACCTGTCAGCCGCTGTTCGCGTCGGATCCAGTCAAGAGCGACCATTTCTTCCCGCTCGTTGAGTTCCACAAGCGAACTGTTTATACGAAAACGCAGTGCACGATCCATGGGCGACCTCAGCTGCAAAAAAATATGGTTTTCAGTATACTCTCCCGCTCCACCGTGCGCAACGGCAGCACGCACCCGGATGTTCGGCCGGGTTCACCGCCGTATTTACTAAATTCCTGCATAATTATTCGACAACGCTTGTGCCCGTAAGCTCCCGCGCAGTATAATCGCTCGCATCAACGTACGCCGAGGTTACCTCGCTGGTCCGATTCGTACAGCTCCGACGAGGTGATACGAAGCGCGTCGCAAAGGGGGAGTCTATGAGAAAAGTGAGTACTCTTGTACTGTCGCTGGCCCTGTTGTTGCTTGGAACACTGGTCTTCGGACAAAACAGCGGTACGTTCACGGTTGGTCTGCTCATGGTTGGACCTTATAACGATCATGGTTGGAGCCAGGCGAACTACGATGGCGTTCAGTATGTGGTCAACCACGTACCGGGCACAAAGATGATCTATCTGGACAAAGTTAATCCGGCCGATCGACCGGGAACAACCGCGTCGCAACTCGCCGAAAGCCTTGTGGCGAAGGGCGCGAAGCTGGTCATCTTCAGTTCAGACGATATGAGCGACGAAGCGGTGAAATTTGCAACTGCACACCCTGACGTCTTCGTAATCATGTCCTCAGGCGATCAGGTCTGGCAGAACGGAAAGAACTACAAAAACCTTCCGAACATGGTGAACGTCATGGGGCGCATGGTCTACATGAAGATGGTCGCAGGCGTTGCCGCAGCGCTCACTACCAAGACCGGGAACATTGGCTACCTTGGCCCGCTCATCAATGACGAGACCCGACGACTCGCATCATCAGTCTACCTCGGCGCGCGGTATGCATGGGTGAACTACCTTCATCGTGATCCCTCCCAGCTCCACTTCAAAGTGACCTGGATCGGTTTCTGGTTCAACATTCCCGGCGTAACGTCCGACCCGACTCAGGTTGCCGACGACTTCTATAACAGCGGATACGATGTTGTCGTTTCCGGTATCGATACGACCGAAGCAACGACCGAGGCAACGCGACTGCAAGCTCAGGGCATGAATGTCTGGGCGATCCCCTACGACTACGCAAATGCAATCAGCGAAGGACCAAGTGTCTCACTGGGAGTTCCCTACTTCAACTGGGGACCGGCTTACGCCAAGAACATCAAAGCAGCGATGGACGGCCAATGGACCTCGCACTTTGAGTGGAACGGACCAGACTGGTCCAACATCAACAACCCGGATACATCCGCCGTCGGATTCAAGAAGGGTTCAGTACTCTCATCGTCAGCATCGGCCGGAGTCGATCGATTCATCTCTGAACTGGCAAATGGTCTGAAGCTCTGGAAAGGACCTCTTGCACTCCAGGATGGAACTCCCTACCTCAGCGCGGGCCAGACGGCAACAGACCAGCAGGTCTGGTATCTGCCGCAGCTGCTGCAGGGAATGCAAGGTCAAAGCGTTTCGAAGTAATCACTGCGTCACATATACACTGAAATGGAGGAGAGACCGCTCGGTCTCTCCTTCGGTCCAATGAGAGGGTGATGGATTGCACGTTGAGCTGCTCGATATACACAAGACCTTTGGAGCCGTACACGCAAACGACGGTATTTCGATTCGCGTCGACTCCGGCGGCATCCAGGGCGTCCTGGGCGAAAATGGCGCAGGAAAAAGCACGCTCATGAAGATCCTCTCCGGGTATATCCGTCCGGACAGCGGTCACATTCTCCTTGACGACCAACCTGTCACCATCAGATCTCCTGCAGATGCGATTCGCTCCGGAGTCGGCATGCTGCACCAGGATCCGCTCGATTTCCCTCCGATGAAACTCGTGGACAATTTCCTGCTTGGCCGGGGAGGGCGCTTCTTTCCCGACCGGAGAGCAGCGACTCGCCAGTTTGAGACGCTTGCCACCCAATTTGGTTTTCAGCTCCTGCCGGACGCCTATGTCGACGCACTCACGGTCGGCGAACGGCAGCAACTGGAAATCCTTCGCCTGCTGTCACTCGGAGCCCGTGTACTCATACTCGATGAACCGACCACCGGAATAAGTCTGCCTCAAAAGGAGACTCTTTTCGCAACACTCAAGACGCTTGCGACGCAGGGAATGTCTGTGCTCTTCGTCTCGCACAAACTGGAAGATGTCGAAGCGCTCTGCACGAAGGTGGCGGTGCTCAGGCAGGGAGCGCTCGTCGGATCTGCGGAGCCACCCTTTGACACCCGGTCGCTGGTCGAGCTTATGTTTGGAAAGGAGATGCCTTCAGGCAGTCGCCCGGCCGTGCCACCGGGACCGGCTGCACTCCGACTCGAATCAATCTCAATCGAGGAGGGGCGCCTGACCATCCCGAATGTGAATTTTGAAGTTCGATCGGGAGAGGTAATCGGGTTCGCCGGAATGGAGGGGTCCGGCCAGTCACAATTGCTTGCCGCCTGCGCCGGGCTGTTGCGTCCTGTGTCCGGCCGAGTCATCTGTCACGGGCGAAACCTCACGAGGCAGTCCTATCTCGCCTACCGCAGACTGGGGGTAGCGTATCTTCCGGCGGCACGACTCGAACAGGCACTGGTGCCGGGAATGAGCCTGAGTGAGCATTTCGTGCTCTCGGAAGGGATGCACGGGCTGTTCGTGAACCGAGGCAAGGCGGAGAAACTCGCCCAGGACAGAATCAGAACATTCAACATCAAAGGGCGCCCGGATAGCCCGGTGGAATCCCTTTCAGGCGGAAACCAGCAGCGTATGCTGCTTGCGCTTCTGCGGCCGGAACTACGGCTGGTGCTGCTCGAGCACCCGACACGGGGGCTGGATATCGAGTCTTCTATTTATGTGTGGTCTCGACTGAAGGAACGGTGCGAATCCGGCGCGGCGATCATCTTTGTTTCCACCGATCTGGACGAGGTGGTCCAGTACAGTGATCGCATAGTCGTATTCTACGCCGGACGGGTCTCTCCGCCGCTGGACAGCACAAAGGTGACCGCGGACACACTGGGACGTCTTATCGGCGGCAAGGGCTGGGAGCAGTTCGACGGAGAACAAACTGATGAATAGCAGCGGAC
>Ga0307376_10006785_pt1 | contig 10090 bp, 17 predicted proteins | sample TR2MG_FD_202536 | JGI IMG/M metagenome (GOLD analysis project Ga0307376, IMG submission 202536) | Soil microbial communities from Risofladan, Vaasa, Finland - TR-2 | ecosystem: Environmental > Terrestrial > Soil > Coastal area > Acid sulfate soil | place: Finland: Risofladan, Vaasa | collected...
GAGCTTGCAGCCCAACTGGCCTTTACGGTATCGACCGCCAAGGTCGCCGGGCTAGAAGACGACAAAAAGCAAATCGATCACGCTTTGGGGCAAAACAGCGCAAAGGCCAAGGCGCTTGAAGCTAAAATATTGATAGTGAAAAGAGAGGCCGTAGCTGTAAGGACAGACGTCGAGGAGATGACAGATGACCAAGTGGTTGCAGCATTCAAGGCTCTTGGCTTTTAGCTGGCTCCTAATACTAATCCATCTGAATTGGCCTCCTATGGCCATCAGCCAAACCAAGGCCGAGCAGGAAGCTGAAATAAAATCAGAATCTCGCGACATGGTCGTCGAGGGCCGTCGCGGCATCTGGTTTCCCATGGTGTCGGCTCGTCAACTGCTCACCGCGCACATGGTGTGCGAAAAGATGCAGCAAGGCTGCGATTTGACGGAGCAGCAATTCATTTTGGCCAAAGAGCGCGCCGACCTACTCCAAAAAAATGCCGAGGCTAATGCAGCCATCGCTGTCACGTGGCAACAAACGGCTCGCGACCAGCAAGAGGTCTTAGCGCGCCGCGACGTGTGGTACAAGTCTCCTTATATCTGGCTGGCCGTGGGATTCATCGTGGGCACCGGGGCAACCATCGGCATAACAGCAGCCGTCAAAGCGACACCATGAGGCCCTAATGGACAAAGACGAGCAGCGCACGCTCAATGAGATTTTGATCCATGTCGGTGAGACTCGAAAGGGAATCGCCGGACTGGAAGGCGACGTACGTGACTTTCGCGAGCAGATGGCCATCGTGAGCCGCGAAGGTGTCAAGCGCCCAGAGTGCACCGAGCGTCACCGGGTGGTTGCGACCAGCATTGGGGAATTAAAGGCAGATCTTGCTGAGATCAAAAAGGATGTACGCCACATTCGCATCACGACCTCAGAAGACAATCCGGCCATCACCCCCCGTATGCTAAGGCGCGCCGACGGAAAAAAGGACTTGCGCTACTGGACGGGCGTCGGCGTGAGCCTGACAGTACTTCTGTCTTTTTTGGGCTCTGTCATCTGGGGTATCATGGCTGTAGGACGCTACGTCGAACGCATGAATGCCTTGGCCGATTCGGCTCAGCGCCAACAGGCAGAATTTAAAACGCAGCTAAAGACGGTGGACAAAATGGCCAGCCGCATGCGCCCGCCTCTAAAGCCCTCGTTGATGGGCCCTGTAGCTCCAGATGGTGGCGTGCAGCTGACTCCAGCTGCAGGGCGACACGCAGCCCCTCGACGTCCGGATAGATAAACTTCACAGCTTTTCGTTGGTAAAATAGCAGCGACACATTGGACAAAAAGGGCGGCTTTCCGAGCTTTTTCCACAGGCCTATCGACAAGTCCGCAGCCGCACGATAGCGCCAAGGCTGCGGCGGCGCCCTATGAGAAAGCCACACGCGCCAGCGCCCCTGAGCCACCGCGTAGCGCAGCGGTGGCTTGTAGATACCAAATGGACCAGCATCCATGACCTTGGCCAGCACGCAGCGCCCAGAGGCCGCAGAGCACACCATAACGGGCGTTTTGCAGCCAACGATGCGCCATCGCCGATAGGCGATGTGGACTTGATCTGAAGCGAATGTGCCCCCACATGCTAAATTTCCGGAATTAAATCCATCATTTGGCGCATAAATAGACAATCTTCCGGCATCCACATGCGAGATGAGCAGAAGGTAGATCAGGGCTTGGGAGATGCCGAAGGGCATGAGTCAGTCCACACGGGCATCTTGCACGTTGTGCGGGCAGGCGGGGATATCTACGAGCAGGGCGCGGTGTGTTTCTTCGTGTCCCAGGGCGTCAAAGAAGGCGACGCGGATCTTAGCGCCCATGCTCATGTAGTGCATCAGCTCGGCCATCTTGCGCACCGTGTAGCGCATGGCTTCCGAGGCTGTAGAAGCACGCAAGACCTGCTGGACATAATCGGCTTCCTGCTCTGTCTGGCCATCAAACATGAATGTTCGACGTCTGTACGAAGGAGCGCTGGAAGCCCGCTTCGATGTTGCCGGTCGACCACTACGCACCCGCCCGCTACCGCGCCCCTTTTTTCGCGAAGGCCCAGGACTCTTGGCGGACTTTGAAACTTTTTTTTGACTCGGCGGCATATCTTCAACCCCATTTAAACAGCGCTAGGGCAGGTGCAAAATGTCAGCCAAATACTAGCTTTCATGTAGGTTTAAGTCAAGGCGCAAATCGCGTGAAAATCTCTCCGCTAAAAATCACCAATTTCTCCACTTGACCGCAAGCCGACAATTGCGTATATTTAAACGCATATGACAAACAGCAATGGACAAGGCGCTCAGACCGTAAAGCAACCCAGGGGCAAAGGCTGCAGGCGGCCTGAAGAGGACATACCCTCCGAGCAATACGTCTCGCATATGATCAAGCTCGGACCCAGAGATCGGGAGTCCACACTCTCGTTCAAAAAGCGCATCGCGGCCATCCGCGAAGGCCGCAGACTGTGCATCGAGACCTGGCTAGCCTGCGCCGGCGCTCAAGAAGCCTGCGCAGAATCGTTAGGCATTTCACGAAATAGTTTGGCCCACGAGCTCAAAATGGTTGGCCTGTCCTCTCAGATTCTCGATAGCCTTATAAAATCAGAGAAGTGACGATGACACACGGCTTCAAGTCTGCAACATTGCCTGTATGGCAGCAAAACAGCAAAAGTATGTATCGGTGCGCGCAGCCACTTACGAGCAAGTCCGCGCGTACTGCCAAACCCATAACCTATCGACCAGTCACGTTGTGCAAGAGCTGTGCGAGGCCTATCTCGAAAAGCGACCGCCCGGCCTTGCAGCGCCAAACGAGGCAGACACCCAAAGGCGACAGCCACAGCCACAGCCACAGCCGCAACGGTCGCAACAAACGCGCGAGGCAGTAAAAACGACCCGATTATTTACAGACGAGGAATTAGCCCAATGCCCCCACTAACGACTTGCAATCCTCAACTTATTGTCATCTCGGACATTGACGGCGTTATCGCCAACTTCGGGACCTCTTGGTTGGCTTACATTTATCAAAGCTACGGCGTCGCCATCAGTCCGGCGAGCCACACGGAGCACGATGGGCTGGGGCGCTTGTTATACAAACACATGCAGCAGCAAGCGCCCCAGCTTTTATGCACTCAGGGCATCACCACCTATGCCGACTTTATTGCCTCGAAGCCTAAGGCGCTTCAATTTGCAGAAACGCTGCAGCTAACGACAGAGGCTCTACCTTTTTTCGAGCTACTGCCAGCCTTTATCGAGCTGAGCCAGGCCGACTGGGTGTCCCTGCAATTTTGTACCCAAAGAGACGTCAAAATAAAAGAGTGGACAGAAAGATGGCTCACCCTCTGGGGCCTCGATAGGCGCGAGCCGACAGTGTACTGTGCATCATTAAAAGACAAAATAGCCTATGTTCACGACGTTGCCAGGCGCACACGCGCCCAGGTGCTCTATCTTGAAGATCACCCGGGGTGCTGCGAACTATTAAATGCTCTGACGCCTCGAAAAAACCTGGCTGTCTATCTGCCGGCAACCACGTACAATGCCGACTACCCTATTGGCAACTGCGGCGCTCTGCGCTTCCCGCTGCGCACTTTGGCTTTGCAACTCAAGCGCTTGCTACTTTCAACGCAACCGGTGGCAACGCAGATTTCACAAGAGGCGCTCAATGGATGATTACACCCTCAAGCACATCGCACGCGACGCCAAAGAGGCTTTGGGCTGCTGGCCTTGCGTGATTGTGCAAGCTGACGCGCTAAGACTCATCAATCATCTCGACCTGGACAGCATCGACCTGACCGTGACAGACCCACCCTACGAGTCGCTGGAGCGCTACCGAGCCATCGGCACAACGACGCGTCTCAAGCAGTCCAAGGGATCGACTAACGAGTGGTTTGAAACGATAAATAATGCAGACCTGACAGCCTTTTTCGCCAAGGTCTACCGCATGCACAAAGACAACACGCACCTGTACTGCTTTTCCGACAGCGAGACCGAGCATGTCCTACTGACAGGAAAAAACCCGTATGCGAATCCATCCGCTACTGTGCCATTGGGCCCGGTGACAGACTACGGCTGGCGGGCCTGGCCAACACTCGACTACATCAAGGTCAACCGGCGGGTGCCAAAAACGTTGGCCACGCTGCTGTACGCCACCTTGACCGATTTGACCCTGGACGAGTCGCTGCGCGCCGCCAGCGTCATGGACCTGATGACGCGCAAGGGTACAGGATATCATTGGCGAAAAGCCTCAGAGCGCATCTTGTTTTTAGAAAAAGGACGCCGCAAGCTTAACGTGTCCGCCCACGGCAATGTGCTCTACGGTCCGGCGCCCGCTGGGGGCCAATCGGCTCAAAAGCCGATCAATGTAATTTCGCGCTTGATTGAAAACTCAAGCGCCGCAGACCAGCTTGTGTTCGACCCCTTCGCGGGCTGGGGGACGGTAGCGCAGGCGGCTATCGCCTTGGGCCGGCGCGCCCTGGTCATCGAAGTCAATCCCGAACGGTGTTTGGACATTGCGCAGATCTGCGCACTGCGCGGCAAGACGGCCGTCATCACGCCCGCAACTCTAGGTCAGCCATGACTAAGAAGCGCTTTACCGACGCGGCTGTAGATGCCCTGGCAGAATTCATTTATGAAACGCGGCGCCAGCAGCTCTTGGCATTAGAGCTCAATGTGGCCGAGCGCACCTTTGGCGAAAAGACGGCTCGCGCCATCAGCACCCTGCTATGTTTTCGATCCCCATGGTGCCTTACAACAGCCTATCATGCCGACCTGCGCGAGCAGGCCCGCGAGATATTAACCGAACTCGATACCTTAGGTCTTATCCATGACGCAGCCAAACATCGATAGTCCGCTGTACATTCGCTACCAGCTCCCAGATCAAGCCCACGTGGGTTGCCGCACCTGCCGATGCCACAGCCACCTCAAAGGCCTTGTGGGCCCCCAGAGTTTATCCGATCAGGCCCGTCAGCTTTTAGAGCTAGCCCTGCTGAGCGCCAATTGTCCACATAAGACCCAAGACCCGATTATTTTGACCCAGCCCTGCACCCTACAGGAGAAAGACAGCCATGGCCTTGCCGCTGCCACAAAACGACGAAAGCCCCGAGAAGCTCGCTCAAAACCCGCTGATCCAAAAGCTGAGAACCCTTCGCGGACAAGCCGCATCGGTGCTCCAAGTAAACGCCGAAAGCAGCGACAAGAAGAACATCGAGAAGCTAACAGCCGATGCCTTCATGAGTCTGTACCGCCAGACCGAGGGAAAGATCAGCCTGATGGGCCAGCTCGTCTGTGACTTTTCGCAAAACGAAGGACGAAAGCCATCTTCGTGGCTCGACTTTCCAGAGACCCTACTGCGAGCTGTAACGCTCATTGGCATGCTACTCGAATCGCACCATGCCATGCGCACCCAAGGCGCCGTCCTGTTAAACCAGAGCGCTCTGGACGATGCCGAAGCGCCCAAGCGCCTCGCACACACCCTGCAAATAGAAACAGAGCTTATGGAGCGCTTTCATCAGCGGCTGGCAGACCTGTTTATTTGCCTATTCAACACAACGGCAGCCCTGGGCATCGACGTATCATCAAACATCCATTCGCGCATGGTAGCTCACGAAATGGCCAGCGCCCTGAAAAAAAGTGCGCCTGGAGATAAACCCCAAGAAAGCACACCCACCGATGCAGACTGAGACAGCTCAAGACATCTGGAAGGCCAGCTCCAAGCTCGATGGACTGGTCGTCCCCTTTTCCATCGGCTGGCGCGCCGATGGCCGATGCGTGATGGGCCGCGGCATTGCGGCACAAGCCGTGCGCCGCTTTTACCATCTGCCCAAAGACCTGGGCCTACTATGCCAGCGGGCCAAAAGCCAAACGCCGCTGGTCGTCAGGCGCAGTAAAAAGTGGGGCTCGCACCTATTTTTGATTCCCATCCGGCGCTTCAATGAGCTGTATCCCTACGCCGGCTGGCGCGATCCGATAGATGACACGCTCATCGTCTCCCGGTTGGGCTCGCTGATGAAATACATCGAGTCCTCTATCGCTCTCGACGCCATGCCCCAAGGCCGCCTGCTCTTCCCCTCACTGCAAGATGAGCTCGAACAAAGCCAATCCGAGCTGTGGATGTCTTTGGTCCATCGCTACGTGACCTACCCCAACAGTGTTATGATTTGCCCCCCACTGATTTAAATTACGAATATATTTGCTAAATCCGCACTAAGATCAATCGACAGCCAGTCGACAGCACGCACCAAATTTATGTATTGTCAAGTAACACATCTTCCTATATCATCGAAGCTGGGTGGGGGGGTTGGTGTGGATAATATATGCTATATGTAGCCTAACGGGTCGCCTCTGTAGTATGCTTAGACTCCAATTCAGCCCCATGACAGCAGGACGTTTCATGACCCAGCCCCGCACGCCTTCGTGTGAAACCGAAGAGAACATGGCTGCCCGCATGTTGGCTTTGCTCGAGCAGCTGGCCGGGGGCACTGAGCTGCCCCACGTTTTTGTCGGCAAGTGGGAGGACCCCAAGACTGGCGAGGTCTACAACGTGGCCCTGCCGGCCGACCGGATCGAGGGTGTATTTTCCATCTTGCGCGAACGCTGGCGCGACGCCTGGCGGCTTCCCACCCTCGAGGGGTATAAGCTGCGCGCCGAGCGGGCCGAGGCTGCCTGGTGGCACCTGATGCGCTTTGGCGAGGAGGTTCGCCTGTGGCTGTCGGCGGCCGAAGCCGGGGGCCTCAAGTCTCAGGCGGCCGCCCTGCGTCGGTGCGTCGATGCGTTCGTTTTGCGATCTCGCACAGCGTACGCCATCTTACAGCCATCAAAAAATGGAGCGAAAAAGCTGTAGCCAACGTATAGTAACGGGCACTATGAGCAAGATTCGCATCCAGCTCAGACAAATCGATCGCACTGCGCGGCTCGACATCAGCCCCCTGTTGGGTCGCGCGCCCTGGTACAAACGGCTGTGGGGCTGGATGAGGAGACTATGGTGAGCACCCGGCTGCGGCGCGCGCTGCGCTTATTAGGCCTGACCCAGCAAGCCGAACGGCTGCGCCAGCTCATGGGCTCGTGTCGATCGGAGGCGACCGGCGCCAAGCTGCACGCGGCATTTCGCTCTTTGGCTCGGAGGCGCTACCGCAAGCTGGCCCTGGCCTGGCACCCGGACCTGGGCGGCGACCCGGACGTCATGAAGCAAATCAACGCCGCCTGGGCCTTGGTCGATGGTCTGCGCTTCGAGCGCCAGCCAGACGCCACCGTAAAAATTATCATCTTCGTGCGCTACGCGCGACCCACCGGTCGGCGCCCGCTACGCCGCGAACCGCCACAAGGCGGACATGGCAGCGACGGCCTGGGCCGTTGACATCTTAGGCGCCTTGGCGTATACCGGCGCGCATGCAGGCACAGTTGCAGCACGCGCCTGTACGACCCGCTGGGTGCAGGCGTAGCACAAATTCCGGTCAGCCAGACCGTGAAGGTGCAGCAGTGAGGGATGGGCGCTGCCCCCGCATGTATCGCATCGTAAAAACATGGGCTTTACCTCCCCGTGATGCCTGTTATGTGACGGCGCAGCGCGCACTTGTCAAGTAAAAAGCTGCGATGTTTCGCTGAGATACATTGTCACAAGCCAGCGCGCGTGCGCCCATATGAACACTAAGCCTATTGAATTAATAACCTAATATGATATTAGCACCGTGCAGCGCACGAAAGGATAAAAAAATGCATCACCCTCTTGCCATCGGGTGCGCACAGGAGTAGACACCCAGGCGCGGGAAAAACGCTCCCCAGGGCCGGCTTCGATCCTTAAGGCGCGGGTATGCGAGAACACTTCTTGGTGAAACACATCTCGTCAAAAAACATGTCAACGATCGGCAAACCATCGCAGAGAAGAAAGCAGAAAAAGGCCTGCGTCTGTCTGCGTGAGAGGGGGTCGGTCCTGCAGCCGTAACGGCAGCGCCACAAGCGACTCGTGATGCAGGGTGTTAGAGTGCGATTGATTGCAGCCCCATCGGTCCCCGCATCTTGGCAGCTGGCGGCGCCCCCCCGTTTGCCCAGGCAAAAGACTTGGACCCTAACACGCAGATCCCGGGATCGAAGCCGGCCCACTTACTAGCCACCCAGCCTACCGCAAACATCCAGCGCAAATCCCCATTGCACGCCAGACAGCGTGTGCGCTATACTCACCTTATCGTCGAGTTGGTGGTGAGCGTTTGACGAGGACGCCACATCACATCCGCGCATGGGCAGCTCGGCGAGAGTTTCACCTTAAGGGGCTCTCGGAGCGCGACGGGTTTCCGCGTGACTTACCGCACGCGGGGACAGTCAAAGGCCTGAGGGCCACTGTCCGGCTGGCGAAGAGCACTTTGAATCCTCAGGCCCGGCTGGCGGTGGCGTGCAATGGCTTTACAACGCTTCGAGAGCCCCGCTTCCTATCAATTCTTCGGTGTCTCCCCAGGCTGAATGAGCAGCTTGAACCACCAGCACTTGGGGGCGTAAACTTGCAAGACCCACTGGACCTGCTTGCGCGTCATCCAGCCGAGGCCGTAGCGGTCCGTCATGTACTGCTCGAAGCAGGGCAGATGAAACACCGCCAGCGGATAATCCTCAGACCCGCGATCGAGCACCACCCGTAGCGACTCGGCAGGAATTTGCCGGCTGCAATAATGGCAAGCATCACTATGCACGACGTAGTAGATACCTTAAAGCATACCGCCTCAGCAGCCTTTTTTTAACCCATTAAAATATGCAGTATATGTGTAAAGCGTGGAAGGGGTGTGCGGACTCGGGGGGCCTCAAGACGCAGCAATGCCCGTCTGCGCCCTCTTACGGCCCCGACATCTATGGGTAGGCCACGAGCGCAGCGGGCTGGATATCTAGCCTCTAGGGCGGCTCGCGTCCGCCCCGGGTCGTCTGCAGCTATCCCTTGATGGTCTTGACGGTCGTGTTCATCGCGGCCTTCATCTCGAGGATCAAGGTCACGACGGCATCGAACTCGGCCTTGTCCGGAGCAGCCCCCGCGGCCGGGACCGGATCGACCGACGTCATGCCGGAGCGCGCGGTGATGTCATCGGCGATGTCGCGAAGCGCACTGGCCAGCGACGGTTGATTGTCGACGCCCGTGGGGCTCAGGCAGCCTTCGCCGGTTCCGTATTCTGCAGTAATTGTGGCCATGGTCTCACTATTCCTTTGATGTTTCCAAACTGTCTCTTGCAAAAAGCGCTTTGTGCTAGAGCATATAGCACATATTAGAACAAAGGTTAAGCGTAAGGGTCAAGACAAATTCGCATGCCGGCTCAATGCAGTATGGATGAATAAAGGCAGAAAAAGTAAAATAGCAACGCCATCGGCGATATACTAAGGGCCTTGGCGCGATGGGAAAGAAGGCATCCACGGTGAGCAAATCGTTGACACGGGCTGGAGCCACGCCCACACTTGAACAGGACACATCCGATACTCCCTGCAAGGACGGGCTGCATGGACACCAATCGAACACGTCGCTGCTCACTGAGGCATCGGCCACAGGCCGAATTTGGGTCCTCATATTTCCGACCGTCGGCCTTTCAGCTACCGGGCCCGATAAGCCTGGAAAGGCGCCTGGTCTATCTGCGAAGGATCGCTGACTCGGCCATGGTAGCCACACTCGACCAGCGCGTTCACAAGCTTTTGGCCATGGCCAAGGCCAAGTGTGACGCTCTGGGTCTCGACTTAGATCAGATTCTTGCCACGCCCGAGACCCAGCTCGCCACAGACGACGAGAAGCTCATCCGCGAGCTGGTGCGCCTGCTGAGCTACATCGATTCACTGCGCTGAGGAGAAAAAGTGGGCCCGAGCCCCGTTATAGCGCCCCGTCAGATCCGTGGCCACACAATGCCCCAAGCCTAAATCCTCGTAGGGCTCTTCGAGGGTGCCATGAAGTAAAACCCCTGTGAGGTGCAAAAGGCCTCAGGCTCGCGCAAAAAAGATCCTTCCCCAGGTCGCCTGCAACGCTCGGGCCCCCAAACGTCAATCGCTGCGCTTGCAGGATGTGAAAAGCGAGAGTCCAAAGCTCAGCCGCTCTCACGGACTGCTTGTACCGAGGCGCGCAGCATGCCCCATCTCG
>Ga0307376_10006786_pt1 | contig 10089 bp, 21 predicted proteins | sample TR2MG_FD_202536 | JGI IMG/M metagenome (GOLD analysis project Ga0307376, IMG submission 202536) | Soil microbial communities from Risofladan, Vaasa, Finland - TR-2 | ecosystem: Environmental > Terrestrial > Soil > Coastal area > Acid sulfate soil | place: Finland: Risofladan, Vaasa | collected...
GGGTCCTGAGCTACCACCATATTGTCGGCATTCCACCTCAAAACAGGATGCCCGCCATGTCGTATATTCCCACCTAAAACCAGGTTCATCAACTCCTTTGTCGGTGCCGACATCGAGGCATAGCCTTGACCAAAAGGCACTACGATAAATTCATCATCCTGTAAGTCCTGGACAAGTTTCGTTGCTCCCCACCGGTCAAAAGCTATTTCCTTAATGTCAAAGATTTCTCTTAATTCCCTAAGTTCCTGTCTGATATAGCCGTAGTCTATGACATTCCCGGGTGTGAGCTTGATATGTTCCTGCCTTGACCATAGAGAGTAAGGCACTCTGTCCTTGCGTTCCTTTTCCCGCGCCGTGTCACCTGGTATCCAGAACTTCATAAAGATGTCGTATCCATCTTCTCTAGGGAATACTAAACTAAGAGCTGTTAGGTCTGTCGTGGCTGCTAAGTCCAGCCCCGCATAACAGGATTTGCCCTTCAACTCATACAAATCAACGGCATCCCCGCAGGCATCCCACTTATCCATCGGCATCCAACGCTCAACTGAAGAGGTCCATTGATTCAGATATAGTCTGCGAAAAGTCATCTCAAGAGCTGGCGTTTCCTTTGCCTTTTTAGCTAATGTCCGCATCTCCTCAAGGTTCCTGAAAACTCCTAGCGCCGGGTTGCAATCAAACCAAACTTCCTCATCCTGCCAGTCTGCATCATCAGGCGCTGCATAAATGACAGGCAGGAATGTCGGATCATCTATAATCCCATCCCTGACCTTGCAGGCATAATCATGCTGCTCCCAGCAAATCGAGTTCCTGTCATAGCCCGCTGTCGTGATGCAGAGTAAAAGCGGCTGCCGCCTGGCGCCAAAAGAAGTAGTCAAAACATCCCACAGTTCCCTGTTCGGTGCTGCATGGAGTTCATCATAAATCACGCCATGCGAGTCATAACCAAACTTAGAATAAGCCTCAGCCGATATAGCAGAGTAAAAAGAGTTCTGGGAATAATAGACAATCCGTTTTTGGCTATCTATTATCTTCGCTCTCTTTAGAAGAGCTGGGGCCTGTCTCACCATTGCCGCAGCATCATTGAATACCAGGGCTGCTTGACCGCGTTCATTGGCTGCCGAATAGACCTGAGCCCCTATTTCTTCATCGGCAAACAGGAGATAAAGTGCTACCCCTGCCGCTAAAGTGGACTTCCCATTCTTCCGGGGAAGCTCGATATAGCAAGTCCGGTATTGCCTTCTCCCATCGGGGTTAAGTGTTCCAAACAACCTCACGACAATATCCCGCTCCCAGGGCATTAAATAGAATGGCTTCCCTGCCCACTCCCCTTTGGTGTGTTTTAAGTTTTCAATAAAAAGAACCGCCCTTTCGGCGGCCTTTAAGTCAGGCTTCGTTGCGCAAACCATATCAGTTCTTTCTCGTATTCAATAGCTTATCCAGCGGATCGTCGCTTTCACCACCGCTTATAGCTATTCGGGACCGAGCTGCCGGCGTTAAGCCAAATTCAACCAGGAATTTGTGCATCTGTTCCAGGCTCTTATTAGCTACTATCAAGAGTGGGCTAATAATAAGATTGCCATTGCTAGTTTTGTATAGGTATGGCACCTTGTCAACGGATATACCAGCAAGTTCTTTGAGCTTCTTTTCGGCCTCTACCCATCGGCCATAGCATTGACAATATCCGGCCAGGGCTGCCCGGTCAATTTGAGTTAAAAGGCCTAGCTTCTGTAATTGTGGCGCCATGCGATGCCATTCCTTTCGTGCCTGAGTATTTAGATGCCGCGGACAGCTTGGCATGCCTGTCTTGGGCTTGGGCTCGGCCTTATTGATTGGCCGCTTGCCAGGATTGCCCTCCAGTTCTTTAAGTGCCGATGGTTTTGGTTTTCTGCCTTGTTTCATGTTTTCCTTTTTAATATGAAATGAGCACGAACCACGGTTCATGCTCATTATTAATGATTAGGTATTCGTTATTTCTTGCTTTGCTTCTCTAGTAAAGTCTGAATAATGTCATCGTAAGTGTCGCCCTTTCTGCCTCGTTTATCTAGGGCCTTTTTGGTCGATTGGTAAATTTGAATTGATGTCCTTTTATCACCCTTCATAGTAATTCCCTCAAATCTTGCTTTAGATAGTAATGGCAATCATACTGCTTCAGGGTTTCGATTGCCGACTGTGCAAACTTCCTCCAGTTGATTTGCCTGGCCATCGGGTGATAGTTTAGCTTGCCTACCTTGAAGATGTCAACGACGTCGTGGGTTTGCTTGATTATCTCCAGGCTCTGCGCCGGATCAAGGACTGGCTCCAGGCTTACCCATGTAGGGATGCCGTCGAGCTTGGCGCCGTGTAGTGTGGCAATCCTTTCGGACGGCGGCGCGGCGTTCGGTTCCCATGTCTTTGATAGTTTATCATCGATAAATGTCAGCGTTACGGCGAATCGGTCATTCGGGCCGAGTAGGTCGAAATCTCTGATTGCCCTTAACCCGCCCTTGGTCAATATCTGCACCGGTATGCCGTAATGATGCAGGACCTCGATGGCCTGCCTGGTTAACTGAAACTCGGTGTCAATTGGCTGGTATGGGTCGCAAGTAAAGCATAACAAGACTGGTTCAATCTGGCCAGATGCCTTCAAGTTGGCTGCGCCTCTTTGAAGATTCAGGATGATGTCTTTCCGCGGCTCCGGCTTTTGGAATTTTTCGTCTGGCATCTGAAGGATCGATGCGCAGTAGCAGTAAACGCAGTTATGGCCGCATCCACGATATAGGTTTAATGCCAGTGGGCTATATTCGGCTGCTCGGCCTTTGGGGTGATAGATCGGTTTGATGCTCTTCATCTTGCCAACTCCCCCATGTCAAAGAGCGTGGGCTGCTGTGGATTGTTCCGCAGGTATTCGAGGCTCGGTTCAAAGGTTAGTGTATATTGCGGCGCCTTCTTGCTTTTCCGTTCTTGTTGGTTGAGTTGCATTATTTCGGCGACCATGCCCTTGACTACATCTTCCATAGTCGCGAAGTCCTTTAGATCGGTATTTGTGAAGTGGCTCCTGTAACCGGTATCGGTCATGACGTTGGGCTTTTTATCATCGGCCTGAAATTCTATATGGGCGCTTGAGATATCATAATCAACTTCGTTTAAGAGGTCGTCTATGTTGGCCGGTGAATAATATTGCGTCATAAGCTCTTCGATTTCATCTGTGGTAAAGCCGGTTTTGGCCATATCGAAGGCACCAGTATCTAATTGTTCTAGTGTATCTTTTAAGGCTGGTAAATCCCAGTCTGATAGCAGCGCTGATTGGTTGTCTATGAGGCTATAGGCTCTGGCTAATTGGTCATCGTTATCAACAAAAATAGCCGCGATTTCTGTCCATTTTAATTCTTTGGCTGCCATCCATAAGCCATTGCCGGCCTCAATTAATTTCGTTTTGCTGTTACAAATAATTGGTTTGCGTTGGCCATAAACTTCAATGCTATTTTTAATCGTTTCAAGATTCCTGTCATTGTGCTTTCTCACGTTTTTAGGATCTGGTTTTACTGAAGATATTTTTATGGCCAGTGGTAGTAAACCTTTAGCTATTTTGTTCATGGTTTCTAGGGTTTTACCCCCCCCCCTCTCTATTTCGCGAAATCTTGTGTTTGATTGCCCCTTCGGTTTACAGGCTTAATAGCTGTAGCTATTTAACCCCCCCTTCCCTATTCCTTAAATATAATCCTTATTCCGGCTTCTTCCCAAATGCTCCATCTTCTGTCGCTGTTTTTCTGTCATGGTGGGGCTTACACAGAGATTGCCAATTACTCCTATCCCAGAATGGGTTGTAATCTCCCCTATGGGGGGTTTTATGATCCACAACAGTCGCTGAGGTAACCTTTCCTTCCTTCAAGCAATCAACACAAAGAGGGTTAGCCTTTAGATAATATAGTCGTGCCTTTCTCCAATGCCTATCATATCCCCGCTCATGTGAGGGGGGGCGCTTGCTATCTTCCTCCCGGTATTTCCCGGGCAAGTGCTGAGGACAATATCCCCGAGGGTGATCAGTCAGATTAGGGCATCCTTGATAACGACATGGGCGGCTTGGCTTATATGGCATATTGCTTAATGCCTCGTAAAGTAATCTACAATGGCTACAATGGCAGCAATAACAAACCCGGCGGCGCCACCGATCCCTGCTGTCTGCCTCTTGTTCAGGCCATTCGAGTTACCAATTCTTGTCTTGATAGTTGCTAGCTCCGTGCTATGCTTATTGACAGTTTCAGACAGGCCGGCACAGGTCTTTTTCAGGTCGCGTATATCTGTCTCCATGTGTTCTGTTCTTTCGTCTATTCTCGCTACCATTGCTTCTAAACCGTCTTGCATGGTGAGCCTCCAGTAGTTATTTTCTCTTTGACATCTTCTTCCTCTAAAGTCGTCCCATCCTCAGTCCATGTAAAGTTGCCGTTAAATTCCATCTTTTGCCTTGCCCCTTAGTATCCTGATTGCCAGTAAGCAGAGCCCCACAAGAGATATGAAGCCCAGGACACGCCCGAAGACATAGTAGTGATGCTCGTTCTTCAGGTCTTCGATCAGTTCCTTAGATGGCTCGTAGTTGGCCCGCCAGAAGCAGAAGGTCTCGCAGAAGCCCTCCACGAGTGCATGCCACTCCCGCCAGTCATTCAGGAAGTCACTTATATCTATACCTGAAAATGGCTTTTTCATAGTATGCAGATCGCCCCTTTCATGGAGTAGAACTTTGTCAACCGCTCAGTCCACAGATAAAGCCCATCGCTTTGAGGTTCGCAAACCATGTGCTTCTCATTCGGGAACAGAATCAAATCATAGCTGTGCTTCGATATGTAGTCTATGATTAGCGCGACTTGATTCAGGTGAAAGATAAGGTCAATTACTGCCTTAAACAGAATTGCGAAGTTCTCGCAATCAAACTTCTCCCGGACATATTTGATTTTATCGGTTGCATCCCACGCCACGATGTTAAGCATGTTGCCATGGTCAGTAAGCTCATACTCCATATCGAGCGGGGCCCTAACGATAGCAAGCCCCATGGAGTCAATCTGTTGTTGAATCCAGACCGTATCTCGAGCTACTCTGTAAGTTATCTCGGGCGGCTCGGGCATGGTAGTCAACAATCGAAGTTGCCGAATGAGGTCATCTCTTTTAGTGAGCTCGTTCGCCAGCCATTTCTTATCTTCTGAGCAGGCATCCAGGAGCTCAATAGCATCGAGATACTTTGGCCGGTATCCCGATAAGTCGCCTAGAAAGTCTTGCCAGTTAAACATCTTATTTCTCTGATGGTTTCTTCCTGAAGTAGAATATGGCAATCATCTCAACCCAAGCCGCCGTGTGTCCGATGATAAGAAAAAGTGCCTCTTTGCCTCCAAGCTGGGTATAGATAATAAAGCCGAATAGGATAAAGGTGGCAATGACAAAGGTTATTGCTAATACCGTGTTTATCTTCATTCACTCCCTCCTATAACACGGCTCACAAAGCAGTTTCTACCTGGTCTCAATGGTGGGTCAATATTATTCAACTTAGTTACCCTCTTTGCTGCATCCTCTCCACTATATGCCATAACTTCTACCTCCATCCATTCTCTAGTCTTCATCTTAGGTTGGTCAGGATGAGGGAAATATCTGAAGTAAGATACCCTGTATTTTCTTAGCCATGGGCAGCAACATCCCCATAGTGACCTGATGCTCTCTCCGAGCTCTAATAGCCTGCTGTTCATATTCACCCCCTTAAATGCGAAAAGCCACCCGAAAGGATGGCCTAAAATGAATCGAGGGCGTAAAAACGCCCACATTGTCAAGGGTAAACCCTATGCGTTTTTTTGTCAAGTTCTGCATTTACTGTCATTTTTTGCCAGTTTTTGAACACTTCCAAACTTCCCTCTCCCACCGCTTAAAGTTTATGCTCTTCCGGTCCTTCCCCTTAACATACATCAGGATCTCGTAAGCCCCAGGACTCAGATCGTCTAAATCTCTGCCGTCCTCAACCTGGGTGATCAGGAGCTCGCCCTGGTTTGGCACGGTCTCAAACCTTACCTCTAACTCACCGATTGCTATTCTCGCTTTGACAAAGTAAGCCTCGACCTTTAACTTCTGTATTCCCCCAGACTCTATATGCTGAGTCACCCAGAACCCCGCTCTGAATATGTCAGCGTATTGCAGTATCCAGATGATTTGCCGAGGACACCAACGAATCTCCCCGTAGTGATACCATTCTGCTTCCACTGTCTTCCCATTTTCAGTATACGAACACCACTTCCCAGGACAGCCCTTCCATCGCTTGCACTTCCGGCAGTCCTGCTCAGCCATGTTTCGGCTTCCCTCTCTTGTGCTTTCTGTGCTTGTGCGGGATTTGGTTGTAACCTCGGCCGGTATAATTAAGGTGAAAATCCCAGCGAGGTATCCACTCCCTAGCAATTAAAGCAATCGCTGTAACAAAAGCTGTGATACTCTTCACCCTTCCCTCCCCTGCTTATCAACCGATTCAGGCTTGTCCTTCACTGGCGGGACCCACTTCTTGCCCTTAACTTTCTTGTAGAGCGCAGCCCAATTCTCCTTGCCTTTCTCTGTTAATGAATCTGTAAATCTAGCCATCTTGTTAAACTCTCGCTTAGTAACTCTTTTCCTTATTAAACAAAAAGGGCGAGCATCCCGATTTCTCGGTAAAAGCTCGCCTCCTGTTTCCCAGGTCAGCGTTTAGTTAGGTTACTTTAATCATATACTCCTATATTTTATCAAATCCACTCATCACCGTTCCAGACCTTGTTGTATTTCTCTTTCATTACAAATGCTAGCCAGAGTTGTTCCCAACTTGGGACTATCCATTTCTGTTCGTGAATACACTGACGATAAAACTCTCTTAGCTTGTCAATGTGCCAGTTTCCATAGCAATCATCCATTAGGTTATTAAACATACCATCAGGCAAATGCCCTCGATGCATCTCCTGCAACTGGTCTTGGCGTGGTAGCCAGATAGATTTGTGTTCAACATCTTTAATAGCAACAACAGGGAATGGCCTGCCTCCGAGTTCGCTATTGCAGCTCAAATATTCAGTATGCTCATAACAGTTGCCCCATCTTGTCTTACAGGCAGAGCAGATACATACATCATCTATGGTTGCTTCTTCCTTGCGAAGTTCCTGTATCTCCTCCGCCTTCTCGCTCATCTTGATATAAGTTTCTGTTTTGTCCATATCCCTCCTTACTTTATCAATCCTGCCCTCCGCGCTATCTTATCAAAGAGTATCATCCGAGTGCCGGCGCCATCATCCGTTGGCACTAAAGCCTTGACTGGTATGCCATCCTGAAAGATTATTGTAATGCGCCCATACTTGTTAAGCTCACCCCATTTAAGCAAGGCAGCCTGTAGGGGGTGAATCTTACACTCTATGAGCTCCACGCCGGTCATAGTCATATTATACCACTCCTAGAGCTAGCATCATGTATCTGCCTATAAACTCCGTGTAGGCTGGGGGGACTGCCTCAACAATCTCTGAATTCCCCATCCAGTCTATTCCCATTGCTTCTTGCCTCAAATCTAATTCCCCAGGGAAGTTGATATGCCCATGAACCCCAATGACACAAGCTACGCCTTTTCTGTTATGGTCAAGGCTTCGGAATCGTGGCTTTTGCCAATAGTGGCAGCACGGCGTGGAGAATACAGGGAAATTACATTCAAATAATCGGTGTCTACGCAAATTCAGCCCGAAAAATGAACCGCATAATAATACGGGATCATGTAACTTTGCCCCTTCAACATTCTCTATAACATATGGCTTGCCTGTTGATCGAAGTAATTCTCTTGTTTGTGCTATCAAGTCGGGGTGGTGGTATTTACCTGGTCTTAAAATTCTGTTCATAATCCCGATTTTGCTTGCGTGCTGGCACGGTGGACTGGCATGGTAAGCATCGAATCCGTCCAGGGGATAGGTCAGGGCATCTGCCTGGTGAAACTCAAAGGGGAAGTGAGGTTGCGGGTCCTTGTCCACGCCTACCACATCAAAACCCGCTCTGTAATAGCCCATGGCTGCCCCGCCTGCCTTGCAGAATAAGTCAAGTAGTCTTGGTCTCTTTACCATCCTTTAAGCACCGGTCCATCAGACTGAGCCCTGAGAATGTCAGCGATCCCCTCAATATCGTGAGGCTTCCAGAGATAAACCTCTTGCCCACAGGCATCCAGCTCGTCAAAAGTTTCCTGCTGCTCCGGGGTCATTTTGCCCCTCTCGCTCTTCAATTCCGCGAAGATCACACGCTCTTGTTCCTTGTTGATGAGTAATAAGTCCAGCATCCCCTTCGGGCTGTGAATTGATGTCCAGGTAAATAGAAATCTCCAGTGGTATATCTTGCAGAGAGTCCTGACCTGCTCTCTCAGGTCTCGCTCAGTGACGCGGATTGTGCTAATCTGCCTCTGCATGAGTCTCTACCTTGTGAAACCTCCCTATACCGCTAACAGCTTTCTTGAAGTCTATTATGGCTTTGACTACAGTCTTAATCATGCTTGCTTCCTCGAATTTATGGTCCCTCCAGGCTGTAGGGTCTATGAATGGTCCTATCGCTTGGTCTCTGCCTATCTCCTGAAACATTTGGCATAAGTCGTCCATATCCATAGCGTTCATAGCCTCAACGATAGCCCCCATCTTCTTATAGACTTCAAGTTGCTTATCACTCCAGCCCATTGCTTGCTTGACTGCATCTTCAGCCTTGCTTGCCATTATTCACCCCCTTTAGCTTATTGATTCTCTCGCCGATCCTCATAACCTGGTCGTTCAGCATGGCCAGCTTATGCTCGACATTCCGCGCGCCGCCTGCCCGGAGCGCCTTCATTTCGTCCAGGAGCTCCCCTTTCCTAGCCCGGAGTCGGCTTATTCTGTCCTTAGTGGTCTCTTTCATTTCTCACCTTCACTGGGTAATGGGCTATAATCATATTCACCGAACCTTGCTGTGCTGTTATATTTCACCCGTTCCAATGCCTCAATGCCTAGCGTCAAAGCTAATTGCCATTCAGGATATTTTATATGGCAATCTAGCTTCTTAATCTCTCTTATGTTTTCAATAGCTTCGTTTATCATTTCCCTACCTCCTTAGCTTAAAATTAGTTTTACCATTGTCCGCCCTCTAAGGGTTTCTGAATATCTTTTAGATGCCCTCGCCTTTCTAGCCTGCGAACTATTGAATATAGAATCGCCCATTCAGCAGCCTTTATGCTATTATCGCCAAAGTATTCTGATTCCTTAATCTCTTTTATTGTCTTACCAATGGGGTAAAGTAGTCCCCAGCCATTATCAATATCTTCAGGGCAAGCAACATTCGGCAACGTCAAATAATATCGAAGATTACCTAGCTTCTTGATATGATTCCGATGCGGTTTGTGCTTATCGGCTTTGAAGTCGGCACGGCTAACCTTGCACTCAATTAAAATAGACCGATGACTATTGAAGCCAATAACATCTGGTATTTCGGGGGAGTAGCACCTATACTCAGCCAAGACCACACCACAGGCAAACTTGTTCCCGTGAGTATTTTCAAGCCACTTTTTAGCCCTCTGGACTAAATCATCATGTGTTATTAAACTCACTAGTCTATTTTTCATAAGGCTCGAATAAATATCTTTTTCCTCTTGTCTCATGGCAATAATTGTCATTTCTCTACCTCCTTTAGAAAGGACTCTTTATAACCCATGTTGTTCCTCCTTCTCAAAATAAAGACCAAGCATAGGCACTGGAAAGAAATACAGCCTTCTCTTTTCCCTGTTGTAGTAAAACCCTATCCAGAAATCAAACCAAGCCACTACAAACCCTATTCTCACTGTTGCTACTTTCATTGTTCCTCCTTCATTTCACTTTAACCCAACCATCTTTGAGCATATCGTCCTGAGCACAGTAATAGCCCGAACATCTTGACTGTGCGTGCATATCGCCCCTGTCGGCAGCTTCGGCATAGGGATTTTGAGGTTTGTCCTGATTATCTGCTTCTAGCCTGATGCCTTTTATGGAGAGGAGATTGGTGAAAGCAAAATACGTTATTTCCTCGCACAGGCTCCCACTTTTGATATTGAACTTGTGCATAAGTTCATAGCCAAAATTCTGCTTAAATTCTTCCCTT
>Ga0307376_10006790_pt1 | contig 10087 bp, 17 predicted proteins | sample TR2MG_FD_202536 | JGI IMG/M metagenome (GOLD analysis project Ga0307376, IMG submission 202536) | Soil microbial communities from Risofladan, Vaasa, Finland - TR-2 | ecosystem: Environmental > Terrestrial > Soil > Coastal area > Acid sulfate soil | place: Finland: Risofladan, Vaasa | collected...
TCAGTCCTTCTTTGTATTCTACTCTTACAACTACTTTCACAACAGCTCTGACCGCATCTCTTAAACTAGATGGTATTCCAAATAGAACTCCTGTGCCACTTCCGTAGCCAGCGTATATCTGTTCTGTAACTTCTTCTGTTCTTTTTTCTATATCCATAGTGTCGCCTCCAATTCTAAATAAGAAAAAATAATTATTTCTTCTGAAGAGTTATCTCGATAGTCGATACTCTAACATCTTTCTTCTCTTCATTGACAAATGCTTGGCTGTCAATCTTAATATCTTTTACAATCACTGTGCCATCAAGAAATCTCTTAGTCGATACTTCAGCGATATCTACAGCCCTGCTAATAAACTTCCCACGAGCTTTTATTATCAATTCTTTTCTGCTCTTGGTTGTGAACTGCATGACAACACCTGTCACATAATTCATAAATGGTTTTCCACCAACAAAGATTGATCCATCGTTTTTCGGTTTGTCATCAGCAGCTTTAATCTCTGCTCGTGCTTCTATTTTTACTTGTTGTTTTTCATCTGTCATAAGATAACCTCCTAGTTTCAAATACCTAAGAAGCAATCATATATATATTTTATCATTGTTTTAGAATTAAACCCTAGCACCTCCGATTCCAGAAGACTACTCGTTTACTTTCGTCATATTCTTTCCTCGAAGGCTGATCCCTTGTGGGGAGCCAGGGAAAAAGAGGTGATAACGAACTCTATGGGATTACTTATATTTAATATTTATGGAAACATATATATAATCTAATATCAATTAATAGAATTATGAAGCTATTTTTCTTGCTTGCAGTTGTTGTGTTGATGATAGGTTGCATACAGCCACAACTTACTGACATCGATAAAACTTTTGTAGGAGACTGTCGTTGTGATTATGTAATATTGAATTCTTCTTGGCAAGAATATACTTGGAAATGCTATAACTACTCAGTTAGATTTATGGGAACTCTTTATGGAAATGGTAGTGCTAGTCTTATTGAGGATTGTGATTACACTATGAGAAACATTTCCAACAAGCCTTGTTCATTCTGCAATAATACAGATGTTCCAGTATGTGAATACAAATGGATAAACGTAAGCAGCTTAAAGACTATTCCACTGACCAATTAGAATTATTCTTAAAGGCAGTCAAGAAAGAACTAGATTTGAGACGCTATAAAAAGAGATGCCTACTTAATCTGTTTAAATAACTTCATCAATGTTGTTGTGTTCTCAAGATGCTGTATAATTTTATTAAGTAGTTCAGTTCGATACGAGTCTACTTTTATTGCTGTCTTAACTGTAACATAAACTTTCCCTGTAGGATTTGTTTCATCTGTAACATTGAAGAAAGCACGCTGTAAAGAAGGCTTCTTCTCGATAATGACGATCTCTACAATGTTGCTAAGCAAATATCTTGCCTGATGGATCCTAAACTTTTCTGCTGCACTATCATTATCCCAGTCAAAGAAATCGTGATATGGGGATTCCTTTTTTCTAGCATCTTCTAATAATTCTATTGGTGTTAATTTCCCTCCTCTATCTGCCATCAGCTCAGCTATTCTTGGACCGAATATTTTTGCCTGTTCATCTGATAGATGAGACCCTTTTCTTGATTGATATTTCTTCATTCTTACCACCAACGAGTATAAGTGGGGGCAAAAGGCCCCCCTTTACAAAACAGAGCAACACATAACGCCACCCAGCTTCACAGCACCATATACAAAACTTTACCTAACATAACCCTACCTCACCAAACTCTATGAATATGAAGGGAGGTTGCCCTCCCAGTCTTTACCTTACCTCACTATACCGAACTATACACTTCACTACTTGGCCATGCTTCACGTTACAATACTCCACGTTACAAAACGATGCACAACTCATTGAATATTAAACGACCTCATACATTCCGTAGTCTCCAGTGGCGCCTACCTTTCCTTTAGGTCTCCACATCCCAAGCCCAACATAGAATCCTGCATAATTCAGCAAAGTTGCGAGCGCTTTTAAAGAAATATTATTTGCTTCATATTCTATTTCCAACTCACAAGACCAATCATGGAACTGTGGACTGAATTTGGTATTAGCACCAATGGAATGCTTTAGCACATCCTGTTTCTTATATTTCAATAGGATAAGTCCCTCAATAGAATTAGTTATTCTAACAGCCCCTTGAACAAGCGGCTTAGAAAAAAACTTATCTCCTACTCTTCCTGTGCAATGCATCATGCCCATCTTAAAACCGACGCTTGGAAATCCTACATCTCCATTAGATGTTCTATGGATAGCAAGTTCAATCTCTGCATCTGCATTTCTTAATTCTTTGTTACTTTTTGCCCCAGTTATTTGTTTCTCAAGTATCTCCTCTTTTTTAGATTCAGGAAATTTATCCATCAATAGAGGAGTTTTTCCTCGTATCTCAAACTTAGCTCTTTTTAAGTTGAGTGGAGCTAACTCTATTTTCTTTTTCTCAGTTTTCGTTGCCATGTTATCAATCCTCCTAAATATAGATTTTATATATGTTAATTTGAACTTATTTATAAATGTGTGTATGACAAGCGTAGGATTTGTAGCGATGGAATGAACAGGCTAATAGACCTGCCTGTTGTCTGTTATTGGATTATTCGGTTACTGACCTAAGCTGCCAAACATCCGGAGGCACAGCAACAGGGCCATCGTATCTACATCCACGCTGATAGTGAATTGTTTTTCTTGAGTCTTACTTTTTCTACACTATTCTCGAAGCAATCCTTCTGATGAACACAGTCTTTAGGACAATTAATGTTGTAATGATCTTGAGTGCAGCCTTCTTTCTTCTCCATATATCCTGTCAATTTGTTTGGAGTATTTATTTTATATTCTTCGAAACAATCAACATCAGTCCATATTGCTATGGGTATATCATGTTCCAGGATAGACCACGCATCTGCTTTGAACCATTCCTCAAAGGAATCGAAATGATCTCTGTGACAATCTCCCCCCCATTTATTCCCAAGAGTTATTTCACTTCCAGTATATCTGTTCTTGTAAACTGCATCTTTATCTCTAGGCCACCCTAAACTATCGAATATCTCAAAAGGTCGTCTGCGTATTTCATCCATAACTTCGAACCTTCCATAAGGTATTCCCTTCTCGTTAGGGTGTCCTATCTTTATCCATTCGAGCAGTTGCTCTGGAGTCGCCTCCATCAAATTCACTAATCTCTTTTCTTGACAAGCTACACAATAGAAAGCAAACTGAACCCCTCTCCAATCTTCTTCTTGGTGGAAGACTTCCCCACTATCTACTGCCTGCTTGCACATACTACACTCTACTTGCATTTTAACCCCCCACTTTAATATAATCAACAAAATGTCTGTCATCAAGTCCCATCTGAACTTTATTATCCCATTCATCAAGTGTCGGTTCTTCCTTATCTAATTTAATCCATAATCCCCCTTCATCAATGCTATCAACTATTCCTGTAGCACCAATCTCAATAATACAATGAGGGAAGATATCCCATGCTTCGAAGAACCTAATCTTATTGCCTATCATCATCAGATTGAGTTGCTTGAATACTTCTCTTTTTGTTTTAAGGTCTTGACTAACAAATAGATAGTTCCCTTGAATAAACTCATAGTTATCCTCGTCATCTTCCGGTCTGATTCCAATGTTCACGCTGAATGAGCGTATCTTCTTTTGGTTGTTATCTGACTCTTGGAAAATCTCTATTTGTAATCTTGGATTCTTGATATTTCTGTAGAAGGTGATAAAGTAATCAAATCCTCCCCCAGTAGAAATCCATTCGTCGTCTACAGTTCTATTCCATCCTTTAAGTTCCATTTGCATTTTTACCTCCTAGCTTTATAGAAATAAGCATATGTTGTCTGCTCTATCGGTGGCAGTCCTAGCATTATCCTGTTAATCTTCTTTACTAATTTGGTTTTCTGACGATAATCTTTTTCTATCATGTTCTCCCTCTCAAGTCTTCTAAGCGATCTGTCAAGACAAGAAATCATATGCTCTCCTAACTCTTGCATAATTCTTTCTTTGCATATCCAAGGGTTTGCCTGGATAACTCTGAGTATATCGTCATCTGTTACCATCTTAGGTCACTAACCACTTTGTCAGATTTCCTGCTGGAAAGTATGAATCATTGTTTAGTGGATTAGGCTCAACACAATTACAATTATTGCATTCCAACCAATGAGGATTACTTGCTTGTTCCTGCAGCACACCATTTTTCTTGCAGTGCTTACATTCTATATTGTCGTAGTTAGTCATCGTCCTCAATCCCCAATTCCTTTTTAGCTTCATCCAGCATGTCCCAGTTGCATTTATCCTTTTCCATCCACCCATCAAGCTTAACATACTTCATAAGTTTCTTCCAGAAAAGGTCTGCTACTTCTTTTGTATCCTCTTCCCAATCACTGTCGTTGCATTCTTTAGCAACTGATCTCTTGACTACTTCCCTCATATCTTCTTCTGTCTTTTCTCCCCACAAAAAGTGAGTGCCCCCCATGAAATGACTGTCTGATGCTTTCAGTTGTCCATCTGTCTCAAATCTTAGACTAAAGCAAGTGCCTATACATTTGTGACTCTTGATATGCACATTAATCTCTGAACCAAATGGAGATGAAGTATCAAAATACCAAATGAATTCTTCAGGTATTTCTTTCTTCAGCCACTCAACCCATTTATAGAGATGCGCATACTTTGCTTTCCGCATGTCAATCAGTTCCTGTTTGGCTTTCTTGGTATATTCTTCCGAGCTAATGCAGTTATCAGTGCATAGCGGAAGCTGTGTGTCTTCTGTCATTTGATTACCCCCAATCAGCTAAACTCTTGTTCCCATCTCGAGTAACTCTATCCTCAAACTCCTCAGCATCTTTTATAAAGAATGCTACGAGCTTGTCGTTCTGCTCTACTGTCACCATATCTGTAATCACTTCTTCCTTGCAGATCTCACATTGGCTAGTGTATTCTTTCTTTCCTTTTTCCAATTCAGGCAAGAAGTTCTGTGAATGATATTTTCCACAGACAGGACAATGTGCCCTACACCAACCGATATCAGAACTCAATATATGGAAGTTCTCTGTGTTGAATTCTATTCTTGCAGTCATAGTGTTGCCTCGATTTGTTTATGTGTCTCCGTTACTCGTTCCCATTCTGTAAGGTTATCTCCAGTTACTATAATGGAGTCCTCATCTTCCTCGGGTTTTCCTTCTTTGGTCTTATCCCATTTGATATTCTTAATGAGATATTCTCCAAACTCTTTCGTTATCCCTAAGCAATTTGTTTCTATCTTCTCCTCAAAGCCATCGTCAGAATGTCCGCACTTCGCACAGTTGTAAGTCTCTTTCTTAGGAACCCGTTTTAACTTGGCGAGATTTATACAATAGGGAAATACTTTATTTGGAAAGCATATTCCTAGAAATACTCTGTATATCTCATCAAGTTGACAGGACTCCATGCCAGTTGTATGGCTATAGAAAAAGACTTTCTCTTCTGTTACTCTGAATCCCAGACCTGACAATCCTTTTCTTTGATGTCGTTCTCTGATGCATTCTTCACAAGCAGTTACATTCGATTCATCTTTGCAGATGTCGAACATCTTTGGCTTAACTTCCTTACAGATAGGACACTTCTTTCCCTCTAGCATTTCAGCTTCGAGATCATCTTTAGTCTTACCTATTGGCAGTTGAGTGGATTTGAAATCCCTCTTGTGATATTCTGCTTCGTCGTTGCTCTTGGATAAAGGTTTGGATAGACTAGAAGGCTTACCGCCTAAAGTCTGTTGTGCCATCTTATCCCCTTATTCCTTTTTCAAATTTCCTTACTAGATTTTCTAGTTTAGACCAGCTCCATTTGTAACCACAGTTACAAGTAAAGAATAGCCACCACTTTTTTCCATCTTGGTCTGCAAGTCCTCCATCGTGTGGATATCCATGAAATGAGTGAAGGCTCATCTCACAGTTACACTTTGAATTATTGCACCAAAACTTCTTGCCCAATAGGGCCTTAATGGTTTGTGCTAACTCTCCACCCATTTCCTCAGTTAGTTCCTGGTATGGTTTGTTGTTTGACATTTTAGTTCCTCCGACTAGGTTGGTAAAGGTGGTTTCGGTAAATCCCTTCCTAATCGTTGTTTACTTCAAGTCTTTTGTGTTGTTTCATTTTTCCATCTCTCCAAATTATGCCCTCTTACATGTTTGCTCTGTGTAGTCAATTTGAGATTCTCAATTCTATTGTCCATCGTATCTCCATTGATATGATGAATAACTTCTTCAGGTGTTAATTCTCTGCCTAACTTCTTTTCCATTACCAATCTATGCTCTTGAACATATCCTCGGTTAGGAACACGAATATGGACATATCCATTATGGACTCTACGCCCACCTTTCCAGTTAGGATTATCGCTTCTTATTCCTGGACACCTTCCTTTCTTAAATTGAGTTTTCTTACTTCCTAGACTATTCTTGAGCACTCGTGGGTCTGATTTTGTCAATCCTTTGTTCCAAGGTATTCCAGACATTTCAATCATTATCGACCCGAGGGGCAAGGATGTAACTTAGAGAGAATTTGTCAGATACATAGACAAGTTTCATCGGATAATCGTTTGACCAATGAATGACCACTGTATCTGCTACTGTGCCAACCATCTTGTTCAGGTATTCAATTGAATACTTTGACTTCGATTTCTCCTTGATGTCTATTGTTACTGCGTCCTTATCTCCTGTCTGGGGTTCTATCTTAACTTCCGCTTTAGATAGATCTCCTTCTCCTCTCGCTGTTACTAATTTGTTGTCTGCTCCTTCCAAAGCCATAGACTCTGCGACGATAGCAATGTCGTCAATAAGTTCTCTGAATGCTTTGGTAGGCATCTCTAGCTTTGCTTTGAAGTTAAGCTCAGGTATTTTCTGTGGCTTATCTTCCATCTCTATTGTCGGTAACGTAAACTTTCTACGTGTTCCGATACTTACATGCATCAGGTTATCTATCAACTCTAGACCAACCAAATCTTCTGCCTTAGCTCTTTTCAACATCTGCTTCAGATTGTTGAGATTTATTCCTACCTTCGTTTCTTCCTTCACTTCGTATAATACGAATGAAGAGCTATGTATCTTAAAGATAATCATAGCTACGTTTGCAGGATCCATTTGAATAATGGAAACCTCATCTGGTGTTGCAGTTAATGTTGCTTCTGAGATAAGCGAAGTTATAGTCGAAATCTGAGTCTTCAATAGACCTGAGTCTATTTTCAGTTTCATTTTTCTTTCCTCCGTTCTACTCAAACTTCTGTTGTAAGTTCAGTGGTTTCAGGCATACAAAATAATTCCTATCCTCCGCTGATACTTTGAACAGTTCTTCTGTCAGGATCCAGTCGTTTATCCTGTGGTCGGCTGTTCGTATAGTTCCAACAACTCCATATCTTAGCAATAACTTCTTTACTTCGATAGTCCTCATCGCCTTGTTACCCATCAATGAATACAGCATTCCTCTGATTTTGCTGCTTCCACTTTTAAGTTCTTCCTTCAGCTCAGTCTTCCAGTCTTGATTGGTTTCCTTACAATAGTCGTAAGTTTGGAATGCCTTCCATTGAGTTCTCAAGTTTAACAAGTTATATCCTGTAAACTCATAGTTCTCAAGTAAGTATTCCGTTACTTCCTTCTGCCAATCATCGACTGCAACCAATCGCATTATTGCTTTCATGTCGTCCATGGAATAAACTGCCTCTATGAAATCCCCCCTCGACTGCAATGCCTCAAAGTCATCCTTCAGAGCAAGACCGACAATCTCATTGTAATCAAAGATTATCTTTCCTCTGAACAAAAACCTATCTGGCAAGTCGTCCTGTTGCTTCGAATAATTCTGATTGGTGATTAACCTTTCAGGCTCAGTCTCAGTTGCAGCTTTTAACAGATTGATGGAATTCATTCCACGCAATATCCTTACGATATCTTTGAACCATATGATTTCTCCATTATGCTCAAAGAGTAATCGATATAGATATGCCTCTGTTACATCACCACAAACTTCGAAGAAGTTCACTTTATTCTTCAGCAAAGTCTTCCTGATATTCCAAGATTTACCTACGCCGCCTCTGCCTTTGACAAACACAAGGTTAGCATACCCCTTGCACATCTTGTCAATTGGTCGATGAATCGGTTTATAGAATTCATCTAGCTTGGCATTGTCAACATAGTTTCTCTTGTTATAGTCCAGGATCTCACGCTCAATTGCTTCGTCCCTATCCTTATTCACTTTCTCTTGCTCGCACTTGACTTTCTCAGCTTGTTCCTTGAGAGTGGAACCCCTAAACTCACCTGAGAATAGGTCTTTGATTTCATCAATTACAGCTTCCTTATTTTCTAGATAAGTAAGACTTGAATCAAACTTTGCTTCGACATCATACTTATCATAGCTTTCAGGTAGCACTGCCCTGAGAAAAGCTTTCAGCTTCTTCTTCTCTGTAGCAATCTGGGTGTCAGACTTTTTCCTAACAGTCATTTCTTCAGTTGTCGCCATGTAGTTTTCCCCTCTTTATTTATTTTATTGGCCATATTTCAAAGTCTCTAGCCATCGAGACTAAAACTATGATTATTGATTCTGTTGTAACCATGCCCAAGTTATATCTGTGATATTCTGAATGGCTTTGTCATATTCCATCTGTTGATCAGGAGCTATATCTCCTGTTGTTAAGTCGTATTCCTCAGAAAGTATTCCAAATATCTGTGATACATGCTCTTCCACTTTATCGTGGTGGAGACATTTGTTGCAAGTGTTTTGAGCATCCCCTTCGTATTCTCCATTAAGCAATCTCTCAAACTGCTTACTACATTTGATACACTTGACCATCTTAGACACCTAAGTCTGAATCATACTCGCTGTTTCCTTCATCATGTTCGTCTTCCATTTTATTCTACCTCAATCTCATACATATTTTCATCGCATTCTAAGCAGACATAAGGGTAATCTATTTCAGGATGTATCTCCTTGAAGACGATAGAACCACACCGTTTACATTTCTTGTCTGTTTCGTGTCCTGTATACTCTTCATTATTTTCCATTTTATTCCACTATATCTTTGTCATAACAATAGAAGGTCGTTCCATCTTTTGTCTTTCCAAAAAGTGTGCCTGCACCATTTCCTTCATCATCTTGGCTTGGATAAATAATAGTTCCATCATCAAGTTCTAGGACTGATGTTGCACTATAGTCATTATCCCAACCCTCTGATTCTCTTTCTGCTGCTGTAATAGGTCTAATCCTAATTATCTTCTTTCCAATCAAGTCTTTCAATTTCATTTTCTACTCCGTTGCCATTATATCTCTCAACTTTTTGAGTTCTTCTTTCTTTGTTGCCTCGTCCCATTCTTCTGCTTGTTCACAAAGGCTCTGCACATCTTTCCAAGTTGCTATCCATTTCCAGAATTCCTCATTTGTCATTCTTTCTCGAATGGTCATAGCAAATTCTGTTGCAACATCTTCGCCACTAGGTTCTTCTAGCTTGTCCTTGTCTATTATGGCATATCTGAATCCTTTTGGGACATTCTTAACTTCCGAAACCAAACCCCGCCAAACTTCTATCCTTATCGGGATTTGCTTTGACATCTCCAGCTGATGTATCTCCACTGCTGCTTTCTCCAGCTTTTGTGACATCGGGCTGTATTGGTTTGTCAGCTTGTTTAGCCTTTCCCTTAGGATCTGCTCTGCGAACAATAGGCTTGGAGTCGTCTCCAGGTCCAGCATCTTCCAACGCTTTACTTCTGCTCTGCTCATCTTGCACCAATCCCCAGAAAACTATCTCTCTGGATTTTCCTTTTGTTGTATCGCCTGCCATTCTTCTACATTCCACCATAGCGAAACCATTATTATCAATAGCTTCCTTTACAGCTTTATGCTGTTGGCCATGACAAGCACATCTATCTTGTGTCTCTGAAATTAAAGTGATTCCTGCGTTACTTACTTCATAACTGACCATCTTACGAAGTATAATCTCTTTCCTCTTCACTTTAATCCATGTGTCTGTTCGCTTCCCCACATAGGGAGAAGTGATATCTTTCTCAACTATGCCCTCAAGCTTATGCTCCTCTGCAAACTTCCAAG
>Ga0307376_10006793_pt1 | contig 10085 bp, 11 predicted proteins | sample TR2MG_FD_202536 | JGI IMG/M metagenome (GOLD analysis project Ga0307376, IMG submission 202536) | Soil microbial communities from Risofladan, Vaasa, Finland - TR-2 | ecosystem: Environmental > Terrestrial > Soil > Coastal area > Acid sulfate soil | place: Finland: Risofladan, Vaasa | collected...
GGGTTCCTCAAGGACTTGTATGTCGAACCGTTGATTAAGGAGTATGGGCATCTTCTTAAGGATGACGACATCAAGGAGATCAAGAAGAGTGCACAAGACGGATAATGTGTGATGTTTAGAGACGAATGGGACACCATAACGGAAGAGGCAGCGAGACAGAAAGATGATGTTGTAAAGCAACAAGAGGAAGCCAGAGAAGGGGATATACTGAAACCAAGCACCCCGCTAGGGCTTAAACTACCTCCGAAGTTCGCTGAGTGGCGAGAACACCAACTACTGTCTGTGATGAGGGTTCATGGGTCTTCCAAGGACTGCTTCCTCCTTGATGCACCCACCGGGTCGGGGAAGTCGGTTACAGCAGCAGCCGTCCAGAGACTGTCTAAGGAAAAGGAACTGTATCTGTGTACCACTAAACTGTTACAGGAACAGCTTCTTGCCGACTTCCCCTACGCCCGGACCTTGTTCGGCAGATCAAATTACCCCTGCGCCAAAGCTCCGCATCTGTTCCCTAGTGTGTCAGCCGATAGTTGCACCATGGACAAGTTGAGCAACTGTAGTCTGTCTCACAGATGTCCGTATATGATCGCCAAGAGGAAAGCACTCGATGCGGATCTTGCAGTCTTGAACATGTCGTACTTCTTGCATGAAGCGAACTACGCCGGCAGCTTTTGTGGTTACAATACTGTAGTGATTGACGAAGCCGATACAGTAGAAGGTCAACTGATGAACTTCGTAGAGTTGGTGGTTACGAAGAAGCAGCTGGACAGATTGGGAATTCCTCCACCAAGACACAAGACCAAGTTCGAGAGTTGGGTAGAGTGGGCTCATCCTACAATGGCCGCAGCGTCAAGAGAGCTGGACTCTCTGGAAGATGCTATATCATCCAAGGATGACTGGTCTACCATAAACTTCGAGGACCTCAAGAGAATGAGCCAACTCAAACGGCTGGCGTCAAAGCTGAGGTTCTTCGTCAAGAACGTCGATAACACATGGGTATGGTACCCCGAAGAGGAACGGTGGTCATTCAAGCCGGTGTGGGTATCCAAGTATTCGGATAATAGCCTGTGGAAGCATGGTAAGAAGTTCGTCTGTATGAGTGCTACGATACTCGATCCTGTACAGATGGACAGAAATGTGGGTATTACACTCTCAGGCAAGACGAGGGATTATCATCAATTGCCGTCACTGTTCCCTAAGGAGAACAGGCCGATATACTACCGGCCAGAAGCTAACATGACGTTTAAGACAATGAACATCGCACTCCCCATGCTTGTTAAAGGGGTGAACAGCCTGCTGGAGGAATACCCTAAAGACAAGGTGCTGATTCATGCAGTCAGCTATAACGTTAGGGAATATTTGATGAAGAATCTATCCGCTAGAAGCAGGCTGATATCCCACAATACCCAAGACAGGGTTGAGAAGCTGGAACAGTTCAAGAAGTCGAGTCAGCCATTAGTGTTAATATCGCCGTCTATGGATAGGGGAGTTGATCTACCCGAAGACCAGTGCAGAGTAATCATTATAGCGAAGGTTCCATATCCGAGTCTGGGCGATCCACAGGTCAAGAAACGAGTTTATGCCAGCAAGGACGGCAATGCTTGGTATGCCTACCACACAATTGCCAGCATCGTTCAGATGGCAGGTAGAGGTGTAAGGTCCAAAACAGATTGGGCCTCCACATACATCCTGGATGAACAATTTGGCCGGTTGTTCGACGACTACAAGAATATGTTTCCAGGATGGTTCTTAGAGGCGCTAGTATTCTAGGGCCGACATCATACATCATAAGGAGGTGGAATGCGCGTATGATGTAGACACTGAAGGGCGTTCGAGCAAGCGGAAGACCAGCACAAATTACGGACTATGGAAGGAGAGACAATGGCGGAAGAGTACGTCAAAAGAGTACCAGGCACGGACGAAGACTGGGAGACGGTATCAGGAATAATCGACAGGGTCGATGCCTTTATCGTCAATCCCAGCTTCGGGACGAAGAAGGAGTACGCCGATAAGGCACAATTAGAGGATAGCGACGCGCTCCCTCTGATGTTCCTGGCGGACTTAGTCACAAAGGAAGGCGAGTTTGTCGGATCCCAGGGGTACTCGGTCGGTGGTGGCTGGATGGTGTCAAAGGATGGGAAGAAGATTACCCATCCGGCGAGGAGCAATATCATCAAGACTTCGGTCTACGGCCAGATGATAAACACCGCTGTCGTGTCCACCGAGGGGGGTATCAAGAAGTACGGCACTCCGCTCATTGCGGACACCTGGGCCGGCTTGGGTTTCTTCTGGGAACAGAAGCCCCACGCGACGGTCGGGGGTGCTGGAACGAAAGACTCCCCAATGCCGACCAAGTTCATCGGCGAGCTGACATCCAAGGAGCTTAAGGAGTTCTCCGACAAGGCCGCCAAGGACAGGGAGAAGCAGGCAGCTGCAAGAGGAGCCGTTGAAGCTATGATGCCCGGCGCTCCATCAGCTCCAGAGCTTCAAACCATCGGCCCCGGCGATGTTGCCACCGTTGACGCGGTGCTGTTATCCGTTCCGGCCGAGGTAATGGAGAGACTGACGTCCATTACGAAGCTCCCGAAAGCCAAATTCCTCGACCAGGCACTGACCATACCCGAAGTGTCGGAGAATGACGCATTGCTCCGGGATGTGTTGGACGACTCCGATTCGGGTTTCTGGGCAAGGAACCAAGGCAGCAAGTGATCTGCGTTCCCTGATCACCGGTGAATTACCTATAATTCCGGTGCTTGTGCTCGGACCGCCGGCGCCATGAGGGATCAGCTTTATATGGGATCGTGTTTGACAATCACGGTTCGCCAAGTTAGATTTCCTGGCGCCGGTAGTCCGTGCATGATCGTGGAACAAGTGACAAGCGAGTTGGACTTGGAAGCCTGGACGTAGAACGTGGAACGTAGAGTATAGAAAGGGGTGGCTATATGGCTGGCACAGTTGACCACATATCGCCTTCACAGGTAGGGATGTGGAGGAGGTGTCCTAAGCAATGGATGTTCAGGTATGTAGATAAGATATTCTCCCCACCTGGTGTGGCCCTGCTCTTAGGAAGTGCTTACCACACCGCGCTAGAGACCAATTTCCTCCAAAAGATTCAATCTGGGCAAGACCTTCCCCTGAAGGACACACTAGACGCTTTCTCGGACGGTTGGGACACGTACAGGCTCGGTAGAGCGAAGAACGAGGAAGGCGACTATGTAGAGTTCGACAAAGTAGAGTGGGGTGACGACGACCCTGGGAAGGTCAAAGACACTGGACTTCATATGGTCAAGACGTACATGGAAGAAATTGCACCGTCAGTGCGTCCTGTGACTGTCGAACAGCAGTTGAATGTTCAAGTGGGCAACTTAATGGTAGAGCAGCGGGCTGACTTGCTCACAGATGAGTATGTGTTAGTTGATCACAAGACAGCTGCCAGGAAGATGGTACAGAGTGATGCCGATCGCGAGCTTCAGCCAATATCATACATGCTCGGGATGAGAAGAGTCGTACCGTTCCAGTTCCATGTAGCGGTGAAGATCAAGAAGCCGTATGTTGATGTTGTGAATGTTCGGAAGACCACCGATGACATGAGCTGGTACATTAGAATCCTTTTAGAGACTCGGAGGGCTATGGAATCGGGAATCTTCCCGCCAAACGACTCTGGCTGGTGGTGCAGCGAGAAGTATTGCGGTTATTGGAAAATGTGCAAAGGCAAAGGTAGGAAGCAGGTAGGATGACTGTGATACTTGAAGGGTTTAACAAGTCAGGTATAACCACCCGATTCACGTTCCGCCTGGATGATAAACACGTTACCAAGGCGGCCTTAGTGGAAAGACCGGAAAAGACGATAATCTGCTTGAGCACACAAGTAGGCTGTAGCGGCAGGTGTGAGTTCTGTAGTGCCCGAGAAATGGAGCTCGTCCGGGATTTGAAAATCGACGAGCTTATATCAATAACCACTAGACTATCGTCCTACAGCCTATACCGTGATAGGAGGACACTCATATCCCTGATGGGGACAGGCGAACCTCTCATGAATGCGAATAATGTTCGGGGACTGTACACGAAATTCGGGGACATCCCCAACTTCAGTCTAGCGTTGTCGACTAGCGGATACGGCATCGAGGGTCTGCATATGATACCGTCTGGGTTTAAGGTGCAGTTCACTCTCGTATCGCCTGTGGAGGAGGTAAGAGAGTCCATCCAACCAGGGGTATGTACGATAGATCAGTTGATCAATGCGATCGAGAACTACAAAGGTAAGAAGGAGATCAATGTCCCGCTTATTGAGGGAGTAAACGACACAAGGCAGGACATGAGAAAGATAGCACGAATCGCTAAGAGGGTTGGGTGTTCAGTGAAGCTGAATAGGCTGAATCCGACGGGTACTGATTTGAATCCCGTAAGTCCTGAGATGACCAGCGTGTTAGTCTTCCTTCTGCGGTTCTGTGATGTGGACGCAGAATGCTATGAGACTGATGGTCAAGATATATATGCGGCTTGTGGTCAATTCGAGATAGACCCTATGAGGAAGGTGAAAAAAGCGTACCTGATGTAGTGGTTCATGAATCGTGGAATTAGAGAAGAATTAAGAATGGAGAGTGGAGGTAACACCATATGACTACAGGATCACCAGTAGGGTACTACGAGGATCGAGAACGGATATTGGAGATCGGCCTCACAGGTACAGGCAAGACGTACGACTGGTTACAGTTAGCTAGATGGCTACCCAATCATACGTTCCATGTTCTAGACCCAGACTCCGGCGTCCTCAGAGTGTGGAAGAACGAATTTCCTGATGTGAAGAACGTCAAATACTACCTAGTGCCTAACTGGTTGAAGGACCTTCAAGAGAATAAGCCGAATGAGTGGGTCGGCGGCTTGTACAAAGCCTTCAAGAAGATATCCAGCGAGGTGAAGCCTGACGACTGGGTAGTGGCAGAACACATGGGCGTCATGTGGGAAATGGCTCAGTCGACGTTCACGGACGAAGTGTTCGGCAGCGATATCGGCATGTACTTCCTGGCGAAAAGGAAAGCCATGCAGGTTGAGCTGGACAAAGGAAGTAAGTCGGATCAGTTAGCCGCATTCGATGGATGGAAAGACTGGTCAGTGATCAACAAGATGCACAATGCTGACTTCTTGATGAAGCTGTGCTACGAGCTTCCAGTTCACGTGTACATGACGAGCTCGGTGTCAGTCACGTCTCAGAAGTTAGCAGAGAAGGAAGATTCTGAACAGAAGAGGCTGTATAAGGATACCTTGATAAGGATAGACGGTCAAAAATCAATACCGTTCAAGGTGCAGTCTATCCTTCTCAAGGGAGGCAATCCGGAGAGTGGATTCTTCATGAGTACGTTTCTGAAAGACAGAGGCCGCAGATGGGTGAAGGATGTAAGGCTCGTGAGGTTCCCGATTCAGTATCTGGTTAACGTAGCAGGATGGCCGGCGAATCCTAGATGACAAATTCCAGATGATTGAGTTGTAACTAAACTGGTGGGTGGAGGTGGTTAGTTGGAATGTATGGTATAGAAAGGGTACTTGACAATGGATCCAGAATTCTTGCTCTCACCATCGGAGACAAAGCCGAAGAAGGTGTTTGGCGACTTAGCAATATACTCGCCCATTCCAGAAAAGAGGGGCGCGGACTTATTGTTCAGCACTAGGCATGGCCTGTTCGGCATACAGAGGAAACAGGTGCCCCACGATTTTCTCTCATCCGTCATAGATGGGCGGTTCGCACAATCATTACCGTTATTGAGGAAATTGTCTATGAGGGCCGTGATTGGCGAAGGAGTATGGCAATACAGAGCGAATGATTCAGTGTATGTGCGAGGTGAAAGGGGAGTATCCCTCAAGGCGTACGAGAGGTTCACTAGGAGGTCGGTGAAGTCACTCGAGTGGGATATCGAGCTGGTGCATGATGTTCCACTTATGTATGTCGCCGATACTGAAGAGTATGTCGACTACGTGGTAAGGTTGAAGGAATATATCAACAAGCAAGATCATCTTGGGCTGTATAGGAGGCCAGGCCTTGCTGGAGCTTGGGGCATTCCAACACAGAATGAGAAGTGGTTGTGGATACTTCAAGGGTTCAGTGGTATTGGGGTCAAGACTGCGGAGAAGATGATCGAATGTTGTGGGGGCGTCATACCACTAAGGTGGGTGTTCAGTAAGGAAGACTTGGGGAAGATCAGCGGGATAAGTAAGCCGAAAGCAGAAGACTTATGGAATACTCTACCCGCCAGTGATTACAGGGTTTCATAGTTCACAGAGCGCGAGGCAGGCTATCATGAGAAGCGAGTCTGGAATCATATACGAAGGGACTAGGCCTCCAACAATTGAAGAGTTGTCTAATGCCTCTGTGGTTGCTCTGGACATCGAGTCTACTGGGACCAGAGTCGAGGTAGATCAACCGCTAGGCGTAGCGCTTAGTGTAGATAGGAGGGGAGGGGCTTACTTTCCTTGGGGTGAACAGTCGTTCCCTTGGCGCATGATAGAAGACGACAAAGTGCTCAAGGTCGGGCATAACATCCAGTTTGACCGTTCGTTGATGAAGAAGCACAACATCTTGTGTGACAATGTAGCCGACACGATGATTCTTGGACATATGGGTGAGTACGATCTCAAGATGATGAGATACTCCTTGGGCGACCTGTACAGGAAGCTGTACTACCAAGAGAGGATATTTGAAGGTGCTCCACGAGAGTTCGTCGACTTCAAAGGAATAGGTGGACTCAATGCATCAACTCAAACAATGGGTGAAATGTGCTCACTCCATGCAAGGACGACGCTTAACTTCTGGGAAGAGTACGAACACCTGATTGATTACGATGGACTGAGTGAGCTGTTCTGGGACCTTAAGATGCCGATGGTCAATGTACTGTCGGATGTTGAGCTTAATGGGTGTGTAATAGACGATACGTATTTGAGAAGCTTAGGAGTCGAGTTCCGTAAAAGGATGGATACGCTCGAATACGCTCTTGAGAGAGTGACTGGTGTCAAAGGCACCAACTATAATTCAGGCGATCAGATAGCCTGGTTGTTGTTCGACAAGCTCGGTCTCCAGGGGAAGTATCTCACAAGTAGTGGTAAGAGATTCTCTACAGATGCTAAAGCCTTGGAATCATTAAGGACTAAACATCCAGCTGTCAATCTTATTCTCACCTTCCGCATGTACTCCAAACTCATAGGGACCTATGTCGATGGCATATTAGAAAGAATGATCAACGGCAGGGTCCATCCCCACTTCGGGCAAGCTGCCACAGACACTGGAAGACTGAATTCCACAGACCCCAATGCTCAGAACATCCCTAAGCGTAAGGAACAGGGGTACAAGATCAGAAGAGCGTTCGTAGCGCCGGAAGGCCATGTGTTGGTCGTCGTCGACTGGAATCAGCTAGAGCTCAGAGACTTAGCAATTCAATCCAAAGATCCTGGATTGATCGACGCATTCAACTCCGGTAGAGACATCCATGCAGAGACAGCCATAAGGGCTTACGGGTCCGCTAGCCGCAGAGCAGACGGTAAGACCATGAACTACCAGATAGTGTTTGGTGGAGGCACGAGAGAGCACAGACAGAAATTCATGGAAGCGTATCCTGTAGCAGGTTTGTGGATAGCGGAACGGATAAGAGACCTACACATGAACGGATTCGCGAAGACTAGGAAAGGGCGGATAAGGCCTCTACCGAACGGCAGGTTGGATGCCGACTACGGATTCATGACCAAGCTCGAAAGAGACTTCCTCGCTAAGGCAGAAAGGCAGTGTGTCAGCACGCACGTTCAAGGTAGTGCAGCAGAAGAAGTTCAAGAAGCGATGGTCAACATATGGAACATAACCCGCGACACAGACATTCGAATGATAATGCAAGTCCACGATGAACTGCTGTTCGAGGTACCATTTGGTAAGGAAATTGAGATCGCCGAAGTGGTCAAAAAGGCTTGTGAGAAGCTCCGTACGTTGTCCGGCTATCCTGTCGATCTTACAGTCGACACGAAGGTTGGCAAAAACTGGAAAGATTTGGTGAAGTTCAGCTCATGGAAAGAGAAGACGGTGGAACAGAGGAAAATGGTGATAGCAGCATGAACACTGGTGAAGAAGGGCAAACACAATCCGATTTCATGTTCATGAATCTTGAGAGCATATTCAAGATGTTCTCGAATATGGATCCTAACACTATCCTGAAACAGATGCTGGGTCAAGAGTTGAAGAGCATTCATAACGATGTAGGGAGATATATAGATTTGATGCTGGCTCCTGAGACTATAAGCGTCGATCCGTGGAAGATACTCGGAGTCGATAGGACTGACGATCAAGAGACGGTGAAGAGAGCATACAAGAAGGCATCCAATGACGCACACCCTGACAAAGGTGGTTCTGAGGACAAGATGACCTTGATCAATGTAGCGTATGAGGCTGTTTGTAAGATTAAGGGCTGGAACAAGTAGCTTCCATGTCTGTTTCGGGCTGCAACTAGAACGTATACTGCGCAGTGGGAGACTAGTGCAGTACACTGCTAATAGAAAACTGCAATAAGTGAATCTACACTGCAAAACTCCGAAACGCAATACACTGCAAGTGTGTACTTTTTGCAGAAAACGCGCTATAATATGCAGTGTATTAAGACATGTGGAGGTGATACATGGCGGGCGAAGACAGAGACTTCGAGGTCAAGGACATTGGTGACGTAGAACCAGTAAAGCCTGGGGGAATGTCTGGAGAGATCTGGGACTTGTTGGAGGACGGGAAGTCGGAAGAAGAAGTAACCGAGCTTGGTTTCAACAAGAGGACTGTAGACATTGTCGCGTTCAACATGGAGAAAGCTGGCGCCAGGGTAAGGCCGAAAAAGGAGCGGAAGTCAAAGAAGGGTAAGAATGGCGGTGCCGACCATAGCGATGTAAGCACTGTCAGGACAGGTGATCGTGGCAGCGCTGTAGAGGCAATGGTCAGCACTAATAAACCGACGACGCCTGAAGCGCTGATAGAGACACTGAATCTCAATTCTGCCGGGATGAACGGTCTTTTCACAGCAGGCGTGAAGATGGGAATGAGTTTGGTCGTATTGGGTGTCAGAGTCGCGCAGGAATTGTCATCTGTTGGTGTTCAACAAGCAAGGCCGCTGATAGCAATGTCTAAGGAGATGAGAGCAGGCGAAATCGCGGCTGCTCAAGTGGCATCTAAGGAGACTGCTATTGAGATGGCTGGCAACATACAGGACTATTTCGGTCCTGCATTGAGTGAACTCGGGTCGAGAGTGGACGATATGAGCAGACCGAAAGTGGCTGAAGGTCCGGATCCGATGAAGAGTATGATGGTAAGGACATTCGAGCCGATCATGCAACAGATGATTGGTGGCCTGCTTCCAGGATTTCAGCTGCCCGCTGGCAAGGATTCGAGTGGATGGGAAAGAACCAAGAAATAGCAAAAAGTGAAGGAGGACAAACATGGTGATGCCAAATCCGGAACAAATGGCTGGTGTGAAGAAAGTCACAGAACACATCAAAGGCAGGATTGAGCTGAACTACACCGAAGGGTATGTGATGCTGGAGCTCAAGCCTACCGCAGATGAGGCTAGGAAGCCGGCCAATGAACTGCTGGACCAGCTAGCTACTCAGCTTGCTACTCAACTGAATGCATTCTTCAACATAGAGGGCAAGATTGAAGAAATCGGAGAGAAATAAGCCCTCAAAGAATGAGCGGATTTTCAGCTTCTCGCTCAAGGATCTCAAATGTGTGAACTGTGCAGGACTTGAACGCGATGAAGATGGTGAATTGTCATGTCGGTTCAACGTGAGACACAAAGATCATGTATCTGAAGACACTATATCGTGTTTAATGTTATATGAAAATCCGACTGCTGAATTCGTCGCTTATAAGCTCGTAGAGGGTGCGTTCAAAAACTTGGGATGTGAGGTAGTGGAGGATAACTAAGAAAGAGAGGATATTCTGTGCTACTATCCAGGACGGTGTATGCACGTGACCTTAATGAGGCATGGTGGAGATGCATCCGCGAGACCTTAGACTATGGCAGAGAGTACACGATCTCTGAAGGCAGCTATGCAGGACAGAAAAGGAAAGAGCTCGA
>Ga0307376_10006794_pt1 | contig 10084 bp, 24 predicted proteins | sample TR2MG_FD_202536 | JGI IMG/M metagenome (GOLD analysis project Ga0307376, IMG submission 202536) | Soil microbial communities from Risofladan, Vaasa, Finland - TR-2 | ecosystem: Environmental > Terrestrial > Soil > Coastal area > Acid sulfate soil | place: Finland: Risofladan, Vaasa | collected...
TTATTATATATTTTTTTACAGATAGGAAAGGGAAAACGGAAGATGAGGAAAATGAGCTAAAATGAGGGCAGAATAAATACGGTTGTACTTGACAAAAGGGGAGAAGTGTGGTATAATTATATAGTGAGAAATATTCATAATGCGTAGTAACCGAAAGGTCAGTTCGTATTGGTAAATTAAATTATTTTGTTGTAGAAGATTTCGCTCATTTAAAAACATATTAATTATAAAGGAAAACAAATGAAAATCAGAACAGGTTTTGTAAGCAATTCAAGTAGTAGCAGTTTTGTTATTGCAGTAAAAAAAGGTACTACCAAAAAAGATGTTATTTCGATATTGAAAAAAGGATATGAAAAGCCAATTCGTAGTTTTATCTCAGACGATATGAGCTATTGTTATGATGTAAAAAATGCAATAGAAGAAGAAAATAAAATTAGAAATGAAAACATGACCAAAGAAGAAACATATGAATTTATTGTTGATTTTTTGGCAGACCGCATGAGTTGGTTTGTTGAAAACAGTGATGAATATAGTCTGGAGATGAATGGTTGGAACATTCTCGCAAGCAGTTTTGGTACTGAAGATTGTGATGCATTAGGAGTATTTTTATATAGTTTTACAAGTATTGATACAGATATTCTAAAGGTAGTTCCAAGCCTTGATTAGGAGATAATATGAAAATAAGAAATGGTTTTGTAAGTAATTCAAGTTCGACATGCTTTGTGATTACAAACACCTCTATGGATAATAAAACGTTGGCAGATTTTGTAAATGAAAATCCAGAATTAGTAGAGCTGTTTAATGATTGTTATGATTATGAGTATACTCATTTTGATATGATGCAATGTGCTGAATTTCGAAACCAAACACTTTTTGCTGGAGATAATAGTGTACAATATGGAGATGAAGACGGAGATATATTAGGACAAGTATATGACTATATACTTCGCGAAGGCGGAAAATCAAAGAATTTTTCTTGGAAATTTAAAGAGTATAATAGATAAAGGAGAAATATATGAAAATAAGAAAAGATTTTGTTTCAAATAGTTATTCATCCTCTTTTGTTATTTTACTGGATGACATTACTGGAAGTCAACTGACTACATTATTGGATTCAGAAAAAAATCTGAATACTGGCTGGAAAATTCAAATAGTAAATGAACAACGTTTGGAAGGATTCAGTGCAGAGAACAATTTTGATATGCAGTTGTATATGAAGAGTATTGGTGTAGATATAACCAAAGTAAGCTTTTATAGTTAAAAGAATGTTAAAAATATGAAAATAAGAAAAGGTTTTGTGAGTAATAGTAGCAGCAGCAGTTTTATAATTGGACTTAGTGATATTTCGGCAAAGCAACTAAAACAGATTTACAACCATCGTTTGTTTGTAACAAATAAAAATGATTGGTGGGATATTGTAGAAACTGAAGATTATATTAAGGTATCTACTTTTATGGATAATTTTGATATGCATACATATTTAATAAATATAGGAATAAATGATGAGGATATAGATGGCTCATACACAATAGGAAAACTATTTGTTTAAAAGAATATCAATAAAATGAAAATAAGAAAAGGTTTTGTTAGCAAAGGATATAATAATGAAAATAAGAACAAGTTTTGTTAGCAATAGTAGTTCAAGTTCGTTTGTAGCTTGGGGTGTTTTAAAAGACAATATTGACAATATAGACCAGTTTTATTTGGATATTTTTAACAATGATTTAGAATGGTATAAGGATAAATTAGACACATCTCACACAGACAAGAGCTACGATTATAACTCCTTAGAGTCAGAATATAAAAATATGTGTTTACTACGAACTAATCAAGAAAAAATAGAATATGTAGAAGAAAATTCTGATATCGAATACAGTAGAGAAGAGATAGAAAATGGTGGATTTGAACAAGAGTATTTAGGAATAACTGTATCGTGGATAGCAGAGAATAAACCAGACCTAACATTTAGGCAAGTAAAAACTTATGTTGCCGAAAGATTAAACATTTTATATGGAACTAATTTTTCGGAAGATGACATAGAATATTTTGAAGAATCTTGGTATGGATAAAATAATAGGATAAATAAATATGAAAATCAGAAGAGGTTTTGTTAGTAATAGTAGTTCAAGCTCATTTGTAGCTTGGGGAGTTAGTGAGGAGAAAATTATCTCAGCAGATTCTCTTTATTTAGTAATTTTTAATAAAGAGTTGAAGTATTACAACGCACTAAAAAAAGAAAATCCAGAATGGGATGCATATAGGAGATTGGCTAAAGATAAACATGACAAAATGCTCTCTATAAATACAGACGCAGAGAAAATTTTGTATGCTAAGGAAAATCTTGAAATTGATAAATCTCTCGGTGACTTTGAACAGGGAGGACAGGAAAATGATTTTGTAGGAATAACAATATCTAAAATGCTAAAAAATCATCCGGATATTAAATTTGGAGATGTAAAAGCATTTGTAGCAATACACTTGAATAAATCCTATGGTACAAATTTTACCACAGATGACATCTCATATCGTGAAGAAGGCTGGTACAACGGATAATTAGGAACAGGAGAGAACATGCGTAGAGTATCAACACCAACATACAATTACACTTTTAATGAGAAAACTGGTCATTTTGCAAGATGGGGAAAAACATTTAAAGATGACCCGCAATATAGCCCTATCGGTTTAGAAATATTAGACATTGAAGTGTCAACAATTTGTCATCATGGTTGCCCGTTTTGTTATAAGAGCAATTTGACAAAAGGTAGAAATATGAGTATTGATACTTTTAAGGGTGTCATTAACAATCTTCCGACACTAACTCAAATTGCTTTTGGCATTGGAGACATTGACGGAAACCCGGACTTGTTTAAAATGTTCGAATATTCAAGGCGAAAAGGAATTGTGCCAAATGTTACAATTAATGGTGCAAGACTAACTCAAGAACATGCTGATAATCTAGCAAAATATTGCGGTGCTGTAGCTGTATCTCACTATGATGACAGCGAATGCTATAATGCTGTCAAAACACTTACAGACGAAGGCATGGAGCAAGTAAATATTCATCAGCTTCTTTCCGAAGAAAGTTATCAATCAGCGTTAAATGTTATAAAAGCATATACAGAAGACACAAGATTAAAAAAACTAAATGCTATTGTATTTCTATCTCTAAAACAGAGAGGACGTGGAGAAAACAGCACAAGGATAACAGACAAACATTTTATTGAGATTATAGATTTGTGTTTTTTGAATGATGTCCCGTTTGGTTTTGATAGCTGTACTGCTTGCAAGTTTTTAAATGTAATTAAGTTACACCCAAACTACGAGAAAATTGCTATGTCAGTTGAGCCATGCGAAAGTGGCTTGTTTTCGGGATATGTCAATGTAGATGGTGTTTTTTCTCCGTGTTCTTTCAGCGAAGGAGAAGTTACTGGTTATGATTTGGCTAAACCACTTGACTTTTTGCAAGAAGTATGGTATAATAAAGATATGAAAAAATGGCGAAAAACTCTGCTGGATAACAACAGAAATTGCCCAATATATAACATATAAATAGAAGGAGAAAATGTATAATCCGTGCGTGTGGCATCGAACTAATAACAAACAAGAACATGTGCGAGAAAGAGAAGAAGAAATGACCACAGATAAAGAAACACAAGAATTTTTAGATAGTTTATCCTCAAATACTGTTAGAGGGTGGTTTGAAGAAGATAGAAAAAATCATCCCATTCGAACTTGGTTTGATTCATTATTTCCGGACGGAGGTCTGCTGGGCTATGCTCCTCATTATAGCCTAACTCACCCTTTTGTTTTGCTTAGTGACGGTCTCTATCAAATAAAATGGGCTTGGCAAAGGGTTTTTCGTGGCTGGGATGATAGAGTTATTTGGAGTATAAACTTTCATCTTGCTGAAGTTCTTCCGCAATGGCTTGAGAAATTAAAAAAATATAAGCATGGCATACCCGGGCAGATGTTTACAGAAGAAGATTATAAAAAAGACGGATATACTCTTAAAAATAAAGCTATGGAAAAAAGAGAAAAAGAGTATGACGCTATTCTCGACAAAATTATCTTGGGTTTTAATTCTTATACAAAAATGGATGAATTAGTCGAATACAAGAGCGAAGAATATTTTAAATTAGAGAAACAATTTAATGAGGGCTTTGAATTGCTGATAGAGTGGTTTAGCTCTTTATGGGATTAGGAGAAATATAATGGGGTTATTCATACTACTGCTTGTTTGCGGAATTGATTCCAACAAAGCACTTTTTATATGTTTGATATACTGGATATTTGGTGGTTTTCATGGAAAATAAAAAACTAGAAATAGAAAAAATATCATATTGGAAAACTAGTAAAAGTAGCCCTGATACATGGCTGGATAGAACAGTCAAGCTAATAGAGGATTATGGAGGAACACTTCTTAATCAGGTACAGGGTACAGACCATACAACAGGTAATGCTGCATTTATGATTATATTTAAGTTAGAGGGAAGTACTTTCAAGGTTATATTTCCAGTTCTTAAACCAAAGAATCAATCTGATATGAAAGCTGCTAAAATTCAAGCTGCAACAATTTTGTATCATGATATAAAAGCCCGCCTTGTTAGTTCTATAATATTGGGCGCACGAAATGTATTTTTTGGTAATTTATTGCTTGATGATGGAATGACCGCAGCAGAACTAGAAAATCCGAGACTATCTATAAAAAAGATATTTTCTTTGGCTAGTGGAGAAGTTGTAGATGGTGAGTTCGAAGAATAAAACAATTCTTTTATAAGGAAGGAACAAATGGACATATATAATAAAGACGGATTTAACGATTGTGCAAAGTGTGAATGTTCTAATAACTATAGAATAAAATATATACGGTTTGGAATTCACAAGAATACGATGTGTATAATATGTAAAAACTGTGGATTCAGATGGTATAAACTACCAGCAGACTGTGGGCAAGAAAAGATATGGGAAAATATAAAAAAGGAGATTTGAAATGAAAAAACTAATACTAATATTGATTGCTATTTTATTAGTAGTAATTCTTACATCTTGTGTTACACAGAAAAGTCTTCAAATAAATATGTATGAAGTTCATATGAAGAATGGAAATACTGCAAATGTTTGTGCCGATGAAGTTAATGGAGTTATTGATTCTGGTATTAGATTTTATCTAAAACATAGTTTAGTTTCAATGTTCTCAGGGGACGGGGTATGGTTTACAAGTGTTCCTGTTGAGTCTTGTGAATAATCAAAAACCAAATAAAATGATGTTTTTATGTGGTTTAAGGAAAAGGGAAAATGTCAAACACTAATTTTTATGAATGCGGGTGTTCAATAACAAGAAGTACGGTTGAACCATATGAAGTTTTAGGTGCATTTATATGTTATAAACACCTAAAAGAATATCCTATAGAATTAGAAAAAATGGCTGAATTTATTTTAAAAATTCAGGATGCAAAACAATCCGAAAGAAAAAGCAAATAAAATGCATCTTTTATCTAGTTTGAAAAGAGGAATAAATGAAAACCATTAGGTTAAAATTAGGATTAAAAAATACCAAAATGTTTCAATGGGCAAAAGTAATAGATTGCGGTAATTTTGATTCATATGAAATGCCCACCACTCTAAAAGACATATCTATAATTTTATGGTATTTATGTGGTTCTGGTGTTATATATTTGTTTGCAAAAGAACTTAGTAAAAAATTAGGTTTATCATATTCTTTTGTTCTTTCGTCGCTAAAAGATGTTCTTTCGGAGTATTATGAGATGAGTGATGAAGAGGCTTATGAAAAAACATTTTCGAATAATTTTCTAAAAGAAAAAACATAATAAAAACAGTTTTATATGGTTAGGAAAGGAATAATTATGTGCTTTACAAATAAAAAAAATGACGAGATAAGACGGTTGGAATATATTGTGGATTGTTTAGATAGAGATAGAGAAGGTATACCGCATGGTGGATTTATAGGCGGAGTTCCAGAGCGTTGGGATTTATCTATTCTAAAGCACAAGGAGAAAAAATGAAACTTTCAGGAACATTTATATTATACGCTTCCGGACTAATACTTGCTTTCATCGTTGCTAGTTTTCTTAGAATAATTATAGAAAAATTACTAATAGGTTATTAACATAATGAAATTAGAAAAATTAATAGAAGAGCTTAGACAATTCCAAAAGCTTCTGATACAGAAACTGATTATGATTTCTATATATTACAAAAAAATATCCCGTGTTTAGATAAAGGCGCTGTATTTTATTGGGACGAGAAAGATTCCATGAAAGGCAGTATTGGTGCCGGTTGTTTAAAGTTGTGCTGGACACCAAAGGGGAATTGTTATGGGAATGACGTTGTTAATGGATTATGTGCTGGGACAATCGTTTTTCATGCATCAGCCAAAGATGACGAAAGATGGTTTAAAAAATGGGAAGGATAAATTTAAATGTCTAGAGAAATTAAAACATATTTTAAAAAAGAAGAAACTAAAGATAGCGGAGATATTTTAGTAGGATACTCTAAACGAGTTTGTGTCGAAGATGAATCGAATGACTATCAAAGTTATATTGAAGCTGATGTAAAGATAGTGGTGCAAAACAACGGAGCACTATCTTTTCAGTCTTGCGATTCAAATGACTTTATATATTTTTATCCAGACCAGTTATTACATTTGAAAGAAGCTTTAGATGTTGCTCTAAAACAACTTTCTAAGAATTTCTAAAATTTGGTACTTGACAAATCATTGAAAGTATGGTATAATTATATACAACTACGCAATCATTGACGTGGTTAATAAAAAATTAAAAAAGGAGAAAGTAAAATATGGAAAAAGGTTTTGTACGTAATAAACACCCCAATGGAATACCCGACTTATGGACTTACATTTGGTATTTGGGAATGGTTGGTAAAAGCGATGTACTTAATAAAAGCGACTATTTATCAGTACCAGCTTGGAAGCGTGGTTTAATTCATGTACCGCTTTTAAAAGGCGCAAGCATCCAAGAAAACGGTTCATTTTTTGAACAGCTACTGCATCAAGTACAAGTATCCTCTGTTAATCTTGGCGCTCCTGTTATGATTGATATGTTCGACGGAGATACAGCATATAGGATTAATGGAAAATTAGATTTAGTTCAAGAATATACCAGATATATCAAAGATAAATGGATGGACGGCTCTGGTTTAGAAAAGAAGCCACTATTAAGACTAAATCAGGGACAGTGGAATGCCTATTGTACAGACAATCTTAAAACTGCACTTGATTTAACAAACGTAGTGGATATTCTAGTTGTTGCTCCGGGTAGTAAAATGCCTCCAGTATGGAATCATTTATCAAAAACATACTGGTTCGAGTATGCTGATGGTTTACTTGCTCACGAAGAAGGTGGTGTTTGGTATGAGTCACCTGCCGGGGATGTAACTCCGCCAGTAACTCCGCCAGTAACTCCGCCAATAACTCCGCCAGTAACTCCGCCAGTAACTCCGCCAGTAACTCCGCCAGTAACCCCACCTGTTATTCCTACTATTTCTTTAGAAGGATGGAAAGTGAAGTTTACAGGAAAAGTTGGCAGAAATGACGTAGATGTAACCGGAGAGTTTTTTAAAGAAGAATAAAAAAACAGTTTTATTTTGTGTGCAGTGTGGATGGGAACACATCTATCGAAGCAATATGTAGGAGAATTGTCAGAGAAGACAGCAAAGCACATTTCTATGTGCCAACAAACCCCGAAGGTAGAAATCTTGGCTACCAAATCAGGTTCGAATCCTGACACACAAAATTTTAAAAATTAGAGAAGCAGGGAATATATAAATGAAAACTTTTATTGAAGATTTAGGCGCACCACTTAATGAGGTTGATAGGTTATGGTTAAGAATACCAGCAACAATATTTATTACCCCAGTTGTTATTGTGTTGTGTGCGCTTGTTTCAATATACGAGGTAATTATAGATTTTACAATACCTTGTTTAAAAGGCAAAAAATGAAAATATTTGAGGATAAAAAACAATGACAGTAGAAAAAAAATATCCAGTAACAGATGAAATAGCGGAACTATTTGCGGAAGGCAATGCCGCAGAAGAGTGCAAAATTAAAGCAATAAACAGCATTTGGGGAACTAAAAGAGCCATTGCATATGGAAAAGTTCAGTGGCTAAAACGGAATAAAGCATGGTCTTTAATATTTAAATTATATCCAGAATTAGAGAGCAAGGCTTTATCTTTTTATCCTTACACCCAAGAAGTCAAACTAAAGGATATAGAATAAGATGTTAAGGGTAAAAAGAAAATTTAGCTTCCAATGGGAATGGTGTGATATGTGTAAAGCTTGGTTTATTAGATGCCCAAAATGCGGAAATAATTGTTGTAATGCTGGATGGGGAGAAGTAGATGGAGAGGAGTGCGACGTTTGCCCGTTATGCTATTCTTATCAAAGTTTAGCAGATGAAACTGGTAAAGCCCCGTCTTATGAGCCTTATGATGAGAAACAAAAAAGAAGAATATTTATAGTAGAATAATAAGGACAAAATGGAGATAAAAATATCTGACGCAAAAAAGATAGCCATCGAGAAGAAATATGATATGATTATTGTTATTGGAATTCAGGAAGATAAAAGCGGTCATATAGCAACATATGGTAAGAATCAAATGCTTTGTAATATTGCAGGGCATATTGGGCAAGAGAAAATCGCACCCTTTTTATTCAACGAAAATGGCGTACTGGACAATTTTAATTATGTTACAGATATAAAAAAAGATGTTCCTAAATACAAGAATAAGAAGTAATAAAATGTCTATTTTATAATAGAGTTAGGATTATAATGATTAAATCAGAGATTTTAGATATGCCAGCGGGCAGAAAATTAGACGCTCTTATAGCCGAGAAAATATTTGGTTATAAATGGGTAGAAGGAATATTAGCATTTGGAGCTCCTTGTCTAATTTCTCCACAGAGGTATGAAAAAGATAAAGATACATGTTCCACGCACTTGAAATATACCAATAAACGTAGGGATGACGGAACATTTCCAAAATATTCAATTAAAATTTCCGATGGATGGAAAGTGCTAGACGAAATACGCTCTAGGCAGATTCCGGTTGAAATAAAAGGTGACGAATGGTATGATGGCAAAGCGTGGTTAGTAAATATCTATGACATTACCGGAAACCAAATATTATACTCTGCAAAAGACGAAACAAATAACGGGGAATGGAAAGATATTAATCCCTGTTTGGCAATATGCCATGCTGCACTATTAATGCATTATAATATAAAATAGCAATTCATTAGATATTAAAAACAAAATAAACTGGAGAATTATAAATGAGCGATAAAACAGAACTTACAGATGAGTTTTGGGCAATAGAATATCAGTATTTTACAAATGATGTTTATTGGGGCTCATCTGGAAAAATATATGATGAAAAAAAAGCTAATTCCGTTTATGATGAGCTTAAAAATAAATATCCAGTTATTAAATTAGTTCATAGTATAACAAGGCAAGAAGTTATAAAAAGTATCAGTTCTACTAAAGAATAATAAAACAATATAAAATGTGGATTTTAAGAGGAGATAAAAATTAAATGATATGTCAAGAATGTAAAGGGAAAAAGATTTTAGAGTTATCCGAAACTGCTTTGGGTAAAACCCCTTTTAAAGTTGGTTTGACTTGTGGAGTTTGTGCAGGAACAGGAAAAGCTCGTTTTTGGCTCTTTATTCAACAATTACTTAAGGAGATATCAGCATGTTAAAATTTTTAGATATTGCAAGAACCCCAAAAGGAGACTTAGTTCTTCTTACAAAAGTGGATGGTGGTATAAGCGCCCATGTTGTATATATAGAAAAAAGTCTTGAAAACAGGAAAGTTGCTTGGTGGAATGAAAAAGAGTTAGATATTATAGGCAATGTTTATTCTATATTGTCAGAAGAAAGATAAAATATTATTTTGTGTGATTTAAGGGCAGATAAATGAAATCAATATTGTTAGATGATATGGAAGAAGTTAACATATGTTATCCTTATGCGGATAGAGATATAATGCTCGGAGATATTCTTAATTATGAAGACAATAGCGGAAATATAATTGAATGCTT
>Ga0307376_10006796_pt1 | contig 10083 bp, 15 predicted proteins | sample TR2MG_FD_202536 | JGI IMG/M metagenome (GOLD analysis project Ga0307376, IMG submission 202536) | Soil microbial communities from Risofladan, Vaasa, Finland - TR-2 | ecosystem: Environmental > Terrestrial > Soil > Coastal area > Acid sulfate soil | place: Finland: Risofladan, Vaasa | collected...
CAGTTGGTCCTGTAATTGTTGAAGTCATTCCAGTCGGACCTGTTAAGCCTGTAATTCCAGATTCTCCTGTCAAACCTGAATCTCCAGTTGGTCCTGTAATTGTTGAAGTCATTCCAGTCGGACCTGTAATTGTTGAAGTTGAACCTGTTGGTCCAGTTAATCCACTATCACCAGAATCACCAGTTGGTCCTGTACAACAAGATCCAGTCGGTCCTGTTCCTCCTCCTGAATCTCCTGTTGGTCCTGTTAATCCAACACCTGCAACTTGTTTTATTCTTAATTTAGGCATGATTTAAAAAAGTATTACAAATTTAAATATTCTTCTTTCTAACTATCTCTTTTAACTTTTCAATATCTTTATACTTTTCGCTTGCCATCTCAGAGCTATGCAAACATTTATCAGTATCATATTCTTTAGGAAAATCTTTTAATACTTCTTTTATAGCATCTTCAAATTTCATAAAGGGATAAAATTCATTTAATAAACTATTTGGAGTACAAGAAATAATTTCAAAATCTTTTTCTTTAAAATGAGGTTTCATCAATTTCATCTTTTCAACAAAATTTCTATATGTTTTTTTATTCCAATTTATTTGTTGATCATCCAAATTTGTTTTATAAGAATATTGTGAATCTTTTGAAATATTAAATGAACATCCAATTAAATAAATTTTCCTAAACCCAAGTCTATAAGATAATTGGAGAGCAATAGGAAATACATTTTTTATCCACCACATATCTCTATGAGGATTCAGAAAATTGTGAATATTAAAATGATTTTCTGTTGCTCCAAAAAAATACATATTTGATAATTCCTTCATTAATTTATCACCAACCATCAAATCCCTTCTTGATATCATTGAAAATTTCATTATTTTAGGATTTAATAAGATTCTTTCACTATAACAATCAACTTTATCAACACCAACCCAAATATCTGTCGGAACAACAGAAGCAGTATTATTCATTGAAATTACCTGGATTCCCGGCTGTTTGAGTAATTTAAGATTTTCTTTCAATAGACTTGGATGCCCTCCTGCAATAAAACAACTTCCTGAAAACATATTATTTAGATCAACAGGTATGCGAGTACCTTTATCAAATCGAAAGAACATTCTTTCCTCCACTTTCTTCTCTAATTATATCAGCATCTTCAAGTTTAACATAAACTGTTTCAATAGCTAGAACATCTGTAATTCCAACAAAACAATGTTTATTTGGTGGCAGAACCTCAAGTGATTCTCCTTTATTTAAAATTGTTTCACCTTGCTCATGCCTGATTTTTAATTCACCTTCCAAAACATAAAAATTATTTCTTTTGAATCTATGGTAATGATAACTACATTGAAATCCTTTCTTTATTTTTAAAATATTCACAGATACACTTTCACTCCTAAAAATTTCTATATTCTCTCCCCATATCTTTTCTTTCATTTTTAACTCACCCCAAAATTAAGCATATCATCAATTAATCCTGCTCTTAAATTTTTTATTGTAAGATTTTCTTTAGCCCAAGCTCGTCCTTCTTCACCTTTTCTTTTTCTTAATTCTGGTCTGTCGATTAACATTTGAATAATATTAATAAATTCTTGTTTTGTATTGACTAAAAATCCTGCTTTAGATTTTCTAACTTGCTCAGACATTCCGTCTTTCATATCCCGAATCACAATAGGAATCCCAGAGAGCATGGCTTCGGTTGCTACTCTAGACCAGCTTTCAGTATGATTATTTCCTCCCCAAATATAAAAAATATCTATATTTTTAAGATATTCTGGCATTGCTCCTTGTTGAATAGGAGCAAATGTAAATCGTTTATCTTCTGTCTTTTCATATCCATCTCCAACTAAAAAGAATTTTGCATTTTTTAATTTTTTTAACATTTCAACATCTTCAGAAAATTTGCCTAAATAAGAATTTGTATTTGATTGGATTCTTCCTACACATACTGGATATCCATGGGTATCCCTTTCAATATTTAAGTAAGGTACCTCATCTACGCAAGGGTGAACTACCTTGCTCTTTTTAATGTATTTTTCCCAACCTTTGTAAGCATCTGCTATCCATTGAGATACAAAAACATCAAGATCAACATATGGGAACAATTTTGTTTTATTATGATGAACTAATATCACATTGGTTTTCTTTAAAATATTTAAATCTTTTATTTTATCTGGATAAATAGTTGAAGGAGGATTATGTAGAATTAAAATTTTAGGATTTATTTTATCAATTAATTCTTCTGTTATCTCAGGGATATGATAAGCCCTTATCCCAAGAGTTTGAAAAGATTTATAGTAATTATAATCTTCTTTAAAATCATTTAGAAAAAGAACCTCATGTTGAAATTCAGGAAATGCTTTTGCAAATGATTTTATAAATTCTCCAACACCACCAATCCAACATAAATTTGCACAATGAAGACAAATCATTTTAATCCTTCTCTTCTTTAGCATCAAGAAATAAATTAATAGCATGAGAAATCTTATTGCTTAATCCCCAAGCACTTGGAACATCTCTTTCAATAATTTGTTTCAAAAACCCATAATCTCCTTCTTCTAATTTTAAATACCCTGTTTTTTCTGCATCATCAAAATTTTTTCCAATTCTACTAAATATTCTAAATTGATCTAATCCAGTATTTCTTGCATTTACTGTCAAACGATTTAATGCAATTAATAAATTCTCTTCTTTTTCTTCTTGACCAACTACTTTTCCATTTTCAATTTTTGGATAAGATGCCTTCCATTTCTCAACCTTTATTTTTCTCATAGAATTAGTAAGTAAGTAAGGTTTATAAAGTTTTACTTTTGCCATACCTCAATCTCTACAATAACTGATCCTTCCTCTGACATTACCCAAATAGCATTCAAAGTTTCATTTGGAGCAGTATCTGCTTCCAAAACCTCTCCAGCCCGAAGAGTTCTAAAAGTTTGATGAGTTGGAGAATAACTATATTGAATTTCATGACTTCCTCGAACGGTTATCTGCCAAGTTACTGTATCTTTAGGGATACGTATCTCATACCACTCGTTAGCATTATTTAAATGATGATTAATAATATCTGCTTTTGTTGGTCTAATTTCCTCTGTCTTAATAACTTGTTGAACTGGAGGTTGAGAAGGTGGTGAAGGATTAGTTACTGGAGTTGAAGCAAGAATTTGTCTTGAAATTTCTTCTGCCATGAAGACTTGCTCTGCATAACTCATTTTAATTTTTCCTCTCAATTATTTGAATAACCCTTCCTTGATCATCTCTAACAAATTCTGTTAAAGTTGTCTGTGATGCAGACATTTTAAAATATAATAATCCTAATCCCATCAAAATTGCTAAACCGAATAATAACATTCCAGTATCTGATTCTTTTGCCATAAAATAACTAATCATTTATTCTTTATTAAATTTTCTACAAATTGCTTCCAGTCTTTTTCCATTCTATCTAAAGTAAATCCTTTTTCAATAATTGCTTTTCTTGGATTGTATAATATATTATCCACTTTACCATCTTTTTTGTTAAGTATATTATACATTTTTTCAATTGCTTTTTCAAAATCTTTATAATTCCATTCATCAACTCTTAATCCAATCCTTTTATCCCACCAATCCCATGCCCATCCAGTTTTAAAAACAATTAAGGGCAATCCACAAGATGCTGCTTCGCAGGCACTCAAATTAAATGATTCTACTAAAGATGTTGAAATATAAAAATCTGCACAATTATAAAAATGAGGCATTAATTTATGATCTGCTTGCTCAATTAAACTAACATTTTTTAATTTTGGTTTTGACCCAACTTTTGATGTAAAAATAACAAGCCAATGAATATCAGGAAATTTATTTATTAATTCAGCCAATATATTCCATCCTTTTTGAGGTATGAATTTTGTAACAGCAATTCCTATCTTTTTATCTAAAGGCAAATTATACATTTTCCTTAATTCATCTTTTCCTTTAATTGGTCTGAATTTTATTATATCAACTCCTTCTTCAATAACTTTATCACATTTAATACCACATTTTTTCATATCATCTTTCATAAAATTTGAAACAGCAACTGTTGTTGTACCTTTTGATGATCTTCGCTGTAATTCTATGCAAGTGGAATAATGCTCAATATTGAAAAAATTTCCATTTTCAATTGATTTCTTTATAATACTATGAAAAGGATCTTGAAACACAACTATTTGAGGAGTCTTCAATTTTATAAATCCTCCAATAGCAGAATTTTTTATTATTAAATCTGGTTTAAATAAATCTTCATATTTTTTTAAATATTTATCTATAACATACCCTCTATAAACTATGTGAAATACATTTGAAAATAAATTATATTTCAAAACATTTTCTGCTTTTAAATATGAAACTATTTTTGCATCAAATATTTTAGATAGCATATTAAAAAAAGTTTCCTGTCCACCTAAATTCTCTTCTTGTGAGTGCCAATTTGCAATAATTATTTTTGACATTTTATATTAAAATAAAATTCTCCTTTTTCTTTATTTAAAATTTTGAATGGTTTCATTGCTTCATTTAATTCTTCTTCTGTTAAACCACCTTCATATCTTGTTAATGGTATGTGATTTGCAAAAAAAGTCCCTCCTTTTTTAAGAACCCTATGAACTTCTTTAATATAATTTAATGTATTTTCTTTTTCTAAATGTTGAAATAATAAACATACATACACCATATCAAACTTGTTATCTTCAAATAATTTTAAATCTTTTCCATTATTAACAAAAAAATTAACATTATCATAACATTTAAATCTTTTTTTTGCTTTTTTTATCATTTCCTTAGAAAAATCAACACCATAATATTCTTTTACTAAATCCTTCACCCATTTAGCTACCCTTCCAATTCCACATCCCAAATCAAGAAACAATGTGTTTTTATTTAACCCATCTATCTTAACTTCTTTATTCCAAAATTGTTCTTCACTATACCCAGAAAGAATTATACTTTCTGGACCTATTAATGCAATTCCATTCCACCAGTCCTTATTATGTATATGATTCATTTCAGGCATTATTTTTATTTTATTCATTTTTCCCAATACTCCCTAACCTCTTTTATTATCTTCTCATTATTTTCTCCAATTTTAGATCTTATTTTTGAAGTAGTTGTATTATTAAATACTCTATATTTTAAAAAATATTCTGGAACTAAATGATATTGAAAATCTTTCATTGAAATTAGAAGAAAATAAAGATCTTCGCCAAACCTATATTTAAATTTAACTTTTTCAAAAACTTGTTTAGGAAAAAAGGTGGTACTAAAGCAAACAAACATATTGTTTCTATAAGATGCCTCAAAACAAGCTATACAAAAATCTTCATGATTATTAAAACCTTGAACATTAGCATCACCAATTATTTCTCCATTTTCATTAATCAGATAATATTTTGAATACAAAATCTTTTTAGGTTGCTCTTTTGCTGTTTTTATCATTGTTTCTAAAAACTTTTCATCCCAGAGATCATCACTTGAAAGAAAAGCAATATAATTAGTTTCTTTAGAAGCATTATCTACTATAGATTGTCTTGCTTCACCAATCCCTTGATTCTCCTGATAAATATATTTAAATCCGAATTCTTTTGTTATTTTCTCAACTTCCTCTTTATTATCTGAACCATCATCTAAAACAATGCATTCAAAATCTTGATAAGTCTGAGATTTAATACTCTCTAAACATTCTCTAAAATATTTCAAATTTTGATTCCAAATAGGTACCCCAATTGTTATTTTCATTTTATCCTCGCCATAATTGATTTTCTTATTTCTTCAGCATGTTCAAGCATAGTATCTCTATTCTTATTGGTTAGACTATTTACATTTCTTCTTTTTTTTATTAATATATCTTTCATTAATTTAAATTTAATATTATGCAACAAAATTGCTCTCAAGACCCAATCATAATCTTCAGAATATTTTATGCTCTCATTAAATAATCCAACTTCATCAAATATTTTCTTTGGAATCCAAAAACTACAAGTATAATAAAATCCATAAGGTTGCTTTGCTCTTTCTTTATATTCTTCTAAATTATAATCTAGTAAGGTTGTTCTATAAATTTCTTTTCCATTCTCATCTATTTCAACAGCATTTGTATGAAGAATATAATTAGGATATTTTTTTGCCATCCCCTTTTGCTTCTCAAGTTTTTCTGGCATCCATAAATCGTCGCTTCCTAATAAACAAATTACATCCCCTTTTGCTTCTTTTAGCCCCCTATTCCAAGAATAACTTATCCCCATGTTTTTTTCGTTTCTTATAACTTTTATTGGAATCTTTTTTGTATCTGATAATAAAAATCCTAAAGGTGGCTCACTTCCATCATCAATAATTATAATTTCTATTGGTTTTATCGTTTGATTGATTACACTCTCAATTGTTTCTTTAAAATAATCTAAATTATCTTGATGAACAGGAATTATAACACTTATTTTCATATTTTAATGGCCTCCACACCAGTATCTCTTTCTGGAAAACCATGATTTTTTATACTATCATAAAATCTTATTATTTTAAAACCATTTTCCTCAAGATATTTTCTAAATATATCTTTTGTGAATCCTGTTTTATGCAAAGCATTCACATAAGAATCATAATATTGATTAATAATTTTTCTGGTGGAGTTTCCAAATATTCCATTAATTCCTATTTCTGGTTTATCAGGAAATTCTTTCATATTCGCAAAACATTTATCCAGATCAGGACACTCGATTATCAACTTCCCACCTTTTTTTATTATCCTCCCCATCTCCTTGAAAAACTTGAGAACTTCTTCAGGCCATAGATGTTCAATTGTATGATAAGTTTCAACCAATTCCACTGATTCATCTTTTATAAAATCAAGATCAGTCATATTAGCAACTTTGTCTGGTTTGCATTTTGGATCTATATCTATGTTTAAATAACCTTCCTGTTTTGATATTCCACATCCTAAATTAATTTTCATTTTAAAAATGTTTTAAATTTTTATCAATTATCTTATTATAATCTATCTCCTTTTTAACACCTAAAAATTTTCTTATTTTATTAACTTGCTCTTTTGGATTTATAAAATAATCTTCAAAAGATAAAAATAAAATTGGATATTTCTTTTTTTTATCAATAAAATTCTTTAATTCTTTGTCATAAAAATAATAAAAATCATAATTCAAATCCCTCCCAGATTGTTTTATCATTGATTTCATAACTGCTTTAGGATTTCTATTACAAATAATAAAGTGAGGATTTTTTAAATAAGGTAAATATAAATCAATAGTAAAAAGAGTGATTCCATGTTTCCACCCCCAAAGAGGAGTTTGATAAATTTCAACTAATTCCTTAATTCTTCCATTATATTGCTCTTTTTTGTTCATTATTTTTTCATAAGTAAAATTTTGCCAATTATATTTTTCATCAAGAATTTCTGCATTTAAATTAACAAAATCATTATTTTCAAAATAACCACGCTGATTAAACTTATCTGCAAGTCTTAAATTATTTCCTAAATCAACACCGAACTCCTTACAGATATTGGCTGTAAGAGATGTTCCAGTTCTTGCAAAACCTAAAATTATTATTGTTTTTATTTTATTAATTTCTTCCATTTTTCCTCCCAATTTTTTAAATCTAATCCTCTATCAATAATTACCTGACGAGAATCTGTTTTTATATTATTTATCATTTTAATTGCCCCAATATGAACTAATAAATCATTCCATTTAATTCTAAATCCTATTCTATTATCCCAAAAATCTAAAAAATATCCTGTTTGAGAAACAATACATGGCAATTGGCATGCCATAGCTTCAAATATTGTATGGCTACATCCTTCAATTGGAGAAGTAAGAATAAAAAAATCAGCACAATTATAAAGATCTCTCATTATTTCTCTATTTACATTATAAAAAACCTTACATACCTTTTTATTAGAACTATCTGTTTTATTTTTAACAACTAATATCCAAACAATATCCAATATATTTACGAGTTTAGAAATCATTGCAATATTTTTTATTGGATTATCAGAAGATCCAACCCAAATTCCTACTTTTTTATCTTTTGGAATTCCATATTTTTCTCTTAATGTCTTTTTATAACTTGATTTAACTGGTTTAAAAAAATTTATATCAACAGGATTTGGAATAACTTTATTTGGAATAAGTCCAATCTTTTTCATATCATCTTTCATAAAATTTGAAACAGCTACTTTTATGCCACTACTTTTTGGGTTTAATAAGATTTTTGGGTAATTTATATTAAATAAATTTTTAATTGAGTTATAAGGATTTCCAAAAATTGTTATTTGTGGGATATTGGATATATTTAAAATTCCTCCAAATTCAGCATCTCTTATTATTAAAATATTTTTATCTTTCTCATATCTTTTTATATAATATTCATCCATTTGTTTTACTGCTTTTTTATAATTTTTTATTTTTAGATCTCCATCATTGAATAAATCAGTATAAGATATAATTTCTGCATCTGGAAAAATCTGTTTTAAATAACCATATCTATTTTCAGTTCCTCCAGAGACATTATGTCTATGAGTCCAATTACATAAAAGTATTTTACTATTCATTTTCTTAATAATCCATAAGGACTTTGATGGGCCAAAGTTTTATTTTCTATTTCTTCATCTTTAGTAACCATTAATTCTCTTGGCAATAATTTTGTTTTAATTTTATTTTTTATTATACTTACTGCCATTGCTGTTTGGATAGCACACCAATCACCACAGTCATATTTTACGATTTTAAAAAGTTCTTCTACATTTATTTTAATTCCTTTAGGAATACATATAAATCCACAATTAAATTTTGGCAATAATTCAAAAAAAGTTTCACCACCAAATTTTTCAACTATTTTAGGATTATGGGCATAATAATCATCTAAAAAATCTGCATTATATAAAATATAATCTGAATTAATCCAATCAACAATTGGCTTAGTATAATTAAGAATTCTAACATCAATATCTGAACATATAAATGATTTATTATCTATTAAATAATAATCCATTACATACATCATATAGAGATAAATCATCTTTCTTTCTTTATCATTAACCCAATATTTATCTTTTGAATAATCTAAAACTCCATTTACAACTTTTGGAAATTTATCTTTATTTTTAACATAATATTTCTCCACATCATAAATTAAAATTTTATCTGCTATTCCTGAAGTAATTTTATATACTTGATCAATAAGATTATCTGTTGTATAGATTAATAATTCTCCAATATCAAAATATTTTAAATAAGATTTTAAACAATTATCAAATAAGGGCAATAGACTTTCTGACCCTGCAACTTCTAATCTAAGATTTATTTTTTGTTTCATATAATCGTCTCAAGGATACCCAATCCCTTTAGGGTTGGGAGGAATTGAGACCTCCGAATTTAGTTGTTTGAATACTACAATAGCAGATGGAAAAGTTGCAGGATAATTAACAAGTTCCCCTTTTGTATTTCTTCCTTTAAATTTCAATCTTCCTTTTATGAATCTAATTTCCCCTTGCATACAATAATCCCACCACCATCTTGTATCTGTTCTTGCAGGAAGAAGGCAGACAACAATAACACCTTTTTGACTTTCTTCAAATGCTTTCTTAACCCATTTAGATATCTTGTTTCCATAAGGAGGATTCATAAAGCACACTCCTTTCCAATCTTGTTCAAGTCCGTTCTCTCTCTCTGTAAAATAGATATCGCATTTATGATTTTCTTCGTTTGCACAAACATCCAATTGTAAATTAAACTCCTTTTGGAGAGGTTCAAAAATCTCTTTAGGAGTTTCGTATTCTTCTGATTTGCTTTTGAAAGCATTATTATCTATTCCCATCTTAATTATGATTGCCTCGCTTGGAGGAGGACTTGTGAATTGAGTTTAATATTGGGGATAACGAACTTTTGTTCTCTTAATATCCCAATTTGGTATGTTTTATCTAATTCTTTCATTTCTCCAACTCCTTAATTTTCTTATAAAAAAATAAAAAATCCTTTAATTTAATCATTTCTTTTTTATTTAAAACAAAATTTCCTTGAGTATTGGTATTAATAAAAAAACCAAAACTTCCATCTTTAAATCTAT
>Ga0307376_10006797_pt1 | contig 10083 bp, 6 predicted proteins | sample TR2MG_FD_202536 | JGI IMG/M metagenome (GOLD analysis project Ga0307376, IMG submission 202536) | Soil microbial communities from Risofladan, Vaasa, Finland - TR-2 | ecosystem: Environmental > Terrestrial > Soil > Coastal area > Acid sulfate soil | place: Finland: Risofladan, Vaasa | collected...
TAACGTCGAATCGAGGTCTCCACCATACGCCGATGAATTTCGGGACTCTGAAGGGGGTGATCTACGCCGTGTCTCTCCCGAAGAGTCTTGAGAGCCTTGGCTTGAACCACTGGGTTCTGGAGGGGGCTCCGAACGCCATAGATGCGCAAGAAGCTGGCGACCATCTTCTCCACAACCTCGGGAGAGCAAGCCGGGGCGGGGCCTCCGAAGCGTCCCTCGTTCGTGGCCCGGCGTTTCTCGATAGCTTGGGGAATGTTCCCAGGATGCTCGACCCCGTAACGGTCGAGGCAGGTCTGGCGGAGCTGTTCCTGCACTAGCGGGGACTGAAGGGGGTGGTCCACCCCATAGGACTCCTGAAGAGAGGCCCTCTGTCTCTCTTTGGCCTCCGGTTGGCACATCGGGTTCGCCGTCCCCTTTGGGAAGGCTGGCCGCTTTGGAGCCCGCTTCGCCTCGATCTCAGCATAGAGGGAGGATTCCTTGGAGAAGGGGTTTGTCGCCCCATACTTCTCTCGCAGCGTCTTCTGGCGACGTTCCTCAAGTCCAGGGATTTGGCGAAAGGACTCTACCCCGTGACGTTTTCGTAGCGTGGCCTTCCACCGAGCTGTCTTGACCCCTGTCTTGTCCCGACTCTGCCAGACCAGGCACTTACGACGATGGCGGGACATGGTGGGCAACGAGAAAGCCTCGTACCCACAAAGGCACGGCAGAGGCTTGTCCGCTTGAGCTTGCCAGCCGGGGCACACGGACTTGTGGCGGTTCCCGATCTTGTCCGAATCCGGGAAGTGCTTGGTGCAATAGGGGCAATTGATAGGCACCACCCCAACTTAGCATCTAGCTGCTTATCAAGCAGTACAACGACTGTTCAGTTAAAAGCCCACGAATTTTCTCGGTGTCAGAACCCCCGATCCTGTGTAAGGTCCAAAAGCCGAACGAATACCTACACCAAAGCGAGGTTGCTGGAGTCCACGAACTATACGTACTGTTTGTTTAGCTCTCTCCAACTGCTTGTCGAACTGGTCGTTGAGGGCCTGGTAGGCCGACTCGTATTTGCTCGACTTCTCGATGGTCAGACTGACCCCGCCGATGCTGTAGTCGAACTCGTCGGCGATCCAGTTGATGATGAGGGCCAACAGGGCGTGCATCATGGCCCCGTTGAGCAGCAGGGTCCGCCACTCGGGGTAGCACTGCACCATCTGGTCGCAGCTTCGGAAGGGCGTCCTGGGCGGGGCTGCGGCGATCATGTCGAGACCCCGAGCGAGGTACTCCTGAAGTTCGTCGTCCTCCCAGATGTAGCCGAAGACCTGGTTGAACTGCTGAATGGTCGTCTCGTGAGCGGGGGGCCGGAAGTGGTAGTTCCTGTCGGGGTTGTTGTCCCGAAGCAAAATGCGTAGCCGTCGCATCATGTCCGCTTCGCAGCAGGTGTAGACGCTGGTGAGGGTGGTGGCCTTGTCGATGACCTCGAACTCCTGCACCACCTGATGCACCGGGCCACCGATGACCTCCCGAAAGGTCCAGCGGATGTGGTAGTCCCCGATGAGAGCGTCGAGGGGAATGATGACGCTCGCGTAGTAGCACCCGACCGTGTAGTTGGCGGGGGTCCGACGCGGAGGCCCGAGAAGGACCTCGGCACCTGTCGTGAAGTCGTAGAGGGCGTAGTAAATCTCGGCAGCGTTGGAGGGATGGCCAGCGCTGTTGTCCAGGAAGATGCTGAGGTCCTCATGCCCCAACTGCTGCCCTCTGTGGAACGCTACGCTCATTTAGTCTCGCTCTCTCCAGTCCTTGCCTTCGACCCGGTCTGCCAGAGCAGCACAGAAGGCACCGGGGTCATCGACCTTGCCCTCCATCTGCTTGATGCACTTGGTCACCTTGTGTTTCGCGCCACCAGTGAGGGTGCCCCAGAACTTCTTGCGGGACTCGTCCGTCCAACCCTTGGGCATCTTCTCCCACTTGTTGCCCTTGCCCGCCAACATCTGGCGTAGCTCCGAGTGCCGAGCCCCGTCACGACCTGCGGCCACGAGGGTGAAGGCGCACTTGGGGCAGAGGTCGGCGATCTCTTCGACAGGCATGAAAGGGTCCACGCTCGCTGCGAATCGCCTCGCCACTCGCCGTGCCTGCTCGCTCATCAGTTCCACCCAAACTTCCTGTGCCGGACGGTGGTGTCCCTGGGATCCGCCGCTGCGACAGCGTCGAGCACCTGGAATGCCATCTCCTTGCTCTGGGTTGCTGATTGAAGGTTTCTTCGAAACTCCCAAACGATCACCCAGTTGCCCGGCTGCCCTGACTCACCCGCTCGACCCGTGGCGTAATACTCCCCAACGACCCCTTGAGCAGGGCTCCGCTGGGCAGGACCTCGACGCCACCGCTTGCCCCCGTTCGGGCACACCTGGTAGAGCGTGAAACGAACCCAGACCGGCGAAACAGGTCCTGCCCGATCGCAGATGAAGATGGGCAGACCCCCTCGCTCGAACCGCTCTAAATAGCGGAAACCCTTGCTCGGGGCGACGATAGCTCGGAGAGCTGGTAGGTGGTGCTCCACCACCGGATTGCAGACAATGCTCGATGTGCCACGGATAGGTAGGCAGGCCCCTATCCACGTGAAGGAGCTGGTGCCAGCGACCCTCCCCTTGCCCAAGATGGTCCGGAAAGCCGTGGCTGTGACCGTGGCCTGGCCAGCGACCGTACCCGTCCCATCCGTGAAGAGGTTGGCCTCGACCGAGCTGGTGCCGTGGACGAAGCCCGAGAAGAGGATGATGGAGCTGCCAGCACAGGCCGCAGCTCCAGCTCCAGCAACGGACCCCGCAGCTCTACGGATCAGAGCAACGACAGCCGAGGCGGTTGCCACCCCGGCAACTTGTCCTGCGGCGTCAACGAAGGCCACGAGCTACCTCAATCCTCGCTGACTAGAAGCTGTCCGGAGGGTACCCTAAATTGGTCAGACGTGAGAATCTCCCGTGGAGCCGTGAGGTTGTTGCTATAGAGCAGGTTGCCCGCCGCGGCCTGGTCGAAGATGCCGAAGGCCACGATGGTCCCCCAGTCTCCTGTCGCGATCGGGAAGGTGATGTCCGCGGTGTTGGTGCAGCTATCCGGGGCCGGAGCCGAGAAAGTCACTGCTTGGCGAACGTAGCCATCCCCAGACATTTCGGTCCCACCGCCTGCCTCCGTCGGAGCGACGAGGTACAGAGCCATGTAGACCGAGGTGGGCGACGGGTAGGCGGTGTTCCGCAGCACGTGGTTGAGAAGCTGCGTCTCCAGATAGTTGCTCTTGCTCATGAGTGGCCTCACCAAGCCACGCTCATAAAAGGGCTAAGTGGAGTGGGCTCTTCTACCTGCGTCGATTGGGGTCGACGGTGAACTTGGGCGGGACGACAGCGGGCTTTCGATCCGGCTGGAAGCCCACAAGCCGCTGAACCTGCTCGGTGGTCCGAAGCGGGCCAGAGTAGGTGCGTTCTACCTTGGGGACCTTCACGATGGGATGGGCGAGGACCTCGCTGCCCCCGGTCACTTCTGCCGAAGCACCGTAGTGGACCACAGCAGCTCCCGTGAAGGACGAGCCCCCGACGACATCGGCCGCTATCTCCAGATCGCCCAACAGCTCGCCGGTCATGGAAGAGTCCCCCTCCAGAGCGGCCGACGCCTGGAGCAGATAACCCCCGAGGGCCGTGACCGAAGCGTCACCCGCCAGAGCGGCCTCAGCCTGCTGGATGAGACCAGGGGCCTGGTTCTTGATGTCACCGGCCTCCATGTTGATCATGGTGGCGTCTGTTCGACCCTCACCCAACCGCCACCAACCTACGAGGTTGTCGACCGAGGTGTGGGTCGAGAGGTCCGCGGGGTCACCCCCGTTGTAAATCTCTGCCACGTCGGCGGGGGTCAATTCCTTGTCCCACACCGAGGTCTCGTCCTGCCAGCCCTTCCAGTACGAAGCGTCATACCCGATGCGGGGAACGCCGCTGTTCTTGATCGTCCCCGACATCACCGTGCCGTAGCGAATGTAGACCGGCCACTCGACCCCATCGACGTACATTCGGATCCCGTCGGCCGAATTGGAGCCGTCGTAGGTCACCACGAAGTGGAAGTACGTCCCATAGGGTGCGGAGTTTTGCCGGCTACCGAGCTGCACCTCGAAGTTGCCGGAGGGGTTTCCCCGCATGTAGAACCGGATGTCTCCGAGCGGGTTGTACGTGATACCCCCCGATCCTCCGTAATGGTCGACGCTGTAGCCAGGGTAGGGGTGTTTCCAGAAGATGCCTCGGTAACCGTTGATTCCGTAGGGCTGGATCCAAGCTGAGATCGAGAACGGCTCGGTGTACTCGAAATTGAAAGAGTCCGCGTCTCCGATGCTCACGTAGTCGTTGGAGCCGTCGAACCACATGGATCTTGTGGCGTACCCGTCCGGCCCAGGGGCAACGGCTTGGTTGTCCTCCGCCTCCATGTTCACGGAGGAACCTGGGAAGGAGTAGGCACTGCCCATGCGCCACCACCCGGCGAGCATCATCACCGTGCTCAAGTCCCGCAAGTCTTGAGGTACACCTGAGCCGTACAGCTCATCCACATGGGCCTGCTGGAAGGGCATCCGCCAAACAGCGACCTCGGTGATCTTGGCCGCCAGAGGTTCCCACAAACCGATGTTGCGTGCCCCGATGCTGAACCCGGTCCCGCTCACGCTGTTGCTGTTGTTGTTCTGGATGATCGTGACCGGCTGAGCCACGCCGTCTACCCAAATCTTGACCTGCCAACCCCCACGGAGCCAAACCGTCCCGACGACATGGTGCCAGGCCCCGTCGTTGATCGTGTTGTCGCACCGACCCTTGATGGCACTCGATGTTGCGCTGGCCCCCAGCATCATTACGGGACGGCCGCCGTCCAGGTACATGAGCGCACCCTGCGCATACGAGGCGTTCCACGAGTTGCCCCACAAGTAACCATCTGTTGCCGTGGTCTTGACCCACCCGCTGAATGTAGGGGTGGCGGTGCTCTCGAAAGAGTAGAACTGGTAGCCACCGGCGTTGCAGTACATGCCTTGAGGGGTCGCCGCCACCGCAGGAACGTCGGCCACGAAGTCGTCGGACTCGCCGTTCACGAAGGTCCCATGGTTGCCGGCACCGGATAGGTCCACCATGTTGCCAACGCCTAGAGCATCTCCATCGCCGTTGGCGCACCAATGCTTTAGGTTAGCCGTGGGACCGACCAAGCTGAGGTCCTGCGGAGCACCGTCTCCGTAGATCGCCGTAACCTCTGCACCGGACAACTCCTTGTCGTAGAGGAAGCTGTGGCAGAGGCGCCCCTGGTACCAAGTCCAGGTCGGATTAGTCGTCGTTTGGATGCCTCCGACGCACAGCTCTCCTGCGCTACTCGTACCGCCGAAACCTCCAGACTGGTACCCCCCTCCCGAGGCTACAGTTGCGGCCCCGTCCAAATAGATCGTGTGAGTGCTCACACCGTCGTAGGTCCAGACAACGTGGTGCCAACTGCCGTCCAGAACCGACGTACCCGTATTGATTCCGACGTACCACCGATCATAATTGTTGTCGGTCCAATTCACTAGGATCGAAGGAGGAACAGTAACAGCCGAAAGCCCCCAACTCCGACCCGAAGAAGTCCTCGACTTACCGATGATGAATCGGTTGTTGGCGCTCCCGCTGTTCTTGAACCACGCACCCATCGAGAACGCCTGACCGGTTGCCGGACAAGCGAGAGGGTCTGGGAACACCGGTGCTTCACTCTGGTCGCCACCTCCCCCGGTGGCGATGTTGATCGACGTGGTGAGCGGGGAGTATGCAAGCGCAGGGACGTTCAAGACGAAGTCGCCACTCTCTCCGTTCACGAACGTGCCGTCGTTCCCTTCGAGTGAGATGTCGAGGACGTTGCCTACACCCACCGCACAGCCATCCCCCAACGTGGACCACCACTTCAAGCTGGGAGCAAACGACTCCGCCAGAAGGTGGCGGGGACTGTTGAGGTCGGCCAGCCTAAGCCACTGCGCAGCGGACAATTGGATGTCGAAATAGAAGCCGTGGCACACCTGCCCGGTCATGAAGTACGCCGTGCCGGCGTTGGTCGCGCCAACGGTGAAGTCGTCCGTCGTGATGATGTCACCACCGAAGATCACTCCGCTGTAGCCCTGGGAGCCCCCTGCACCGTCAACGTAGAGGACGCAGTCACCAAATGAGTCGACGCCTTGGCACGAGAAGCCCACGAGGTGCCATGCCCCGTCAGCGATGGATCTGTTAAGTGAAGTCAGCCAACCTGTGCCGTACAGGGTTAGGAACTTCACGTAGAGGATCCCGTTCAGGACGTACATCTCCCACCCTGTTGTCCCAGCAGCGTTCATGTTGGACAGCAGCGTTTGCCTGGCGGCTGAGGATGTCTTCATCCAGATGCCGACGCTCCAGACCTGTAGTCGGCCCCGGTCCAGGACGGTGGGACTGCCGAACTCGATCCTCTCGTTGACCGTGTCGTTGTTGAGTTCGATGCTCGTGGTCAACGGTGAGTAGACCGGACCCATGTTGAACATGCAGGAGTGCTTACTGAGCCCCCCAGGGGTGTCAGCCGTCACGTTGTCGGCCGTCATGTTGTAGAGCGTGCCGGGGCTGCTACCTCGACCGGCGTCGGTGATTGTCGTGCTCTCCTTGGTCGCCAGCGGGTCGAAGCGCCACTGATGAATCTTGTGAGCCCAAGTCGACTGTACAATCTCAGCCCCGTCACCGAGCCGCCAGTAAGCCAGGGGATTCCAGCGGTTCGATGGGGCATCAAGGACAAAGTCCTCGCTCACGACATTCGTCGTCGTGCCGTCATGCCCCAACCCCGACAGGTCAAGCATGTTCCCCGCCCCGATGGCATCACCGTTCCCAAGGGCACACCAGTGAACCAGATTGGCCGAGGGTCCTACCTCGCTCAGGTCTTGGGGAGCGCCGCTACCGTAGAGGGCCGTGACCTCCGTCTGGTCCAGCTCCTTGTTGTAGACGAAGGAGTGGCAGACCTTGCCGGAGAACGGGTCCATCCAGACCGGACTGTTAGCCTTGATCCCCACCCGCCAAGGGGCCGAAGCGCTGGAGATAGTGTACAAGCCAATGCCCGATGTCGAGTAGCCACCGTTGACACCATCAACGTAGATGTCCATGTGATACTGGACCGAGCCCGACCCAGGATTCGAGCCATCATAGGTGCAGACGATGTGGTGCCACTTATCGTCATTTGTCACCCTGCTGAGTCTGATGGAGCAGTATCCGCTACCGCCAGCGTCATCCATGCGAAAAATGAGGTCGGTGGCAGTGACGTAGACGAAGAACCCGGTCGAACCGGCATCGACGTACTTCCCGAACACGATGCCGCTGGTCGTGCTCGACCACTTGATCCACACCCCAAAAGAGAAGGGCGTGCTCAGAGTGAAGCTCCCCTCAGCGAAGTGGCCGAAGTCGGCGTACCCGCCCACCTTGCCGTTGTTGAGGTCGAGGGAGGTGGTCAGAGGGGAGTACGTGAACGGCGCAGACGGTAGGGGCGCCTCACGGAGGTCCCTCGGGGTGCCATTGTTGTAGATCCACTGAGCTTCCGCCTCAGTCAGCTCGGCGTCGTAGACCGCCACGTCGGAGAGGTAGCCGTTGAAGTAGTTGGCTCCCCACGATGACCTCCCGAGGTTCAAATCCCCGTTGTTCAAGATCGTGTTCGCCCCGAGGTCGTCGGCTGTTATCACGGGGGTCTGCAACACACCGTCTAGGTAGAAGTTGACCCCGGCAGCGCCTCCAGCAACGTCCCCATCCCAGGTCACCACTGTGTGGTGCCAAACGCCATCAATACTAGCATTTCCAATGTCGCAGTAGACATTGATGTTAGGCCCTGGGTTGGCATTCGCCATCTCAAAGGTGCAATGATTGGTCGAGGTGAGATAGGTTTGCCAACCCCTCGGACCAGCCAACTGAATCTTGCATAGAACGGCCGCTGCCCCTGTTGCGGAAGTGCGCTTGAACCAGAACGAGATACTGAACGCATCGGTCCGCTCAAAGTTGAGCACGTCCCCGAAGGTCAGGTACTCGTTGCTACCGTCGAACTTGAGGGAGTATTTGCTGAAAGAGCTACGGGGCACCGGCCGCTGGATGTTGCTGGCGACCATGTTGGTCATGGTGCCGTCGTGATAGATCCGGGTCTCAGGGCCGGTCGGAACATCCGCTGCGAAATCGTCGGCCTCGCCGTTGTAGTAGGTGCCGTCGCTCCCACTGGGCGACAGATCGATCATGTTGCCGGCGCCAAGGGCACACCCGTCACCCAGGGGGGACCAGTGAACCAAGTTGGCCGTGGGGACGACTAGATTGAGGTCTTGGGGTGTCCCGTTACCGTAGATGGCGCCGACCTGGGCCGCACTCAGGTCCGTGTTGTAGACTGCGCTGTGAGCCAGCCAGCCCTTGAACCTGAAGTTGGAAATGGCTCCCAGGTAGGTCATGTAGTTACCAACCCAGAGTGTCCCCAAGTTGGTTTTTGCGAAGCTCGACCCGGTGCCACCACTTCCCGAGCCGGTCGTGACTTGGACCCCGTCGAGATAAATCTTCAGGAACGTCCCATCCCAGGTGAAGAACACATGGTGCCACTGCCCATCGTTGAGCGTGATTCCCGAAGCAACGTAGCTGTAGCCGTAGCCGTTGCCGTTGTCACGATACACCCAGATACGCTGGCTCGTGGACGGCGTGAGCCTGATCCCCCACCCGTATTTGAGGTAGGCGGACCCGTGGTTCCACATGACCATCAGTTCCGAGCCTGAGCTGGTCTTGAACCAAGCCCCCATCGAGATGGGATCGATGTAATCCCGGTCCGTGAGGACGCTTCCGAAATCCGCATACTCGTCCAACGTCTGGTCATGATTGACCCTGAGACTCGTGGTGAGCGGGAGGTAGTCAAGGAGCTGCCCGCTCTCATCAGGGATCGTCGGGTAGGCCGCCTCACCGATGATCTGGTTGAGCAGGGTCGGGTAGGTGTCCCCGTCGCCCATTCGCCACCAGCCCACGAGGTTCGAGGCCGTGCTCAGTCCACTGAGGTCGAGTGGCACCCCTGCGTTGAAGATGGCCTGGGCCTCCCCCAACGAGAGGGCCTTGTCGTAGAGAGCGACCTCGTCAAGGTTCCCAACCAAGCTCTCCGAGGGGTAACCGTTCTCCCGAGTCGCGAACCGCAAGGTGGCCGTGTTGACGATGGTCCCCGTCAAGTTGTTCGACTCAGTCACCGCCGAGGCCAAGACCCCGTCGATGATGTGGTTGACCCCTGCGGCCGTTCCGGTCCCATCGTGGGTCGCCACAACGTGGTGCCAGAACCCGTCTCGAACATTGACGTTGTCGGCCCTCACGCGAAGGTCGTTCGTCGTGAAGGTGTTCAGCATCGCGAAGACGACCTTGCCGTCTGACCTGATCAGGGACCACCAGCCCTCGGGTGTCCCCGAAGCCCCCTTGGCGATGGCGAACTCAGAACCCGCTGAGGGGTCGGCTCTCACCCAGTAAGAGATGCTAAAGGCGTCCGTCCGGTCGAAGCCGTAGGCGTCCCCAGCATCGGCGTATTCGTCGACACCATCAAAGACGACGGACCATTCCGAGAACGCCATCTGTCAGGCCCCTAGTTGCATGGCCTGGTGAAGGACGCTCGAAGGCCCGTCTCAGCCACAGGCACCGAGGCGACAACATCGTAGTCCTGACCCATGATCTGGGTCCCGGCTGCGTAGTTGATGAGCACCCGCCAGTAGCCCAGGGCGTTGGGCCTGAACCGCACGTTGTAGAAGCCTGGTGAACCAGGGACCTCGTTGAAGTAGATGTTGCCCGAACGGACCGCGGCGTCGGTCACGGTGGTCCCATCGATCATGGGCCATGGCTGGAGCAGGTTGTCGAAGAAGACCTCGTAGGTCAGGTCGCCGATGACCAGTCCAACGACGCGGGTGTAGCCGTCCGGTTCAAAGTAGTCGACCTGGTCGATGATGACCTGGTTGACCTGTACTAGCCTGCCTCTCGTTGTCGCCATCGCTACACCCTCAATCCTCGTTGCTCGGGATCACCGGACTCAGTCTCTCTTGGTCGGGCCTCCTGCGTCGGGCCTCTTCACTGGCCGCATCCTTAT
>Ga0307376_10006801_pt1 | contig 10078 bp, 9 predicted proteins | sample TR2MG_FD_202536 | JGI IMG/M metagenome (GOLD analysis project Ga0307376, IMG submission 202536) | Soil microbial communities from Risofladan, Vaasa, Finland - TR-2 | ecosystem: Environmental > Terrestrial > Soil > Coastal area > Acid sulfate soil | place: Finland: Risofladan, Vaasa | collected...
CGCCTGACTACCACTGATGTAACCACCGGCGATAGTTAAGCCTGCGCAGGGGCGCCTGACTACCACTGATGTAACCACCGGCGATAGTTAAGCCTGCGCAGGGCGCCGGACTACCAGGTGATGTAACCACCGGCGATAGTTAAGCCGGCGCAGGGCGCCGGACTACCAGGTGATGTAACCACCGGCGATAGTTAAGCCGGCGCAGGGCGCCGGACTACCAGGTGATGTAACCACCGGCGATAGTCAGACCGGCGCAGGGGCGCCGGACTACCACTGATGTAACCACCGGCGATAGTCAGACCGGCGCAGGGGCGCCGGACTACCAGGTGATGTAACCACCGGCGATAGTCAGACCGGCGCCCACAGCACAAAGCAGCAGCCTGTCACCCTTCTTCAACTTACCAAGGTCTTCCATCTCTTTCAGACAGAGCGGAATGGACGCCGCCGATGTGTTTCCATACCGCTCAATGTTGAAGTAGAACCGTTCCATGGGCACTTTCAGCTTGTGCGCGACCGATTTGAGTATTCGCTGGTTTGCCTGGTGCGGGACAACCCAGGTGAACTCTCCGAGGGGAACATTTGCTGACTTTGCGACCGACTCAATGATATCCGAAAACGCAGTCACTGCACCACGGAACATCCTGCCGCCGTCCATATACCAGTATTCGTCTCCGTTCTCGAGTTTGCTCCCCGGCGGATACTCCGAGCCTCCGGCTTTGCGATAGATGATATCGTATCCGGTCGAATCGGCCTGCATGGTGATGTCCGAGAGGATGTGCCCTTCGTGCCCACCTGAGCCCCGGTCCGAAGACAGAACTGCAGCACCTGCGCCGTCTCCGAAGAGGAAGGCGGTTGCGCGGTCAGTCTTGTCGGTGAACTTGCTCATGACTTCAGCTGCGATGATGAGGACGTTTCGGTAGACACCTGATTGCACATACTGCCTTCCGATCGAGAGTGCGTAGAGCCAACCGCTGCAGGCCGCGGCAATGTCAAATGCGGGAATCTGGGTACAGCCGAGTTTCTGCTGAACGGCGCACGCAGTTGCCGGAAGCGGCATATCCGGTGTCGTCGTCGCAAGGATTATCAGGTCGAGATCCTTGCTCTTTATTCCTGCCGCCGAAAGTGCCACAAGTGAGGCTTTTGTGGCAAGATCGGAGGTGGTCTCGTCTTCGGTCCAGTGCCGTTCCCGGATGCCGGTGACCTTCTCAATGTATTCTTCATTGATATCGGTGAAATCCTGCATGAACGCGCTGTTGTCGACGACTTTTGGCGGCACATAGGTACCTATTCCACGGATGTAGCAGGTCAGGAGTGGTGCGCCGCCGTTGGCCGCGGCCTCAAGTTCATCCAGATACTTCCCGATGTCGCTCGCAGTTAGCCGCCCTTCGGGGCCGGTTGCCTCGATATTGATCAGGTCGGCCTCTGCAATGTTGCTGTCCTGCACCATCTTTTTCAATCGAGGGCTCAGCTGTCTGAAGATCTCGGCTCCGGCTGAGTGGCTTCCACCGCCGTCACGGCGTCCGTTGATGCGTGGTGCCGTCGCTGCGCCCGTCTCAGCCTCAGCTGCGTGGCGTCCGTCTTCGGCTGAAGTCCGGTCGAGGTGGCGCACATCCGGGTCTATGGTGCGGATCTCAAGAAGTGGTGCCCCGACATCAACCACGTCGCCCTCCGAGCACTTTAGGGCCACCACTTCCCCTGCGCAGGGAGCTTCGAAGTCCCAGGTCGACTTCTCCGTCTCGATCTCTGCGATGTGCTGGCCTTTCTTCACCGGTTCCCCCGGCTTGATTCTCCACGAAACCAGAATGCCGTCGACGATCGATTCGCCCGTAAACGGCATAGGTATAGATGCGACAAACTCTTTTTGTTCCATATCCCTCGTCCCCTAGTATTTCAGAAGTTCCTTGATTTTTTCTTTGATTGTGGCGCTGTTCGGGCGATAGAAGCTTTCGAGTTCGGGTGCAAAGGGCACCGGTGTATCAGGCGGCGTAATGAGAGTAGGCGGCGCGTCGAGATCGAAGAAGTTGCGTTCCGCGATTCCCGATACAATTGTCGCTCCGAGGCTGCCGGTCCGCCATGCTTCATGTACGACCAGAAGCCGATGGGTCCTTTTGACTGACTCAGTGAGCGTTTCCCAATCAAACGGCTTCAGGATGCGAGGATCGATTACTTCGATGGTCACATCCTGCTCGGCCTCAATTTGCGCCACGGCGGCGAGGCATTCGTGCATGAGCGCGCCGTAGGAGAGAATAGTGAGATTCTCTCCGGGTTTGCGGATCTTTGCCTTCTCGAGCCGCTCGATCTTACCATCGAAATGGATATCGCCGCGCAGCCGGCGATACAGAAACTTGCTTTCGAAGAACATCACCGGATTGTCGTCGTAGATTGACGCGAGCAGCAATTGCAGGAAGTCGTCGAGAAAGGTCGGATAGACAATCTTCAGCCCGGGAAAGGTGCCGAACATGCCTTCCAGATCTTCCGAATGGAAAGGTCCGTAGCTCAGACCACCTCCAGTCGGCATCCGGATGGTGAGCGGAAGACCTTGCTCGGTCCGGAAGTAGAATGTACCGGCGTTGACTCCAATCTGCGTTGTTGCGTCGGTGGAAAAGTCGGAAAACTGCATCTCGATTACCGGCCGAAGTCCCATTTCAGCTGCACCTATGGCAAAGCCGGTAAACCCCGATTCCGCAAGTGGCATGTCGAGAACCCGCTTTCGGCCATGTTTTGCGAACAGGCCTTTGGTTGCCTTGAATGGACCACCGTATTCACCAATGTCCTCGCCAAGAAGGAAGACAGAAGGGTCATTCTCGATCGCAAGGTCGAGTGCCGCAGTTATCGCCTGCACCGGCGTAACATCCTTCAGGTCAAGGGCCGGGAATGGCTTTCTTTTTTCAGGATACGACGGACAGTATGCTGCCCAGTTTGCTGTGGCCGGTTGCACTTTCGGCTGACGGATTGCGCGGTTCGCCTCTTCGGATACGTAATCGGTCCACTCTTTTTCCAGTGACACAATTTCGCTTTCGGTCGCCGCTTTTGTCGCTAGAAGATAGTGCCGCATCACTTGAATCGGGTCCTCGACCCGCCACTTGTCAAGATCACTCTGCGGAACGTAGTCGGCTGTATCATAGGCCGCATGTCCAACAAGGCGGTAGGTGACTGTTTCCAGCAGGTAGGGCTTCGGATCGGTTCGCATCTCGTCGACGATCTGCTTGACCGTTTCATACACTTCGACCGCATTCGTTGCCTTGATCCTGTTTCCTTTGATGCCGTATCCAACTGCCCTGCTCGAAAGATCGTCGCATGCAAACTGGTTCTTCGTGGGCGTTGAATAGGCCCACTGATTGTTTTCGATCATGAAGAGAACCGGTATTTTCAGTACCGACGCGATATTCAATGCTTCGTGAAAATCACCGGTGCTTGTTCCCCCGTCGCCTATGATTGCTACACCGACCGCCGGTATTCCCTGTTTCCGTCGGGCATAGACCGCCCCGGTAACGTTTGGCAGCATCACACCCAGATGGCTTACCATCGGAAGAAGACCCTTGGAAGGCACGCCGTGATGGACGTTACCGTCCTTTCCGCCAGTCGAGCTGTTGTCGTTTGCCAGATAGTGACTGAACATGTGGAATACCGAGATACCCCATACGAGGTATCCTGCGAAGTCCCGCTGCATGAAGTTGCAGACATCAGTTTCGGGATTGAGCGCCGTGGTGACGCCGACTATCGCACCTTCGTTTCCTTCTCCGGACGTCACTGTACCTCGAACCAGACTCTCCCGGTACAGCTCCATTAGACGATCTTCGCTTTTTCGGGCAGTGAACATGTTCTTGTACATTTGAAGCGGTATCTCGTTTCCGATATTCATTGCGTCTCCTCAAATCTGGTGTATTTGGTCGCTATTCCGCTGCCTGCTGCACCGGACGTGGCGTCGGATTGGACGCACATAAGCCTTAGGATACCATATATATGGCTCTCCCGTCGCCGTTTTCTCCATTCAACCACAGCACCTACGACGCACAAAGCACGGGGAAGGTTGCAGTTCTTTTTCAGAAATTCGACCGTCTGGAGAACCCGTAGCGGCACGGAACTCAACTACCAGTCGGTCCGTTCGGCGAACCGTAACCGAAGATCTCGAACGTGATCTCCGGGTTTACCGAATCACTGGTAGTGACAGTGACTGTTGCCGAGTACGCGCCGACGCCCGGTGGCATGAACATCAGATCGAAGTACGTGCTCTCCCGTGAGTGAACTATCGTGTTCGGTTCCCGGCTCACCGAGAACGCCGCAGCGTCTGCGCCCGAAATGACCACTGCGCCCTTCTGCGGCAGGTCAATGGGTGCCTGTCCGTTGTTGAACAGGGTGAACTCAAGTGCCTGACTGCTTGTACCGGAAATGGTATCCGGGAAGGAGATCATGTCGATCGGAGAGACAACCCTGCCTCGAACCTGTATCTGAACTGATGAACCGGTCTGCGCCCAAAGAGGCGTGGAAGCGAAAAGCAGTAGTCCTATCGCCCCGAGTCTACCGGCCCGTTGTGCACGCCTTCGGGCACCTTTCCTATCTAGTGGCATGATTTTCCGATTATACACACTTTGGCAGAGCGTTTCACCTGCCAGCCGCCCCGCGCAAATTCCACTTCGTCACGTATTATGCGGACTTCACCGCTTCTTCATCTTCCGTACGTAACCTGATGATGACAATACGCATTGGAGGAACATCATGAAACAGAAACCACGGAAGATAACGCTTGTGCTGGTGCTCGCCGCAGGAATCGGCGTGGGAGTATTCTCGCAGTGGCTCAAGCCCGCACTGAGCGCGATGCAGGCGACGAGCAACCAGAAGATGACGCCGAAGACCACGACGGCCGGAGCCACCGCTGCAGGAGCGAAGCCGCAGAACAGCAGCGGTTCGAACGCGGTGTCAGCGGCACTTTCCGCATCATCGGCCACCTCGGGTAACAGCAGTTCTCAGGCGGTTGCATCGGCAACAAAGGTGTCATACGGTCTGACCGATGGTACCTACACCGGCGCACGGGAATACGCATACTACGGCTATGTCAGGGTGCAGGCTGTAGTTCAGAATGGTCAACTCAGCAACGTGCAGGTGCTCGAGCATCCGAATGACAACGGAACCTCACGCTACATCAATAGCATCGCGATGCCCTATCTGGTGCAGGAAGCTGTGCAGTCGAAGAGCGCAAACATCAGCCTGATCTCAGGCGCAACACTGAGCAGCCAGGCGTTCCTTCAGTCACTGAGCTCCGCGCTCACGAAGGCCGGAGCGTAGTCAGAAAATAGCCGCCTGGGTCTCTACAGGCGGCTTGTCGAATCGAATCCTACTTCACTGAGCCAAGAAGTCCCTGCACGAACTGTCGCTGCATTGCAAGGAACATGATGAGTATTGGGAAGGTCGATATACAGACAACGACCATGACTGCACCGTACTGGATCGTGTAATCGCGCATCATTGAAAAGAGCGCGATCGGCAATGTCTTTTGTACATCGTTCAGGATGATCATGAGAGGCCACAGGTAGCTGTTCCACTGTGCGAGGAATATGTAGATGCTGGCCGAGGTGAACGTTGCCTTCATCGACGGCACAACAAGCGTGAAGAAGATCCTGAACTCGTGAGCGCCGTCCACGCGTCCGGCTTCCATGATCTCCGTCGGGAACATCTTGAAGTTCTGGCGAAGGAAAAAGATGATGAATACCGACATGACCGACGGCAGGATGATCGCAAGGTGCGTGTTGAGCAGCCGAAAGGTTGCGATCAACCGGAACAGCGGAATAACGATTGCAATCTGCGGCAGAATCAATGCGAGCAGCATGACCGCAAACACCCGTTCACGCGCCTTCGAGCGGTACTTCTCGAAGCCGAATGCCGCAAAACCATTGACCAGGATACCGAAGATCACGGTGAACGCGGCAATCTTCAACGAGTTCAGAAAGAAACGCAGCACATTGTAGGTGCCCGAAACGTACTTCCAGTTCTGACTGAACTGATTACCCGGCTTAAGCACACCTGCGACGACATCGTTCGGATTCTGTGTAGAGCCTATCAACATCCAGAAGAACGGGAAGATACTTGCGGCAGCGCCGATGACGAGCAGAATCCAGATGATAATTCGAGCAGGGCTGATTTTGCGTTCTACCATCATGATCTCTCCCTCAGGAACCTGATCTGCAGGTACGCGAGCAGGCCCGATATGAGCACCATGACGTAGGAGAGTGCCGATGCGTAGCCGAAGTCGGAGTTCAGGACAAATGCCTGACGGTAGATGTAGAGAGCTACAGTCATAGTGGCGTTCGCCGGCCCTCCTTCCCAGGTCAGCACGTTCGGCTCATCGAATAGTTGCATGGTACCGTTCGTTGAAGTCACAGCAGAGAAGAGTATTACCGGCACGAGCAGCGGGATCGTGATGTTGAAGAACTGGCGCAATCTGCTTGCGCCGTCAACCTCTGCCGCCTCGTAGATCTGTGTATCGATGTTTTGAAGACCCACCAGAAAGAACACCATGTTGTATCCGGTCCAACGCCAGGTGAGCGCGAGCACTATGGTCATCTTCGCCCAGAACGGGTCATTCAGCCAGCCTATCGGCTGGGTTATCAGGTGCAGGTTCATCATGAACGAGTTCAGGAGACCGTTGGTCTGCAGGATGATGCGAAACAGAACCGAATACGCTACCAGAGAAGTTACTGCGGGGAGGAAGAAGAATGTACGAAGCGTGCCCCGGAAACGATGGATTCCCTGGTTCAGAATTACGGCAAGAATAAGTGCAAGGAAGATCATGAGCGGCATCTGGATGGCCATGAACAGGAAATTGTGTCCAAGGGCCTGCCAGAACAGACCGTCCCGGAACATCCGTGCAAAGTTACCGAGCCCGATGAACTTGTGTGAATAGCCCTGCCACTTCTGTGTAACCAGGTACAGCGATGAAAGGATCGGGTATGCAAGCAGCCCGACATACAACAGCAGAGCGGGAGCCACATAGATCCAGCCAATGTTGTTGATGTATCGGTAGTAGGAACCCTTCTTGTCCATGAGGCGCTCCTTGAAGCATTGAATTGATATGCACAGAAGTGCAGAAATCACCGGAGAGGCTGATAAGCCTCATCCGGTGACCGTCAGACAGAAGGGGTCAGTTTCCGGTAACCTGATTGTACGCCTGGGTGGCACCAGCGATAGTCTGATCGACCGTCGTGTACTTGCCGGCGAACAACTGCTGGATTGCGTCACGCACTGAATTGACCATTGCGGGGTAACCCGGGGTGTAGTTGAGTGTTGGCACCTCGGCCATCCACTTTGCGAATGACTCGTAGACCGGCTGGCTCTGGTAGAAATAGCTGTCCGGCGCGGTGTAGTTCGAACCGTTGCGGCTTGGCAGGAAGGTACCCATGGCGCCTGCGCCCTTGAGTATGGTGTTGTAGAACTCATTGACCGCAGGGGTGTTGGTTGCCCAGGTCTGCTTCAGGAAGTCAACTGCAGTGGCCTTGTTCTTGCTGGAGGAGAAGACGTACCAGCTTGATCCGCCGTTGTTGCTGGCGTTCCGTGCACCATCGATTCCGACCATTGACGGAGTCGGTACAACCATCCATTTCCCTGCATTCTCAGGCTTTGTCTTCAGAGTTCCAATGATCCAGAGCGCTTGGACGAAGCCGGATGCGTCGCCGTTGTTGAACGCTGCGATCCAGTTGTTCCATCCTTCGGCCTTGTAGAGGAGGCCTTCGTCGTTCATCTGCTTGATGTAGGTGAGTGCCTGCTTCACTGCCGGTGTGTTCAGATCAAGTGTACCATCCGCCTTGAAGAGCTGCGTACCGGTGGACTGTACCATGATGCGGAATAGGTCAATGTTGGTCGTATCGACAGCAAACATCGGCTTGCCGCCCTTCGCCTTGACCGTCTCTGCAAGTTTGATCACCTCAGGCCAGGTCATGTTCTTCTGGTAGTCGGCAGGATTCAGGCCGATCGCCTTCAGCATGTCGGCGCGAAGCCACAGACCGGTTGATCCGGTGTCGAACGGGATACCGTAGATCTTGTTTCCGTCGGTCATCGGTCCGACCTTGTACTGGGCGAACTGGCTGTAGTCAACGCCGGCTGCCTTCAGGTCCACGAAAGCTCCCGGATAGTTCTTGACAAAGCGCTCGATCTGGAAGTCCTGGAACAGGGCGATGTCCGGAAGACCCTGGCCACCGGCCTGAAGCCCTGCTTCGATCTTGCTCTCTATTCCGGTCGGGATATCGACGTTGTCGATGGTGACATTCGGATGAATCTTTGCGTAGACGGCCGCGGCCTCTTTGATCGCGTATCCGTTGAAGTTCGGATCCCAGTCCCAAACGGTAATTGTCGTGGGGGCATTGCTCATCGCCGCGCTGCCGGCGGCTTCTTTTTTGCCGTTGGCGAACGCATTGCCTACTAATATTGCTGTTACGAAAAGTATCACCAGGAAACGTTTCATGGTGGCCTCCTTAATCAATTTCCAAGTATAGGGGCGTTTTTTTGTGCCGTCAAGCAAACGTTTTCTTTTTGCCGGATGCGCGTGAGGCGTGATTCAAGTGCATATGGTGTAGCAAATTGGCGCGTGTAGGCCGAAGAGGGTAGGAAAGCCGGCCGCAGGTATTGTGCCTGCGGCCGAACTCTGGAGTGCCGTCAGTTCATCATCATGTTGGCGTTCAGGTGGACCATGATCCAGATCGAGCCGCCAACCAGGATCCCAAGCAGGATTACCGTGTACACGAAGGCAACGAGGTTCCATCGCTGTTCGGAGGAGGTGTTCATGTGGAGGAAGAACACCAGGTGTACAAGAATTTGAATGACTGCAAAGATCACGATAGTTACAACGATTGCAGCGTGTGACATGTGAGAGGTCATCACGATCGCAAACGGTATGACAGTCAGGATGATCGACAGCACGAACCCCCAGATGTAGGACTTCGCCGTGCCGTGACCGGCTCCTGCTACGTGTCCGAGCGTGCCAGGTCCTGGCGTACCATGTCCGGCGCTCTGTTCGATGTGTCCATTGCTCATTTACATCGCCCCCATGAGGTATACAAAGGTGAACACGCAGATCCAGACGATGTCGAGGAAGTGCCAGAAGAGGCTCAACGTCATCATCCGCGTGCTGTTTGTCACAGTCAGGCCCTTCTTCAGGATCTGCGCCATGAGTACGATCATCCACAGAAGGCCGGTGCTCACGTGAAGACCATGGGTGCTGACCAGCGTGAAGAATGCTGAAAGGAATGCGCTGCGGGTTGGTCCGTTGCCTTCGAGGATAAGGTTGCGAAACTCGGTTATCTCAAGCCCGACGAACGATGCGCCAAGTACGAAGGTCAATCCGAGCCAGGCGATTACCAGATTCCTACTGCCCCGGTGCATTGCGAGCATCGCCATACCGTAGGTAAAGCTGCTGACAAGGAGGCAGAAGGTCTCGGTCAACACACCCGGGAGCTTGAACAGCTCGTGGCCGGTCGGTCCGCCCGCGTAACTTCCGCTGAGGACCGCAAACGTCGCGAAAAGGCTCGCGAACAGGATGACGTCGCTCATGATGTAGATCCAGAAGCCGAAGACCCTCACTGAGGCGGTATCGTGGTGTCCGTCCGAATGGACGGGCATGTTTGTTGTAAGTGCATTATCTGACATTGTTACGCCTCACTCGCTACTTTCTGCGCATGCAGCTCTTCGATCTTCTTTACCTCTTCGGCCGGCACATAGTAGTCGATGTCATCATTTGAGGTGCGGACGATCATTGTCCCGATAATACCGAGGATCCCGACGATCGCGAGCCACCAGATGTGCCAGATGAGGGCGAATCCGAAGGCGAGTGCGAACAGGCCAATAAAGACACCGGCCGGAGTGTTCTTCGGCATATGGATCTTCTGGTATTCAGCAGGCTTCTTTGCGGTAATTCCTTTCTGCTTCATATCCCAGAATGCATCGAGTTCGTTGACCTCAGGGATGGTGGCGAAGTTGTAGAACGGAGGAGGTGATGAGACCGACCATTCGAGCGTACGCCCATTCCATGGATCGCCGGTGACGTCCATATTCTTCTTGCGATCACGGATGCTCACCACCAGCTGCAGCACCT
>Ga0307376_10006803_pt1 | contig 10074 bp, 21 predicted proteins | sample TR2MG_FD_202536 | JGI IMG/M metagenome (GOLD analysis project Ga0307376, IMG submission 202536) | Soil microbial communities from Risofladan, Vaasa, Finland - TR-2 | ecosystem: Environmental > Terrestrial > Soil > Coastal area > Acid sulfate soil | place: Finland: Risofladan, Vaasa | collected...
TACATAATTTTTGCCTACAAAAAACAATGTTATTACCGTAATCCCAATATGCATATTTTTTATCATCAACTATTATTTCTTTAAGGTTCCTAAGTTGATGACGACTTCTGCGAAGATCCATATTACTTCTCCCTCAATTTTTTATACCAATCCTTTATATATTCCTTGTCATACCATAATGGATTATTTGTGAATTTCCTTTTGTATGTAGCCTTCATTACATTAGCAGAAACTATTCTCCCATTTATCACATTTGCACTTGAGCCAGCTTTACTATGTGGTTTGTACCAACCTATTTTCTTTTCTTCTTCGGTAAGTTCTCTTGGTTTGTCATATGGGCCTATTTCAGAAGCACCGCACTCTTCGCAGTGATATGGGCCACATTGTTGCATACCAACTTCTATATCGACAAAATCCGCTTCTGTCATCGTCCCACAATAGGGACATGGAATTATTTCTTCTTTCCAACTCATTCATTTCAAATGTTCTGTAGATTTTACTACGTAACATTTTTCTATGGATTCTTTCATGTCTTCTACGGTGAATTTGTCAATGGCTTCTATAGCCATTATTGCTTTAAGTTTTTCTTTATATCTATCTTCATATATACCATCCCTTTGTGAAAAAAGGATATTTTGCTTTTCATTTACATAAAATATTTCAGTGGGATCAAGCCCGTTTTGTTTTAATAGTTCTTCGTTGGTTAAAGATGTTTTCATTATTACTGTTTGGGTTTCTGATGAATACGCAACCGGAACAGTTCTGCTTATGACACCAATTATTATTTGTTTAAAATTTCCTACCGTGTCAGTTACATCTTTACCAAAGTTGTATTTTTTATTTAATTTTTCATACGCAGCATGGGCTATTTCATGTGCATCTTTTTCAGTGATGACACTATCAACCTTTTTAGCTGTTGCACACAAACTTGGATTATCTACTGCCATCCTTTCTCCCATTTCTGTGTTTGTATGACATCTCCCTCAATTACCTTTACTGAAAGGACATTTTTGATTTTTTTCCTGTAAATAACTCTACGTATCATATCGACATTTTCAGTTGAATCAATATATTTTTTAAGGTTTTTTTCTACATCAATAAATTCCCCATCCATGTAAACAGTTCCATATCTCACTTCATCGTCTGCATACCTTTCTTCCTTACCTTCATTTTGGGTGCTATGTCTATATGCGAAAATAACCTTATACACCATTACACTTCCGTTGTATGGTATCAGCTAATTTATGATTACCTTTTTTTCTAATACATTTCACTGCTTCCCTAATACCAGCTTTTTTATCTTCATCTGTTTTAGCATTATTTATGTGAGTTATGTATGGGTAGGTTTTTACATCGCTTCTTAGTTCATCGCAAATCATTAAACGTGTTATTTCTTGTACACTTTTCATAATATTTTACTCATCCAATATTTTAATTTCCTCGATGGGAACAGCATAACTATCTTGCATGTTACGACAGCCCTGTTTATAAATAATAACGGTTCCTTCTGTCTTTGAATAATAAGCAAAATCATAACGTTTGCCTTTATACTCGACAGGATCTCCTGATTTATATTTAATATTTAGTGGTTGTAATGGTTCATCATCTGGTGGTGGCAATGGGTAACCCTTACTAATTTCTCCCATTATTGATGATGTAGTTGTTTGTTTGAGAACGTTGGCTTTTATAAAACCATTATGATCTACGTAATAAAAGCTTTTTGATGTTAAACAATCTGCACAAATATTTTCGGAATGGGGTGGTATAGTTACATTATCAACTATTTTAACAACTACCCACTCTGAACAAATGTGAGAACATAGTCCACAACTTGTTTCCCCACCTTGCTGTTCAAACATTTAAATTTCCCTTTAGCTTAAATTAATAGAAGGGGAGTCTTTCGAACTAGGTAGACGGATTAAAGCTTAAGGCATGCACCGCCTTCCCCTTCCTTTTGAAAAATATAAATAATTTATATTTTAATGGGGATGATAATTATGATTTAAGTTTATGGTGTTTATATTGTCTTGAATTCATGTGCCATTCTGAATCTCTGGGATGATAATTATGAAATAGTCCTTTACATCTTTTTCTCACTATTTTAAAATCACCGTTTTTTATTCTAAGTAGAAAATTATTATCCTCGGCCCCCCATTCACTAAAATTGGTATCGTATTTACCAACTGAAATGAAGTTGCTTTTAAGGATGCCCATTATTCCATATCCTTCTTTTCGCCACCATCCGGTAATTTTTGGTGATATTACCCTTTCTCTGTAGCCTTTGTACATACTAAAACATATAGGAAACCAAATTTTTCTTTCATCAATTTTATTAGTGGCCTGACGTACAAAGTTGGATGGTAAAGTCATATCAGAATCACATATAAAAACTTTATCACAGTCAACCTGTTCAACAGCATTATTAATACCTATCGTTCTAGAAAAGGGTTCGTTTTTACTATTTAATATTAATTCACCTTTCCAATATTCCTGTATATATTGTTTTAGATTTGGGACATCAGTTGAACCAAAATCAAAAACAGAAAGGATTATATCCTGCTTATCATTGCATTGATTCATGGAATCAATTAAATAATTTTTAAGATTGAGGGATCTATTTTTAACGCTCACACAAATTGCTATCATGTGATTAGTTTATATTTTTTGGGATATTTCAATAAAAAATATGGGTTTTAGCTGTTTTTAATAACTCCCATCTCTTATTTTAACAATAGTTGAAGTTGAAAGCTTAAAACGTTTAGCAAGCCTTTCCAATGAATTACTTGTGTTGTCACAGAACCATTTTATCTCTTCTTGAATCTCATCTGATACCTTTTTACGTGCGCCCCTTTTAGTTTCAGTTTTTACTTTCGGTCTGGGCTTCCATCCCTTGGCCCTTTTCTGGCTTTTCATAAATTCGCTTGATGTTGCCCATTCCTGAACACCTGAGATTGCTTTCTTCATGTTGTTTCTCCTTTTGGTTAGTGAGTTATATTATATAAAAAGTCAGTTGAATTGTTACAGTTTATTTACACCATTTCATTGAGATTCATATATTTATCAGCACGTTTCTTAGTAAATTCTCCCAGACATCCTTTAGCCTGAAAGTGATAAGTCTTTGTTTCATGCCCCTTCGGAACCAGTTTGTCAAGGGCTTTTCCTTCATTTTCTGCATTCACGATAACATGAACATAGAAAGTCCTGTCAGCTACATGGAGTTCATAATAACACAGGTACTTCTTAAAAGAACGAACCAGTTTGGAAGGAGTGCGCTTCTTCAGACTTGTGATTTTTTCTTCCATTTGTTTCCGTCTCCAGCATCTGTATTCACGAAAGTTCTTCTTATTCGTGGGAACAAACCACGGAGACTTGAAGTAAAGAGCGTGGGGATAATGGTTACCGTTCACCCGTTCATATTGGATTGTGAATTCCTGTATGAGTTCTTGGGAGGATTTTTTATTGGGTTTCATTTTATTCCTTTCTTTTTTGAATCCAATGCAAAATTTATTCCCATGATGAAATACATGAGGCGAAAATCTTTCGAAGAGACGATATTATATCTTCCGGTTTTTCTATTGGTAATTTTCACATCACCGTTTTTGAGCTTGCGCTGCTTCCAACCTTGATCGAGAGCACTTCTGAAATCAGTTTGTTGTTGGTTTCTCATGGTTTTTCCTTTGGTTTTGGTTTAATTAAGTTCTATTACACATTCGCATTCGGGGCAAGTAACGGTGCCATTGTTTTTAACTTCCGGGGCATCTGCGTTGAATTTAAATTCATGGTTACATGCCTTACAAGTTTCTTTAACAATCTTGACATTCTTTTCAGTAACCCAGATAGTGCCACACTTTTCACATTCGTTAATTATGATGGTTTCGTTATTCACATCGACAAACCGCTTTGAAACTCTGGCGTTACAACCATGTTTGTCAATGCAACGTATCTGATGTTTCTTATTATAGTAAGGGCGAATGGTAGTAGGCAGACCGAACTTTATTTTGTTCTGTTCCATCTGGTAATTGAGTATGATAAACATTTCCGCAGCTTCGTCTTTTTCAAACTTATAATTTTTCCGGTTACTGAGATTTCCAAGAAGGTTAATCTGGTGAGAGATGTTGTTCATTCTTCTCTTCGACACTTCCTGAAATTTTTCTCTTGTGTTTGTCATTTCATTTCCTTTCTTTTCCTTAGTATAAAAATATGAAGGGGGTTGCGCAACAACTTTTTCCTAAATATTTCAAATAAAAGGGGGAACTGTCGAATTTGGTCTAAATAAACCAAATTTCAGTCAAAAAATAATTCAAGCCTCCTTTGGTATTCGTCCCATATATAATCTACGGAGTCGATATATTTAAGATATGCTTTGGCATAATTGGATAATCTTTTACCTTTAGAACGCCTGTACGGGCGAAATACCAGTTTACTAATATCCATGCGAAATCTCCTTCAGTTAAGTATCTGCTATAACCTTATAGCTAATACCATACCAATAGAGATTTGCGTTAAAAACGTAAAAAACCCGATTAATGATAACCGAGATATTAGAAAATTAATGTGGGTATAAAAAATTTTATACAAGCATAAATATTCTTATGCTGCTTTTACGGTGTCGGCAAATAATTTAAGACCTTCCCATGAATCAATATGATATGAAGTGATAAACAGCTTTCCTATTTTTTCGGGTTCATCTACCCACAAATATTTTGGATTACTTATTAATGATTCTTTTATTCTATCACTTTCTATGGCCTTCAATTCTTTATTATCAGCTACTTCTTTTCCATCATCATCAATCCGGGTTGTCCATTTTTTGGGCGGTGGACAACCACAATGGCCAGTAACCCTTACTGTTTTTTTCCCTACTTCATTAGCATACATTGCTTCAGCAAGTTCTAGTGGAACATTACCTTCAACGACCCAATAATACCATGCCCTTCTAAATTTAAATTCCCCTAACTTTGTAATAAGTATTCCTTCAAGAGAACAGGGAACCTCGCCTTTACTTTCGGCTGCTCTCAGTGTGATGCCAGCTAATTGCAGTTCCAATTTAACATACGGATCACATTCAATTAAGCCAGCAAGATTTCCCTGTTTATAATTTTTACCACCTTCACTATAATGTTTTTTGCATTCTAACTTTGCTTTTGTTACTATGCATTTTTTATGATAATATGTTGCAACTGCGGGGTTTGCTTCATCACCTTCTTCTATTATGTAGTCACCCTTTACATCAACCCAACCACGTTCATTTATTTTTAAACTTTTATATTCAGGGTCTGGTGTTAAATCGATGTGCTTATCATTACGTATTCCCTTTTCATTTCTGAACATGTATACAGCATCGGTTCTTTCCTTATAACTGCGTTCAAACTCCGCAAATGATTGTCCCACAAATTCAGCAAGGCTAACTATTTGAGAGTTATCACCTTTTCTGATCACATCATGGGTATTAGTCATATTCCATTTTTCTTTACACACAGGACATTCTATACGTGCTGGCGGGATAGTATTACTCACGTTCCATGATAATGAAGTCGAGAAAGGTCTTTTATTTTTTGACCAATCAAACTCAGGTGAATTTATTTCTTCATCAGATAATACGTTGGGCTTTGTTTTTCTATCGTACTCACGTAAGGTAGCCCATATTTCGTTATTGGTTAAAACCGGGGCAAGGTTGGGGATGTGTTCTGCCGGAATAAAACCAGTGATCACACCTACATTACCACATGTATCAAGCCAGTATCTTCCCAGAACTATAAAATTATCTAAATTTTTCTTATGTACATAACCAGCTTCTGTTCTTTTAGCAAGTAGCTCGTTGAAGGTTTCAAGGGAATGCATTGAACCTTCGATTCCTTCAGCGGTATTGTAATCTAGCATTTGTCCTTTTCCTTATCGTAAACCCGTTCAGATATTTCGCCTTTTAAAAACCGTTCAGCCAATTCACCAAATTTTTCCTTGTCCTCAATTGAAGTATCCCCTGATTCAGCCCAATCAATATCATGGATAATTTTACAAAGTCTCTCCCCGTATGTTAGTAGGATAGGTGCTAATGATTTATACTTTTTTTTAATATCTTCATAGAACTCATCTTGGAGTTTCCAAAAAAATGCCCTGTCAAAATATTGCCATTCACCACCACTCATTTGTAACCTACCTTTCCCCAAACCACATTTTACCGTCAGGCATTATAACGAATGTTCTAATAGAAGCAAGTTTTCCGTTCAATGTATATGCCATATGTTGTGCTGCCCATCTGAGAGTTGGTGCTTCCAAGTATTTTTCTTTTCCCGTTGGATCACCATTTGGTTCAGTTTCCCAGAACAAATATTTCATCTTTTTTTGTTAACTAAATTGAACATTCGGGGCAACCCACACTCTTCGGCTTTTTTCAGATATTCGGGAAGAAGTTTTTGCTTAATAGATTTTCTTTTATCCTTTTTTCTTTTAGCCTGACGTAAATTAGACAGCAATCTGGAAATTTTTCTTTCAAATTCATCATCCGAAGACTGAGAAGGATACTTACCGTACTCATGAAAAAAAGCTGCAATATGTCCAATCAGGTTGATAGTTTTTTCTTTTTTATCAGAAGACGTTTCCAAATTAAATAACCCCGGATGGTTACATGCATTGGCTTTTTGCTGAAATATTTCTTTGAATGTATACGTATTCTTTCCGTGTTTGGCAAATTTTAATTGGTTCAATTGATTGGCTAATTGAATCTCGCCTTGATAGTTTTGATTAGGATATCTTCCATGCTTGTCATGGAACTTACAAATTTTTTCGATGTTTTTTAAAATATCCTTTTCACTTCTGCGCCTTGGACGTTTGTTATTGAAGGTAAATATTTGAGAAAATTTCAAGGTTCTTGCTCTTTTATTATACACCTTGAATTTTGGGGAACTGGGAAAGTAAGTTTTTAATTTTCTTAGATAACTTATAAACATTCCCAATTTCTCTTCGGACTTATTAGACGTGTAGATGGAGGGAAGTTTACCAGTTCTCTTGAAAAATTCATGAATGGCATCGATACATTCTAATCCTTCTTCAATCGTTTTTGGCTTTGGGCGGGATTTAAAAAAATATTGGGTTATTCCATACTGATCTATGATGTTCAGATATTCATCCCGGATTGGTAGCTTTTTGTTCTTCCTGTAATTTAACCGATTTCTAAATTGGGAAAGGTCTTGTCCCGTTTTACTTGTAGCTTCATATCGGGAGGGGAACCTGTTATTCTCTTTAAAGAATTCACATAGCTCTTTAACCTTATCACAAATTTCCTGTATTATTTCTTCTCGCATGTTTAAAAAAACCCATTACAAAAAATATAAATAATTTATTTGAAAAGGGGGTATTTTAAACCTGCCGATTACTTCATGATTGTAATTTTGCAAATTTATTCTTTAAATTTTTAAACATTTCCCGCTCATTTTTTTCTCTATTTTCTTTTTCTTTTTTCTGCTGTTCTTCTCGTCTTTCTTCTATTTTTTTAAATATTGATGCGTGATCGAAAATACGTGGAGAGGATGATATCTCGAAGAGTTTTACCCAATTGATTTTTTTATCGCCAATATTAGAATGTATATGCTGGAGAACTTTTTCTACTTTGGATACTACCTGTTCTTCTGTTGATACTTCAAACTCATTTACTTCATAAAATTTAGCAGCAATGCCACGTAGTTCTATGCACAGCAAATATTTCATGGTTTCTCCTTTATCCAAGATATAAGTATGTGTGTTTTACCATCAATGGGAGTAGTAATCACTTGACTTCCCTTTTGCAGTTCAAGTAACAAAAAAGAATAATGTAGATGTTCTCCCACCAAACAACCGTCTTCCCAATCATTACCTTGACAATGTTCAATGGTTTTTAAACCTAGCTTGTGTAATTCCCGCAGTAATGGTATAAATTTCTTATCGGCAGTAAATGTATTATCACCGATTGTAATTTCTTCTTGATCGTGGCGCATTATACCGATAGAAATTTTCTTGTCCACATAAATCTATTCTGAATACCAGCAGCCCATACAAACAAGAAACCCGGAAAATGAGTAGGTGCTTGCCAAAGAACACCCTTATCACTTACTCTATACAATTTACCATTTTCCCATTGGGTCTTTTTATTTTTCAAAAAATAGACAGCCTGATCTAATCTTATCAGAAGTTTACAAGTGTATGGATACCTTTTGGTACTCATGTACCTAACCTTCCAAAATATAGAAGTTAGTATGTTTGGAATGATCGTAATCTAATATGTGACGATTTAAAAATTCAAGAAATTTAGGATCAACATCCCCAAAGTCATATGCTTTACAATAGCACCCATCGGTAAATTCTATATCTGCCTGTAAAGGAATGGACTTTTCCCACAAGGCCATTCTATCTTCTTCTTTAACATCATTTTCAAATGTGAGTGCTGCATAATCATCATCACCGTGTACATATAATAATTTCATATTTTGCCTCAAATAAAATATAAAATATTTATAAAAAAATGGGGAGATTATTTTTAAACAACATATTTCATCCCTTTTTCTTCTCTGCTTCTTGTTCACGAACACTTTTTACAAATCGTTCAATTAACCCCAAATTTTTTCCAAGATAAAACAATTGTTGTTCACGACAATCTTCTATCCACTCTCCTATCTCATATTCAACCTTTTCGTGTTGTGTGTGATATCGGCAAACCATTACTGGAGATTCGGGTGCCAATGTTCCTTTGTAAACTTCTCCTGATTTAACAGATTGCCATACGTGTATCCCATCGTAAAAATAATGACCGATGGGAATTTCCCCAAATATCATGGGCGTTCCTAGTTCCATTTGTATCCTTTAGTTAGGTGAGAGTATTATATGAAATCGCCTTCCTTCTTTTTTGTTAGGCGAATCCATTTTTGCAATGCCTTGCATGTCTTTTTTGATTTGGTCAAACCATCTCATTCCGTATTCCTGATGTGCCATTTCACGGCCTTTAAATTCGATGGTTACTTTAACCTTGTATCCTTTTGAAATCCATTGCTTGGCTCTCTCCAACCTATATGAATAATCATTCATATCAGTTTTGGGATGAAGTTTGATTTCTTTCAAAAGTACTTTTACTTGTTTGGTTTTATTTTTCTTCTGCTGTTTTGTTTGCTCATACTTGAATTTCCCATGATCCATTATCTTATAGACAGGGGGGTTTGCTTTGGGGGAAATTTCCACAAGGTCTAAGCCTTGCTCTTGAGCTTTTTTAAGGGCTTCATTGTATGAGAATATGCCTAACTGACTACCTTGAGAATCAATCAATCTCAAGGAATCTACAGGCTTACGATAGGGCTTACGATATTGTTTCATGTATAAAGTTCGTTTATAAGAACTCGCTTCATACCTATGTCATGTTTAACAAATTTAAACCGCTCGTAATAGGAAGCAGTTTTAGGATAACATGTTAACATTATTTTGTAGCAGGAATGTTTCTTTGCGGTTTCGATAGCTTTTTTAACAAGCATGTCTCCGATACCCATACCTTTATGTTTTTTATCGACAATCAGATCCTCTACATGGGCTGCTGTACCACATTGATAGGAAAGTTTATGCTGTAAGTGCATCATGGCAGTACCAACTATTTTACCGTCCAGTTCTGCTACCCACAAATAATAATCATCGCTTAATCGAATATGTGTAGTGAATTTTTCCACTGCATTTCGATAATCATGGGGTTGGCCGGGAGTAAGCTGATTTACAATTTTGCAAACGGCTGTAATATCTTCAGATCTTGCTTTTCTAATTTCTATATACATGATTTATTTCTGATTTCTTTATACTCAGTGAATAATTTCTTGTAACGAGTACCAGCTTTTCTATTCTCAAAACTTAAAAATGCTGACACACATCCCATAAAAATAAAAATTAATATTGCTGTTCCGATAGGAAGTTTATCTGTTAGCATTTTTATGCCTGTGATAGCTGTACATAACAACGTTCCCATAGAAGATATTACGAGTGTAGTAGAATAAAATAAGAGGCTTTTCATTTCCTTTTCTATTTCAATTATGTGAGTGTTGGTATCCAAACTATATATCCAAACCTCGT
>Ga0307376_10006805_pt1 | contig 10072 bp, 19 predicted proteins | sample TR2MG_FD_202536 | JGI IMG/M metagenome (GOLD analysis project Ga0307376, IMG submission 202536) | Soil microbial communities from Risofladan, Vaasa, Finland - TR-2 | ecosystem: Environmental > Terrestrial > Soil > Coastal area > Acid sulfate soil | place: Finland: Risofladan, Vaasa | collected...
TAAAGGTTTTAGCTTCTCCCTCATTCATTTCAACACCGCAATCATTACAATAATATTTTTCCATTGTTATCCTTCAATTAAAAGTTTATAAATATTTTCCGCAACAGGTGAGGCAACGACCTGTTATTCTGACAAATGCCTCTGAAATATCGTTACCACCCTAAACCTATGATTGGTGCTTTTTACCATCCCAATTACTCCTATCATTTGTATTTCTTTTTTCCTAAACATTGGTAAAACTTGGTCTAACCATACAATAAATCCACCTCGTTTTAATATTGGGACACATTCCCGCAAAACTTTATTCCTATTTATCATAGAAGTACCATAATGTTCGCAATCTTCAACACTATATGGTGGATCGGCTAATATTAAATCAAAAGTTTCCGCATTAAAATATTTGCTTAATTCATTAGCATCGCCCACTATGTCTGCATATTCCGCCTTAATATCAAACCTCACATAATCTCCCTTTGATAAACTTCCCGCAAATAAATGTAATATGTTTTTGCAATCTGGGAATAAACTCATTATTCTGTTTAGGTAACTGTGTGGATATGCACCATAATACCCACTTGTTGTATAATTATTTCCCATAATCCACATCCCGTCTATCCATCTTTCGTCAGCCCTTAATGGCGGATAATGCGGAAACTTTTGAGAATAAAGTTTTGCTCGTTCTACAAGAGGCATTTGCACAATAACTTTTGCCTCAACGCCGACAACTTTTATTTCTTCCATTTTTAACCTTTTTTTAATTACCCCGAATTCGAGGTAATTAGAATCTAATAAATCCGATTACCGTTGCGGGTTAGGCAACGACCTGTTATTCTGAAAAACGGCTAACTTTCTCCCAGTGTTCTTTCCTCTGTTGCGGAATACATTTTTGCCCATCTATTAAAATCGCTAAATATTCACCTGCATTGCGTTTACTTTTTACAATACCAAATATATCTTTATCATAACGTCCCCTTCGTGGGAATAAATATGTTTTGTATTTTTCTTTTATCCTTACAGTATCACCTTCGCAAAATTTTTCTTCAACGTCCGCCGTTTTCACAACAACTTTTGCCTCAACGGGAATGCTTTTAGAGTTTAATTCTTTTATTACTTGTTTATATGTTTTCATCCATTTACGATGCCATTTTTCATCACCCGCATTAGGGGCAATTCTTTTATTTGATTCCTTCCGTTCTTTTTGATATTCCGCCCAGTCTTTGTGTATCTTATAAGCATATTTCATCTGCCCAATTAAATATTTGCGGTGCATAATTTCGGCATCAAGTGCAATATTCTCTGGTTCTTTACACTCACAGTTTTTAGACCACGCACAAATATTGCCGTCTTCATCAACTTCCCTTTCTGGGCTGTATGGCATTCCACATATTTTACAATTCATCACATTCTCCTTTGTGTTTTTTGTTTTCGCATCCCGTTAGGCAACAACCTGTTAGCTTGCCTCGTCAAATGTACTAAGTGGGTTGCGTTCTTGGTACAACCGCTTACTTGCTATTTCAAAGTATCTTTTATCTTTTTCAATCACTATAAAGTTCCGCTTTGATCTATGTGCTGCAATCGCTGTTGTACCAGAGCCGCCAAAGCCATCAAATACAAGGTCGCCTTCATTTGTATAGGTTCTAATCAAATACTCAAACAAACCAACGGGCTTTTGCGCTGGATGAATAATATTGTGTTGTGAATTATGTACATTAAACTTTATTACGCTTCGGGGGTATCTATCTGTTTGCCCACCACTCTTGTAATGCTCAAATTTATTATAAATGTCCGTTTCTTTTTTCGCTTCGCCAGCCCTATTCGTTGGCTTGTGCCCATTCGTTTTTATTGGTTTGTACGCACCAAAACTTTTGTAAAATATTAAAATGTTTTCGTGTGCTTTCATCGGCATTATTTTAGCGTTTAAGTGCCCTGTTGCTCTGTCCTTTTCCCAAATCCACTCATACTTAAACATATTTCTATTACTTGCCACTAAATCAGATGTAAACGGCTGGCTGGCTGTTAAGCAAATTACGCCCGTTGGTTTTATCAATTCTAATCTACTCTCCCAATATCTTTTAAGATCAATCGGCTCTTTATCCCAATTACAAGCAGTCATATTATATGGCATATCCTCAAGTATAAGGTCGGCTTTGGCGGGCACACAACCAGTTAATTCTAAGCTATCGCCTAATGTAATTCCGTTTACTTTTACTAAGGGCAAGCTAACTGGCAACTCAAGCGGAATGGGATTCAACGCTGCTATCGTTTGGATTAGTGGTCTGGTTGCTTCGCTATTCGCTCCAGTAACGCTCCGTGATTCCTCACGCTTACTCCAGTGTGTGTTATTAACCACTTTCTTCACAATCCTTCCCATCCGCTTAGTTGCAAAATGTTATGCGTTTTTCTTGTATAAAATAACTTTAGAGAATTTTGCCTTTATGTAATTAAGTTTTTGTTTGTTTAATCTATCTAACACTTTTTGTGTTGCTTCGGTATATACATATTCAATAGTTTTATCAACCTTCAAAATTATTTTTTCTGGCATTGCATTCATATATACTTTTGTAAGCTGGTCATTAAAAAATTTTATTGTTGCATCTTCTAAAAAACGCCTAACTTTGCAATCTACCCGACAATTTTCATTATCGGGCTGTTTATTATTTCTATTATTTAAGTTCTCGTTCAAGATATATTATCCTTATTATTACTCATTGCGGGTAATCGCACGTCTTGTTAAACCGAATTTTTACTTGGTAAACATCCAGTTTTTTTGTCTCTACTATTTTCCCTTTTAATAGATTTTTGTTTCATCTTTGGTTGTGGCTTACCTGCCCTGCAATCATCTGCGTGTTTACTACACACAGTCCAATATCCGGTATCTCGCCAAGCATTACCACCGCTACAACCTTCATTCTTGCATCCCCAAACATCACACCACCCATAATAAGGCTCGTAAAAATCTGGTTTAACGTCGGCATCCACCTGAATAGCTAATGATTTTCGGATTTTATTCATCAACTTTATATCGTCCATTGTGTTTGTTGCCACAGTAAAGCCAAATGGTGTTTTACCTTCTTCTGTAACTCTTAATTCTATTGTTCTCATAGTGTTTCCTTTCTTACGCTATCAGGTGATACCGCAAATTGTTATGCGTATTTTTTGCTTCCAAATCCGTCAAATAAAGTTCCTAAAGGCATTTGGGGCACAGTGCCTAAAGCACTCTGTAAAATGTGCAGCCCAAGTTCAGCGTTTACTGCATTTCGTTCTGTTAATGGTTTCTTGCAAGCCTTATTCCCATATTTCGGCATCATTGTCCCAACATCATCTTTTGGTTGTTCAATAGCATCAATTCTAAAATTACTCCAAAATAAATGTCTGCCAATTTTTTTAGCAGCGATTAAAGGTTCATAATAGGGCTGCACATTTTCCACAACCCAAAAAGAAGTTGCAAAATGTTGAAGAAAAATTATTTCTTCATATAATTTCATACTTGGAAATCTATATACGTTTTTTGCTTTAAGAAAATAATTAGTTCGGCTATGCGATTGACAAGGAGGCGAACTCCATATAAAATCATATTCCTTAAAATGTTCAAGCAAAAAACTATGTGCGTCTGTAATTATTACTTTATCGTTCATAAAATTTTCTTGGTACAACTTTGCAATTTTAGGATTATTTTCAATAGCGGTAACATCAACATTTTGCCACAAGCGTCTATTACCACCTATTCCAGCATATAAATTCAATACTTTCGTGGCGCACCTCCAAGTTCTCTTTTTTCTTTATCTTCATATCTTTTAATCCAATTACAATTTGCACACAATAACTGATATTTGTTTTTTATATGGTCAATTTGTAAAGCTCTAATATCTGAAAAGCCACACCTTACGCACACACCCCCAAGCGAATCAACTACTTTTTGTCTTGAGTTGTGTCCATACTTATCATTGTTTTTTCTAATTCTATCCATATTATTTTCCCGATATTGCTTTTGCCATTTTTTTCTTTTAGAAGTTTTATTACGGACTAAATTTTCCCAACACTTAGAGCAGAAGCCGTTCCCCTTGTGTTTAACGTTAGTTGTGCCACAATTTTGGCACTTATCATATTCTCTTGACCATTTTTTCATACTGTTAATATAATATAGTTTAGTGGTAATTGCAAGCAAAAAATGTTACCGCCAATGCCTGCATAAAGGTTCAATATTTTAAGTGGTTTCATTTAACTCCCGCAAAAAACGCATAACTAAGCGGTTCAATACGACCGCCCTTACTGCTTGGTTAATTTTTATTTTATTCTCTGCTTTCAAATTACTTTCTCTCATTAGTTACCGTGCGGCGTATTAACCGCAAAGGTGTTATAATTATTATGGGCTTTCGTTTCTGCATCCTTTCCAATTTTTAACACTCATTTTATTTTTAAGTTCTTCAAGTGCTTTATAAGCTGTTTGAAATTCACCCCTATCTGACGTGTAGAATATTCCGCTTCTTAGTTCCGATAATGCTTTTAGGGTTATATTCAGTTGTTGCCTTTTCATATGTTTCCATTCTCGCAAAGTGCAGTTTATATGTTTTGGCATTCTATCCTTCATTACGAATCTCCTATTCCGCCCAAAAAATTATAACTTCGGCTTCAACAACCGAATGCTAATTTTACTCAGGCATTTTTTAATTTAAGTTTGTTAATTATTTTTTAAGAACATTTTATCTCATTCAATTTCCGCATCGTGTTAAGCCGCATTCGTTAAATGGACAAAGGCTTATTTACTTAAATATATAAAATGGGCTTCGTTCATTGGTAAGCATTCTTTTCCATTTTCTTCTAACTGCCTTATTACCACAGGATATTATGTGGTCAAACTGTGCTTTCAATACTCGCTGTCCTAATTTCAGTTCTATAAGTTGTTTATCCAAAAAAAGTTTTCTATAAATCCATCCTCTAACGTTCATTTTGTACTCCTACGCCCTTGCTCATTTAACTTTTGCATCAATGCGAATGCTATCTGAGTCAGGCTAATTTTAGTTTATGTTATTTAATTAAATTTACTTTCATTCTAATTTTAAGTTACTTCTCGCATCGCATTAGGCAACGACCTGTTAAATGGACAAAGGCTATCTATCCTCATTTTCATCATCATATTTATCAATACGATATTCCCTTTCCTCTATCCCACTTTGGCTTCCATCATATTCGCAACTACCATCTCCAAATATTTTAGCACCACATTTTTCACAATAAATATAATCTCTTATTTCCCCTACTTGTTGCTGTTCTTGTCCGCAAGCACCACAATAATGTCTTGTGTAATCGTTCATTTTATCCTCGCTTCCGCCCTTGCTCATTTAACTTTTGCATCAATGCGAATGCTAAATGATTCGGGCTAATTTTAGTTTATGTTATTTAATTAAATTTACTTTCATTCTAATTTTAAGTTACTTCCGCATCGCATTATACAACGACCTGTTAGTCTGAAAACTTGCTGTTTTCCCTTAATGATTTCCAATTTAGTTTACTTCCACAATTGCTACAATATTTTTGTGCTCTAACATTTGTACCACAATTACCACAATATGTTACCCTTAAATTTAATTCTCCTTCCGCATCGATAGGGTGTCTTACTTCCGCAAGTTTCACAATAACGTCGGCATCCACCTGAATAGCTTTTAATGCTTCTAATAATTCAATTCTATTTTTAAATGTCTCGAAAGAAATTATTTCATCCTTTTCGTTAAATAATTTATAAAGTTCTTTGTCACATTCTGTTGTCAATTCCATATATCTCCTATGTGTTATTTGCTTTCTTCGTCAGTTTTTTATCAAGTTTATCAAGAAAATCTGCAAGCTGTCTTAAACAATCCGATGTAAACCAAACGGCGTCATCCATGCTCGGTTCATCAGAATAAAATTTCCATTTATCTTTATGATTTTCAATACCTCCTAAGTAATCTTTTTTATTATTCCAAACACTATATCCATATTTTTGCTTCTTAAACTTTAAGTATTTTTTCATTGTCGCTCCTTTTCAATGATTTATATTTAGTTCTAAGCATTTATGTATTCCTATTTCGTCTTGATTTTTAATCTCCGTGCCTCTGATTTTGATCTCTCCGAATAAAAAAATTCTAATTCTTCAATCTCTAAAATATTTAATTTGCCGGTTTTGTTCCTTTTTGTTTCTAATTTCTCAAGATTCTTTTCACCTATCTTTTTTAATAAACTGATCTTATACTGATCTTTGTTCCCGTGCAATCTTGTATTGCATTGTTTACAAGATAAATTAACGTTATGCTCATCATATTCAACTGAGGCGAATCTATCAGAATTAAAATAATGTGAAGCGTGATGGTCTTTACCGTTATAAATTGATCTATCCGAGAATAAAACTACGTCTATTCTTCTGCCGCAACCTATACAGTAATAAAAAATATTATTATTGATATCAATGAGCATATCACGAAAACGTATATACCTATTAAAATATCGGGTTAGTCTGTTTTTTGCTTTTTTTAATTCGTTATCATCTAATAATCTTTTGTATTCTTTAATTTTCATTATTTACAATCCTTTTTCCCATTTCTGGTTTTTATTTAAGTGTCCAACAAGTCTGTCTGCAAAACATCCAAGTCTTGATAGTATCTTTACGTCTATCGCTGCCCTTAAATGTTTATCTGGTTCTAAAATCTCGGTTGCCTCACAAAAGAATTTAACTATCCTCTTCATCTCTTTTTGTTGTTTTTTATTTAATATCATTCTTTTCATTTTTCCCTCTTCTCTCTAATTAGTTTATCGTTTAAGCGCAATTTCTTTAATAATATCCAACTGGTATTTTTTCAAAATATCTCCTCTAAATATTTTTTTTCTTTACTAAAAGAAATTAGTAGTTTCATTATACTCTTTGATAATATTTTCTTCTGCTAAATTCCCAAATCTGCAAGAACCCAAATCAGACCAAAGATGTGCACGTCCAGAATCTCCATGCCTCTGTTCAATATAAATATCAACTTTATTTCTATCATCTTCTTTTTTTGTTCTACGATAAAGATTATCGAATAAAAATATAACATCTGCCGCTTCGCCTATTCCGCCCGACCCCTTTAAATTTCCCATATTTGGGACATCTCTTTCGCCGAGCGCATTTAATTGACTTAATAAAATTAAAGCCACATTATTCTGCCTCGCACTATCAGCTAATCTTATCGAAATATCTTCTAACTCCTGAGCCTGTCTGTTCCTATCGTGTGCAATTCTTTGTATGTAGTCAATCATTATTACTTTGAATCCCATCTTTGCATAACGTCTTATTCTTGATAAAATTTGTTCTAATTTTAATCCTGACTTACATTCAAGTCCGAATATTTTTTCATCTATCTCCACATTTCTAAACTGCATCATATCTTCCTGATTCATAAATGAAGACGATCTAAATTGTATATCATTAAAACCTAAATAAGAGGCGTGTAAAAGTTTAGTCACTTCATAGGCTGGCATCTCCATGCTTAAAAAAACGTTGGGTATGTTTTGGTTAAGAAGTGTTTTTATAGTGTGGATTAAAAATCTTGTCTTCCCTGATTTCTTTAGTCCACCTATAACATAAACTCTTGGTAAAACTATTCCAGATGTCCAACGATCTAAATCTGATATACCCCAACTAAACCCCTCGATTGATGATTTGCTGTTTAGGTGTGCTTCAATTTGTTTTTTATATTCACTAATATTTTCAAATTCTGATTTGTCGTCTCTTGTTAGTGACGATAAGTCAGCAATTAAACCGTTTCTCATTTCATCAAGATCAATCGAGGAAATACCAGATTCAATTAAATTTGTATTTCTATCAATAACTGATAATAAATTATTTTTATATTCTCTATCCTTCAACAATTCAATATGGTGAAAAATCATTTCTGGATTTGGAATGTTAGTTGTTAGTGTATTTACTTCATCAATAGGTGTTTCTTGGTTAGTTTGGTAAACTGATACTAAATCAACTTGTTTATTCTGCAATGCAATTTTTCTAATTGTAGAAAACAAAGATTTATAAATCGGAGATTCAAATTTTATTTTTTCAAGCTCAATAATAGAATCAATTTGTTTCTGCTTGTTAATTAAAATTAACTCACCAATTACTGTCTTTTCTAAATTAAATCTATTTTCCATAATATTTATTCATTACTTTAGAATCATATCTCGGTTCCGGTTCATTTTCTTTTTGCTCTTTTAATAAAATACCCCTTACATAGGCAATTTTAGTCACATCTGCTTCCCCAGCTATACGGAAAGCTTTATCCACTTTATCATAACTATATTCGTTAATTAGTCTTTCAGCACCCTGCATTTCAGATAAGTTTTTATAAGATCGTGACCATCTTTTTATAAAAAGCAATTTTACATCTTCTTTGTCTTTATCTTCAATTACATTTTCATTTTCAACTACAACTTCATCTTCAGTGTTTTGCTGTGTTTTTGCTTCATTTTTTGCTTGAGCAAATCTATTAGCAAAAGTCTGTTTACCACCTAAAGAACCCGCTTTTTTGCGTATTTCTCTAATCTCTTGGTCTTTAATCATTCTCCGGCTATAAATTGCACCATCATTTTCTCTAACAGAAAATATAGCACGTTTAGAAAGTTGCTCTAACTTTTGCTTGAGCAAATCTTCAGGCAAACGTAATAGCCTTGCGAGTTCTTCGGTGCTATAATTTAGATAACCTCGTTCTTGAGATTCCCACATATAACAAAGCATCTCAAACCAAATCCCTTTAAGTTCGTATGACAGGCATTGTATATCTGGTGCTTTTAACCAATCACCAACATAAAACATCATTGCAGGTAGATCATCTTTTTTTATCATTAAGCCCCTCACCATATTTCTGCATAAAAATAGGGTTAATTTTCATCCAAATATATTTCCCTGTTTGATGCGCACAAAAATAATAATCGCCATTATCCATCTTTTTCACTTCATTTAATTTTGGTAGATTTTTCTCATATTCGTATAAACTAAATTTGCCCAAATGTAGTTTGTTATGGCAATCTTCACATAAAGTTATTAAAAGCGAATCAGGATATTCCCAAGGCATTTTGCCAGATATATATTCTAAATGATGAACGTGCAATAATTTCTCATTGTTTTCGATTCCACATTTTTGGCACTCCCAATTATCAATATTAAATATTCTTAAACGTTTTTGTTGCCACCTGCGATCCTTCAGCTTTTCTTTATAGGCAGGCATAACAATTCCTAAATAAAAAAGCCCCGCTAACCAAGTATTCAGCGACGAATGAAATTCCCAAAGAAATGGGAACACTTGGCAGCGAGGATTTATTTTTGTTGTCTATATGTGATTTTAAGAATTTCATTTTATCGCTACTGCAATTTACTAAAGTTTACTATAATTATCAAGAGATATTTTTATCCATTAGGGTACTTCTTTATCTGGTTATGCCATAGTTATTCTGAAAACTTGCTTTTAAGTGCTCTAATATCCCTACTCGCATAAGTAATATAACTTAGCTTTTCGTCTGGCTCGTATCCCTCAGCTATTTTCGCACATTCTTCAATTACATCCGCAAGTTTCACAATAACGTCGGCATCCACCCGACTAACTATCTTTTTCGCTTCCTCAAGCTTAATAATATCTTCATTATACATTTGTAAAATTTGTTGTTCTGTTTTAGAATTTAACCTAAAACTTTTTCTTTCTAATTCATCATTTATGTCCATTTTAATTCTCCTTTTTATTTCCGTTAGCGGGTGATACCGCATCTTGTTATTCTGTAAAGCGGTTATGGATATTTAATTTCTCTTGTTGATTTCCGTTGTTTAAATTTTATCCTATAACTTTTTATTTCGCCATCTATTTCAAAATCATATTTTAGATGTTCTATTAGATCATTTAATAAATATTTCCCTTCGCTGTTTTCTTCCACCGCTTTCACAATAACTTTTGCCTCCACCTGATTGCTTTCTGCCGGATATTTTTTATCCCAACAAGCATCACAACAAGTAAAGGTTTTAGCTTCTCCCTCATTCATTTCAACACCGCAATCATTACAATAATATTTTTCCATTGTTATCCTT
>Ga0307376_10006806_pt1 | contig 10071 bp, 12 predicted proteins | sample TR2MG_FD_202536 | JGI IMG/M metagenome (GOLD analysis project Ga0307376, IMG submission 202536) | Soil microbial communities from Risofladan, Vaasa, Finland - TR-2 | ecosystem: Environmental > Terrestrial > Soil > Coastal area > Acid sulfate soil | place: Finland: Risofladan, Vaasa | collected...
CGGGGGAGCATCTCGGTCGACAGCAAGGTCGGGGTCGGCACGACCTTCACCGTTTCGGTGCCGGCACTGGCGACGAGGGAGGCGCGACGGGCACTATGAGCACCGGACGCCGGGTGTTGATGGTGGACGATGACGTGGATTTCATCGACGCGGTGCGGCTGACGCTGGAGGCCGCGGGGTACGAGGTGCTATCCGCGAACACGGGCGAGGAGGCGCTGGCGCTGGTGCGCGAGCAGCCCGTGGACGTGGCGATACTCGACATGATGATGGAGGAGCCGGATGCGGGCGCGATGGTGGCCGACAGGCTGCGCCGGCGGCCGGAGATGGAAAGGATCCCGGTAGTCCTGGTCACGAGCGTGACCGAGAAGACGGGCTATCGGGTGGAGACGGAGACGCGGGAGGGGCGAGAGTGGCTGGGGATCGACGTCTGGATGGACAAGCCGGTGGACCCGCAGGAGCTGCTGCGGACGATCGAGGGCCTGACGAATGAGTGAACGAGCCGGACGAATCCTGGTGGTGGACGACGAGCTCGGGATGCGGGAGGGGTGTCGCCGCATCCTGGAGGCCGAAGGCCACAAGGTGACGACGGCGGAGTCGGGGCAAGAGGCGCTGGAGCCGTTCGCGGGGGGCGAGTTCGACCTGGCTCTGATCGATCTGAAGATGCCCGGCATGTCGGGGGTGGAGCTGCTGGTGCGCCTGAGGGAGATCGATCCGGACTGCATGTATGTGATCGTGACCGCCTACGCGACGCTGGAGACGGCGGTGCAGGCGACGAAGAGCGGCGCCTACGATTACGTGGCGAAGCCGTTCACGCCGGAAGAGCTGATGCTGGTGGTGAACAAGGCGCTGGCGCTGCACTGGCTGCGTCTGGAGGCAGCCCAGGCGAGGGCAGAGGCGGAGCGGAATCTGCTGCTGATGGCGACGGAGCAGTCGCGCACGCGGACGATCATCCAGAGCATGGCGGACGGGGTGATGGTGACGAACCGGGAGAGGAATCTCGTGCTGTGCAACCCGGCGTTGCTGCGGCTGCTGGGGATCAAGGGGGAGCTGCCGGAGCTGGGGGAGGCGCCGTCCCCGAGTCTCTTTCCTTCGGATCTTATGGAGCTGATGGAGGAGGCGTATGCAAAGGGGGGGACGACGATGGTGGCGCGGGAGCTGGGCGGGGGGCCGCCGAATCTCGCCGCCAACATAGCGATCGTCCGGGACGAGGAAGGGGAGCCGTTGGGCCTGGTGACCGTGGTGCGCGACATCACGGAGGCGAAGAGCATCCAGCAGCGGATGAGCGATTTTGTGACGATGGTGGCGCACGAGCTTCGGTCGCCGTTGGGGGCGATCGCGCAGTACCTCGACGTGATCCTGACGGGCGTGACGGCGGGGCAGGAGGAGAAGGAGCGGCGGATTCTGAGCCGGTGTCGAGAGCGGACGGGGGCTCTCTCGCAGCTCGTGCGGGACCTGCTGGATCTGTCTCGGATGCAGCACCTGGGCAAGGTGGAGCGAACGATGGCGCCGCTGATGCTGGGGGAGGTGATCGAGGAGGCGGTGGCGTTCGCCTCGCAGTCGGCCGCCGCCCGCAAGGTGGAGCTGACCGTGGAGCTTCCGGCGGAGCTGCCGGCGGTGGACGCGGATCGGGACGAGATGCTGCGGTTGTTTGCGAATCTCGTGGATAATGCGGTGAAGTACAACCGGGAAGGCGGGGCGGTGCGGGTGGAGGGCAGGACGACCGACGGCTATGTCGCTATCGAGGTGAGCGATACGGGGGTGGGGATTTCGCAAGGAGCTGTCGAACGTTTGGGCGAAGCATTTTACCGAGTGAAGACGGCGGCCACGGTGCAGATCACGGGCACCGGGCTGGGGCTCTCAATCTGCAAGCAGATCTTAGAGGCGCACAACGGGCACCTCGAGATCGAGAGCGAGGAGGGCGAGGGGAGCACGTTTAGGGTGCTGCTGCCGCGCAGCGGCGGGGCACCCGGGGCAGGGGGTTGAGGCTCGGTTTTCGGGAGGGCCTGGGCGGCGGGCGGGACAACGGTGGGCGAAGCGGCTGAACGACTGGTGTTGGGCGCCCCGCCTTCGGTTGACCGGCAAGGGGATCTGACTCGACGGCTTGAGGAGAGCGAAGATGGGAGAAGCTGCAACCAAGAAGATTCTGATAGTAGAGGACGATCCGGACACGGTTGAGGCGATGACGCTGGTGCTGGAGAAGGACGGATATGAGGTCCGCTCGGCGCCGAATGCGGAGGACGGCCTGAAGCAGGTGAAGGTCGAGCGGCCGGATCTGGTGCTCCTCGATGTCATGATGCCGGCCGGGACGGAGGGATTTCACTTCGTGTGGACGCTCCGGAAGGATCCGGACGCGGAGTGCCGCGACATTCCGATCATCGTGCTGACGGCGATTCACGAGAGCAGCCCGATGAAGCTCTATCCGGACCAGTCCGACGGCACATACGGCGAGTATGAGTACCTGCCGGTGCAGGGGTTCTTCGACAAGCCGGTGGACATGACGAAGCTTCTGGCCGAGGTGAAGCGCCTGCTGGCAGGGGCGGAGAAGGCCGAGGCGGAGTAAGACGCGCTGCCGTGGGGCGGGGACACCGCACGGTGCCCTGCCCAGGCGGCACGGTGTGGTCTCGGTTCGGTCGGGCTTGGGGCGGCTAGCGGCCGAGCCGCAGGACGTAGGTGGAGCCGCCGCCGCGCAGGGTCACGCTGTCCTTCTTGATCTGCTGGACCCGCAGGTCGTTGTCGAGGTAGTCTCCCTCGCGCACGACGTAGTGATCTTCCCCCCAACGCAGGACGGCCGTGGAGGGATTGCCGACGATGATGCCAGCGAGGTAGAGCTGGGACTTGCGGCTAACGTTCGAGGATGAGTTCGGCATGGGCGGCAGGAGCGCGGGCCTGTCTTGTGACTGGGTATTGTTACTGGTCGGGGCGGGCGTTGCTTGGGCCTGGGCGTGGCGCCGCGGTGGGATAATGGGCCGGAAGGGGTCATCCTTGGGCGGCTCGACCGGCGTGACGAGGGCGGCCAGGCGCAGCGTGGGTGAGGTGGCGGCGGGGTTCACCTGGGGGTTCTGAGCGACACGGGCGGCGGCCTGCCGGCGCTCCCGCGCCTCTTCTTCGGCCTTGTGGGCGCTGGAGAGGTTGAGGAACCGCATGCCGATGAAGATCCAGAGGCAGAGCAGCGCGGCGGCGAGTAGGACGACCTTCAGCTTGTCTTTGGGGTTCTGTCTCATCCCTGGCCTCCTGCATCAGCCTCGGCCTCACTGTCACCTGAGGCCGCCTCGGCGCCGGCGGCTGCTTCTTCCCCTTGGGTTTCGGCGGCGGTCGCCGGCGGTGGTGCTGCGTTTCTGACGAGATAGAGATCGATGGTGATGTTTCCATTGACGCGCGGGTAGCCGTTGCGCGTATCGGTGGCGATCTCGACACGCTCGACCGTGAGGAGTCGCTTGTATGACTCGAGCTTGCGGAGCAAGTAGAACGAAGAGAGGAAGGTGCCGGAGTAGTTGACGGTATGGGGCACCTTCTGGATGACGGGCCGGGGGACGTTGGGGTCCTCGCCGGGGGCGGGGCTCGATGCTTTGCCGCCCTTCTTCTGGTCCTCGGGGCTCGTCGTTGTGGTTCGCCGGGCGGTGGTGGCGCGGCGGACCACGTTGAGCATGTTGCTGGTTTCCTTGCAGAACCCGATGAGATCGCTGAGGAAGAGCTGCTCTTCATCGGCTCCGAGGATGCCGAACTTCTCGTAGCGCGACTCGCCGGGGGAGGGGGTGCCGGCTATGCTGGCGTTCTCTATCTCTTTGCGCATGTCGCCGAGCTGCTTGCTCGACTGGGAGAGCTCGGACTCGGTGCGTTCGAGCTGGTGCGCCTTGGGAGAGACGATGAGGAAGAAGCAGAGCATGCCCCAGACCAGAATCGTGGCCAGTGCTGCAAGCTGCGCGTAGCGTTTGACCCGGTTCTGCGGTGTCATTGTGCGACCTTTCCCTCGCCCTCGGTGGCGGCGGGCGTGCTGAGTGCGGTCATCGGGGGAGGCTGAATGCCCCGCAGTAGATTGGCGTTGATTTGATGGCGGATGATGACGGTGCCGGGGGCGTAGGTGTCGTCCTTGTTGAGCGACCCCAGCCTCACGTTCTGAAGGTACGGCGAGCTACCGAGGGACTTGATGGCATCGGGGATGGTCTCCCGGTTGGTGGCCAGCCCGGTGAGCATGAACTTCGAGCTGTCGGGGGAGGCGAGACGGGTGAGCCACATGTCCCGGGGCAGCCGCTCGGAGACGTCGACGAGTATCTGGGACCAGCGAACGGATCGCTCGCGGGCGATGCGCGCGGTCTGCCGCTCGATCTCGCTGTAGAGGGCGAGTTCGGTGGCCTGTGCCGCGCGGAGAGCGTCGAGCTCCGGCTGAAGCCTTTCGATTTCGGCTTCGGCGGCGGCGAGGCGCTTCTCCTTCAGGGAGATCTTGTTTGCGAGCGACCAGGACCAGATGATGGCGGCCGCCAGGAGCACGATGACGGCGGCGATGCCGACCTTGATGTATGGCCGCACGGGCCGCCACATCGTGCTGGACGGCGGTATGAGGTTGACGGCGAAGAGGCACTCGCTTTCGCGCAGGGCGGAAAGCGCGCCGCCTTTGAGGAGTGCAAGGGTGAGGGTGCGGGAGGTGACGGCGGTTTCGGCGTCCACGCCTCGAGGCAACGTGATGTTCTCGTCGAGACGGCCCAGGTCGACGGGGAGCTGGAGCTGCTCGGCGAGGAGAGAGGCGATGACGTCCGCCTGCGGGTGATCGGCGGCGAGGACGATGCGCTGGACGGCGGAGCGCGGGAACTGGTTCTGGAAGAAGCGGAAGCAATGGGTCAGCTCGGAGTAGAGCTGCGGCGGGGGAGTGAAGGGGTCGGCCTCGCTGGGCGGAGGGCTCATCCAGTCGCCCTGATCGGTCTGCTCGGGGAGGCCGGCGTTGGCGCTGTAGCAGAGGCGCAGGACGCCCTTATCGAAGATCATGACGTCGGTCTTGACGTCGCCGATGACGGCGAGCGCGACGACGTCGGAGGTGGCGAGATGGTCGCGGTAGGCGTTGGCGGCGGTGACGGCCGGGGCCTCGACCGAGATCAGCTCCAGGCCGGCGGCGCGGGCGCATTCCTGACACTGCTCCACGTTGGCGGCGCGAGAGGCGGCAACGAGGACGTTGGACATCGGGTTGCCGTCCTCTTCGAATTCTTCGACTGTGGCGGCGGCCACGTTGACGCTGTGCTCGGCGAAGACGGCGTAGCGCTCCGCCACCGAGCGGACGGCTCCCAGCATATCCTCGGCGGGCATGGTGGGCAGCTTGATGAGCTGGGTGATGGCGCTGGCCTCGGGGAGGACGACGACGGCGTCCCTGGCGGAGACCTGCTTCTGGCTGAGGAACTCGCCGATGGCGCGCCCGAGAGCTTCGCCGCTGGCGATTTGGGTGCCGTCGAAGGCGCCGGCGGGAGCTTCGATATCCCCGAGGGCGGAGATGTTGAGCTGCTTGTCGACGAAGTGCGCCTCGGCGAGCGTGATGTGCTCTGGGCTCAGGATTATTGCCAGGAAGGGGGCCGTTCTCTCTGCCATTCCTCGACCTTTCTGGGGCTACTTATTCCGCAGACGGACTGCTGAGCGCAGTTCAGCAACGTGGGAGCTGCGCTCCACGTGAAGAAGGATTCTCACGCTGTAGGCGGCGTCGGCCGAGGCGGCGGGCTGCCCGTCCCGGTCGAGATATCCAAGCTGCATTTGGGAGACATTGCTTGCCAGGGGCACTCCCCCGGAGTAGTTGCCCGCGCTCTCGCCCAGGTAGCGATACAGGGTCCCCTCGCTCAGCCAGTAGCGGCAGTTCTTGCCATCTTGGTCGATGAACCAGATTCTGCCGGGGGAAGCGTCCAGGACCTCCGAGCCTCCCCGGAGCTTGGAAACCATGTTGTCGATTGCGACCTGGGCCTTTCGGTTGACCTCGGTTTGGAGGCTCGTCGTATTTTGAGTCTTGATGCCGGCGACGAAGATGCGGTGCACGCCCGCGAGCACGAGCAGGCCGACGATCAGGCCGACCAGCAGCTCGACGAGCGTGAAGCCTCTGCGAGCGCCTGCACTTCCTAGATTCCTCATTCCGGGCTTTAGGTCCATCGCTTCATATTCCGAAGGGCATGAGATACGTTGTCAACGTGGTGACGGGGTGGTCGCCGTTGGCGCGGTAGACCGTCACCTCCGCCTTCTTCAGTCCGGAGTGCTGGCTGTCGTCCGGCCTGACGGTCTCGACCGTGACCTCGACCTCGAAGAACGCGTCTCCAGGCCTGAGGTCAGCGGGCTCCCGCGGCTGGCTGGCGAGCGCAGCGAAGCCCGAGGCGGAACTGCGAACCAGAGCTTTGAGCTGCTCGTTCTTGTCCCGGGCGATGCTCGTGGCAGCGGCCGTGATAGATGATTCACTGGTCGAGACGAGCGCCTGAGAGAGCCCCATCATGACCGGCAGCAGCACGAAGGCCATGAGCGTGAGGGCGACGAGCACCTCGACGAGCGTGAATCCCGATCCCCCCCGAGATGTGGTCTGTCTCATGCCGGACATATCAGCGCTCTCGCCAGGTTCGCGGCAGGGGCTGCATCTCGCCGCGATCGGGCTCCCGGAACCAGGGCGGCGGACTCTCACCGGGGTTGTACTGGCAATCGTCAATGTATATGCCATACCGGGTCAGGAAGTTTCCACCGAGCGTCACGTCCGGTGAAACGACGCATCCCTCGATATTGGATGCCTGGCCTCTGTAGCTCTCGCCGGCCCAGACGATGCCGGACACGCGCAGCCTCTCGCGGGTGTCATCGTCACCGACGCCTTGGTCTCGCACCAGGACTTCACCGCCGGCAATGAGGGCGGGGTAGTAGATGCGCTCGTCGCAGGGCGCGTCGGGATTGGCGACCTCGGGCTGGATGGAGGCGTCCTCGACGCCGTAGAAGTAGATGTTTCCGGTGGCGATGAGGGTGCCCTTGATGTGGGCGCGACTCTTGACGTGGATGTCGCCGTGGACGAAGAAGTTGCCTGTGAAGTCCCCGCCGGTGAAGGTGACGGTAAAGCGCTTGTTGCTCGAGTTGCAGACGTACGCGTCCGGGTTGTATTCGCCATACCAGTCGGGCATGAACGTGTTGATGTCGTTGACGGCATGCCCATCGGCATCGTGGGCGGTGTAATCGAGGGCCGTCGAGGGGGAGGAGCCGTACCAGAACGTGTGCCTCTCCGCCAGATCGCCCGTAACCTCGTCATCTGGGATTGCATCCACAGCGGTCGAGGTGAAGGCGTCCAATGTGGATTGATCCGGCCACCGCGGGTCGGCCACACCGTCGCCGTCGGGATCCCGCGGGATCTGCTCCATCGTCACCGGATCGCAGGTCTTATCGTACTGCACCCAGTCGTGCCACTTGTCCCACATGGGAGACGGCAACATGCCGCCCCCGCTGGGACCGTTGGGGTGGTCGGTAAAGTCGGTCGGCGCGCCCACCACGCCGTCGATCTCGACATCGCCATTGCCGTTTATGACGGCGTACTCGGGCGGCTCCATGCCTTCCAGATCGCTGTCGGTGTAGTACACGTGGTTCCAGGCCCAGTCGCCGTCAGTATCGAGCCTGGTCTCGACAGTCCGGTTGACGTTGAAGACGGTGCCGGGAAGGCCGGTGTTGACGGTGCCGGTGGAGGTAATCGTGACCCAGTCGTCCCGATTCGGGTCGACGGCCCAGGTGACGTAGTAGGCGCCGGCGGCCCCGCCGTTGGCCAGCTCGCCCTCATAGGGCTGGGTGGGCGGGTTGTCCATGCCTTGAACGCGCCAATCGGAGATCATGGCGTTGACGCCGGCCTCGGCGAGGTAGAGCGCCTGGGTGAATTCGTGGCGCGACCCGGAGAGAAGCTGGGCCGACATGGCCATCGTGAGGATGGCGACGAGGAGGATGGCTATGACGAGTATCACCATGAGGGCGGCCACGAAGGCGAACCCGCTCTGGCTGTGCTTTCTGTGCTTTCTCTTATCTATCAGCATATTCGCATCGCCCCTTTCAACTGAGCGCAGGGCATCTTCGGCCCCGGCTCAGAGCGATCCATGCCCGGAATCCGCGACGGGGCACGTGATGGTGATCCCCTCCGGGCCGGGGTTTGCGACCGCGTCGTAGGCGTACAGATAATGATGGCTGTTGTCGTCGTCGAGGGGGCAGCGCGGCTCCTCAGGCCAGTAGGCGCGGTCCCCGAGGAACTGCTCGAAAGCGGCCTGATCGACGGGATAAATGTGCTCGTTGGTGACGGAATCGCGGTTCTTCGTCCAGTAGATCTCGAGGGCGGAGTGGATGGCGCGCATGTTGTCCTGGCAGGCGAGCTCGTCGGCGGCCGCCTTGCCGCGATAGACGGAGAGGGTGGCGATAAGCAGGACAACAGCGGCGAGGAGGATCACCGCCAGGAGTTCGGGCAGCGTCCAGCCCGAACACCGCCGCCGGGAGGGGACAGCCTTCGCTATTCGGTTAGTTCCGCGCAACGTCGTTTCCATCGCACGACCTATGCGGCGTACGTGGCCGACGTCCCCCCGCCGTCGCCCTCACCCGCTACTTATTATGATTTACAGCCATCTTCCAAGAGCCCTCGAAGTGATCCCACGTGTTCAGCTCAACTCCGACTTGGGGGTTGCCCGGAGCCGGAGCGCCCCCCACGCTGCCATCCTGCAGTACCACGGCTAACTCGTACGGGACTCCGAACGGGCAGGCGGGGACCTCGGTGAGAGGCGGCGCGACCACCCACGAAGGCGCCGTGCTTTCGCACATCTCCTCAACCGTCGCCGGCCACACTCGGTTCCGGGCGAAAAAGGCCTCACACGAGGTGTTGATGATCTGGATTTGCGCCTGGCAGCCTCGAACCCGGGAGCGGTAGACGGCGTGAAAATACCGCGGCAGGGCAATGGCCATGAGGGCGGCCAGGATCAGAATGACGACCAACAGCTCGACCAGGGTGAATCCCCTCGATCGAGCAGGAGCTTTGCAGCGTCTTACCGGGTAGGTTCTCGCCATGTCTCCGCGGCTCCTCAAGAGACGTCGGGATCGTGGAATAAGAGCTATGAGAGCACCCGCTGCGAGGAAAATCCCTCGGGAGGCGGGGCGAACCCCGCCTCCCGAACTTTTCGCTACGGTCACGGAATAGCAGCGGCTCCGTGCTCGGTCGCATTCTGCCACTGAGCGCTAGGCCAGTGGCCGGTCCAGTCCATCACGACACCCACCTGAGGGGTGCCTGGATCGCTCGGGTCCTCATAAACGGCGACCAACTCGTACGGAATAGGATCGGCCTCTGTGGCGAACGGGCAGATCGGCATCTCCGTGAGCTGACCACCCCTCAATGGGGAGACGTCTATCGCTTCGTCATTGTCCGGCGGCAGCATCTCAAAGATGCCAGTCGTGCCCTCGGTCGGCCACACCTTGTTCTGCGCGAAGTAGGCCTGCACCGCCGTGTTGACGATCTTGAAGTTGGACTGGCAGGCGCGTACTCGACCGGCGTAGATCGCGGCGAAGTACCGCGGCAGCGCGATGGCGACCAGCACCGAGATGATGATGATCACCACCAGCAACTCGACCATCGTGAAGCCCCGCTTGTTTCGCATCCTCTTCGTCATCCCTACCATCTTGTCACCTCCTTTCGAGGGTACTATTGCGTCGGTTTGCTCTTCAGCGTGCTACGCAAGAAGAGTACAGCAGTCCGCCGGGGCGGACAATCGCCAGAAAGTGGGACTTTTCATCCCACGAACAGCGTAGTCAATCCGGGTGAGAGTATGGTGATGGACGCCACAGAATGCCTCTGAGCGCCTTCAGGGACCGCCTCCGGCGCCGGGTCCCTGCTTGAGAAGGGACGTCAGGTTGAAGATAGGCATATACATGGCGATGGCGACGAAGCCGACGATGCCCCCGAGAATGACCGTCAGGATAGGCTCCATAGCGGTGGTAAGGCGTTTGACCGTGTACTCGATATCGCGATCGTAGAAGTCGGCGACCTTGTTCATCATGCCGCCGAGGTCGCCCGACTCCTCGCCGGCGGAGACCATCTGGATCACCATGGCGGGGAACTCGCCGCTCTGC
>Ga0307376_10006808_pt1 | contig 10068 bp, 7 predicted proteins | sample TR2MG_FD_202536 | JGI IMG/M metagenome (GOLD analysis project Ga0307376, IMG submission 202536) | Soil microbial communities from Risofladan, Vaasa, Finland - TR-2 | ecosystem: Environmental > Terrestrial > Soil > Coastal area > Acid sulfate soil | place: Finland: Risofladan, Vaasa | collected...
TTATGTACTCCTGTTAGTATAGAAGAATAAGGAATAGTTCCAACACCTAATGTTATACCAGCAAGGTGTCCTAAAGGTTGAGAGAAACTTAAAAATGTATATTTTGAACCATTAAATATAGAAGCAGCAGTAGGAAAATCTGCTTCTATATCTCCAGATTTAAACCAAAATTTGTAGTATTTTTTACTAGAATCTATATAACTTCCTTTTATACGAATATTTGCAACAGCAGTCTCTTCAAAAGTAACTCCTGTTATAAATGGATAATTAATTTTTTGTACATTTAAATAACTAGGAAGTATTGTAGATGTTATAGGATCTCCCATTATAGTTTTAGCAGCAATATCAAGAACTTCATACCCAAACATCATTTTCCAAAGATAAGTAGGACCAACAGTATAAGTTAGTCCATAATTTGCAGGAACAGCAGTTAGCACACTTCCAGGAAAATCTAGTGGATTTGGTAATTCTACTAAATCAGCATCATCCTTGAATGCTATAGGACTAACAGTAGTTAGTCCACATCTACTTAGAACACCTTCCATTACTAGATCGGGTTTTCTTTCGGCACGAACAAAAAAGAATCCTTTTATTTTTGCCAGTACTCCAGGATCTATTCCTTCGAAATCATCTAAACTAAATTTAAACTTTGGTAAAAATGCAGCATTTCCATATTTTTGTTTAGGAAATCGTATAATACCAAGTTTATTATGTAATGTCTTCCAATCTGTATTTTCTACCCAGTTATCAGTATCTTCTTCATTAAATAATCCAGAATATGAAGACCCATCATATAGTCCTTGAGAGCTTGAAAATATTTCATCTTCAGTTATTTTAGTATCTACACCAATAAAATATTTAGAGTAGTCTCCACCAATTATAGGAACAGGATAAGTTTCACTGTCGTCATTTAAAATGAAACAAACTCTAAAAGGATAAGTTTCATAAGGCCAATACATTGAATACTTCTCAACAAATAAAGGATTATGGTGAGATTGAGAAAACCCAATTGTGAAAATATTTGAAGCTAATGATGGATTTATTTTATTTATGTCTGGAAGAGTTAAGTTATCTAAACTTTGGTTATAATATAATTGTGAATATGTTCTTAAATCAGCAGTTGATGGTACTCCCCATTTTTCGAGAAGCATATTAAATTTGATGTAATCATTTTGTAAAGTTGGTACAACAACTATTTTTCTACCTAATTCGAATAAAGTTTTATAATCTACATCAGGTTGTCCTAATTTACCAATAAATAATCTATTGTCAATTTGTGCAATTGTTTTAGTAGTTTCATATACATTTCTTTTCTCAGAAAGATTAGCAACGGGTATTGATACTCTTTCCTCAAATCCAGTATGTACAATAGACATTTCTACAGTTTGTCTACCATAAGAAGGAGTTGGTATTTGATATTTTTGATCTATTCTATACGCTAAAGCTGTATTAGAATTATCTCCTGAATTTATTAATAGGTATAATCTTACATATGCAAAAGAAGAATCTATATTAGTTAATTTTAATTCTACAGCTTTTTCAGTAGAAGATCCAGAAACACCCCCTCTAATACTTCCCATATCTGTTCCGTTAAATATTGGAATATATCCAGTTTCTTCTAGAAAATCAGTTTCATTTTCATCAAGTGTTCCTAACTTAATAAAATATTTATACATCCCAACCTCCAGACTTCCACCAGATCCTCTAACAGCAGTAGGATTAATGATAATTTGATATGCTGGGTTTTGTATCAATCTAGTAGATACTTCTATATTTAATTCAGTATACCTATTAGTATCTCTTGCTCCTATCCTATCAATTATTTCAAATTTTTTATCTGGTAAAACTGTAAATCCGGAATTTACAAGTCTAGGTAGATTTTCATCATCTGTATATATTATATTTACAGTACCATCATATGATGGTTGTATTTCCATGTCTAAATATTTTGTTCCAGATAAATGTATTTTATCTGTAATAAGCGATCCATTTTCATAATTATTTAATGGTCTATATGCAAATATAAGGTCTCCAGAATCTTCTTGAAGGTTATAATCAGGTGCTGGAAAAGATCCTATCTCTGTTATATAATCTCTATCTTCAAGTTTAACTAATTCTATTGGTATATCTACTTGTACTTTTCTTTTATATTCAGATTCATACTGTGTAAGAGAATATTGTAATGGTCCCCCGCCAATATTATATTTTGGGCCATAGGTTAGTGTAATACTCCAGTCTGGAACAGGTCCAGTATATTCTTGTGTTTCGTCTTCAACTATTGTTCTTAATAACCCATCTTCTTGAACAATGGATAAGGCTGAATGGCTAACCTCACCAGATGTAATAGGCTCTGTTATTACACTTCCTCCTGGAACTTTATATTTATATATAAAATTACCAGTATACGGAGATCCAATATCATCAACTATCCATCTAAAAATTATATATTCACCACCTGGGACAGATCTATCATAATCTGTTATTATAGTCCTTAATTTTAAATCAGGTAAATTACCAGTACTAGCAGTTCCAGTACTATTTACAGGAATAGTTATTATTTGTTTTGCTACATAATTACTTGCTTTAGCATAAACAGTATATGTTCCAGCAGGAAGATTTGTAAAAGTAACGGTTCCTGCAGGGACTATACCAAGTATATATGCATTATAATCTATAGCTACAGCTATATTTACAGCATCATTATTAGTAACAACAAATCCACCATCTGGAGTATAATTAGTAGTTGCTGCAGTAATTGATCCAACGGAAAATAGAACAGAGCTGGTGGTTATTATATTAAATGGTTTATTTAATGTTTCAATTGACAAGTCTGTATTTATACCAATTTTACCTCTATCTGTTACTCTTACTTGACCTTGAATAAAAAATTCTACTCCATCTGGCTCAGTTGGAAAACCTCCACCTATTACTGATGTTAAATCTGCTTCTATAATATTACTATTATATAAAAGAAGAGGCACACTGCCACTTTCATTTATATGATATCCAGAAAAAACATTTCCGGGAAGATCCACATAATTTCCTGTTGTTTTTCCTCTATATGATAATTTTAATTTTACATAATGTTCATTTATATTATTATACTTATCAAGTTGAGATCTTCCAGACATTCTAAATTGATATACACCGGCTACAGTAGCCTCTCCAACTCTAATCCTTACTGCAGCATTTTCTAGTGTATTACTACCAACCCCTCTAGTATATGCTTGGAATATATCAAAAGTACCATTAATAGCATCAGAAGTTTCTATTTCTATATCATCAGCAGATAACGAATCTCTACCATCATCTACATAAGCAGCTGGAGATCTATCCCAATCATCAAATGGGATTTTACTTACATTGTTTATCCTAGTTTTTTCGATATAATTATGAGATCTTCTTCCACTAATAATATATGCTATATCATTATAAGTTTTTACTCCAAGTACCTTATTTCCAATAGGAATACCTATAGGTAATCCAGAAGTACCAGCACCAGAAAAATATTGAACTCCGATAGTGAAAGAAGCAGAACTATTAAAAATTTCCCAGTGAATATTTGTTAATTGTCCGTTAGGATTTATTGATAGAAATATAGGAGTATTTATAAGTGTATTATATTGATATATTGTAAAAGTCTCATCTACAGGACTTCCTGTGGCATATTGGAAAGTTATTTCAATATATGCATCTGGTTGTCCTATAAAACTATCTAGTTCAAAATATACCTGATATTGATCTTTATTTTCATCTACATCTATATCATCAAAAGCACCTGCTATATCAGTTATAGTTTCTTCAAACGAAGCCTTAAGATCAATACCATATTGAGAAGTGTAAGGACGATTAGATTTAACCACCTGGTTTATTAATTCATTTCCCTTACCTGTAATAATAGCATTATTAAGAGCATCTGACATAGTTCCTTGTGAAGCATTAGATGGATGCTGATCCGCTTTTATTCCTTCTTGAAGTGCATTAACTGCTTGTTTCTTTGGCATTACTTCTTTCTTTCCTTAAAGTATCTAATCTAAGTTTATTATATTTGGCTCTTTTATTCCTCTTATGCTGTCCTTGAGTGGATCTCACAAAAGTCATTTTATACAGCCTATCTAAATGGTAGTTTCCAAAAGCTACATCATGATCTTTATGAATTAAACCTTGCAAACCATCTATTCCAATTTTAAGTACTTGTTTAAGTACTTCTTCATCAATATCAGGATATTCTTCTTTTAAGAATTCCACATAATCTTCATATCTTGCTACCATGCTGATGTATAACCATAATACCTTTTACCTTCGTTAACATTGTTAACCATCTCATTGAAATGTTCATTATCAAAGATGACTCTGAACTTTTGATGTGTTCTTCTCTTCTTATATCGATAAACAGGTGCATACCCTTTACCAATAGTGAATAAAGTAGAAAAGTACATAAGCTTCCCCTTTTTTCTTAAATCCTGGAAAATTCTTTCTGGGATTTCTTCAATCATTAGAGAAGCGTCATATTTCGGAAAAAGAAGAACTAAGTTCTCCTCTATCATATCTTCAACAACCTTTTTCATAAAGGTATGCCATATTTGTATGGCCAGGTGCCTTTTATCTCTAGCACCATATTCCTTTATTACATTACCATCTCCCTTAATCCAAGAGTAATCTAAATGATCTGGATAAATATCATGAATTCCAGCCATATGATACTTTGGAAAAAATTGTTTTTCATTCATGTTTTAATGTTTCCATTTCCTAGCATTAGCTGCAAATGTAGCCATTTTTCTTGTTCCTCCACTTTTGGAAGATTTTCCTTTGCTAATACACGCACTAGTTACACTATCATAACCATTACGTTTGCACCATGCTGTAAATTTACCCCGGTTAGCTTTCTTTATATGAATTCCGGATCCACCTTTTTTAAATAGTATCATAATTATAACCAGTCAGATTGCCTTAATGATCTTGGTTGCCTACTATTAGCACCTTCAGCTTTATAATCAGTATTGTATCGTTTCCTGTTGAAAGAGAATTTAGCATTGAGTATCTGATCCATTTCATTATCACTAATATACTCAGGTACTTTAGCTGCAGCTAGTTTCCTAAAAGCCTCTTTTTGTACATACTCGAAAGGAACTTTCATTTCTATTCCACGGAAAAGTTCTCGTTGTGAGTATAAGAATGCACAATACCATGCTATTGCCAAAGCTTGCTTATGAGTAACCATTGGCCAACCTTCCTCATCCATATAATCTGCATACATTAATACATATGCATAGTCTCCAACAAGACTATCTCCATTATATAAACTTGGGTCTATTTGTATTGTATCACTATCAATGAAATTATAGGTAACATAATTTCCTTGAGGCAATGCAGTGCTTCTACTAGCATCCTGATAGTAATAAAATCCATCAATAGACTTAAGGTTATCCTGACCTATATTAATTGCATTCCATTTACTGAATGTAATCAAATCCATACTTACCGCCTTTATAATCCTGGCATCACACGGTAGTTTAATATAACCACCTTCAAGTATTGTACCTTCTGTTTTAATAAGAGCAATGTTTGTCCCTATCTCTTTAAAAGCGTATTCTGCATATTCCTCAAATCTGGTTTTAGGTATATCTAAACCAAATAGATCTTCGATCATTGCTAAGGCTGTCCATACCTTATATTTTGGAAATTCCGCATGGTTCTCTAAAGCTCCGTCTGCCATTATGCGTTAAGTTCAGTTTGTGTATTAGGTTGTGGTAGTACATTCAATTGTCTATAGTATCTAATATACTTCTCAACCAATCTTTTAATAATATCGTTTACTGCCCATTCCGGAGCTGGGTATAACCAGTCTGGATTGGTACAGCTATAATCTTCGATGTCAGTTGGATTTTCAAATATTCCAGTTATAGAAACATACTTAAGATTATCATTATTGTAATTCTTTATAAATGCATCATACTTATTATTCTCATTTATAGTGGTAGCAATATATACAAATGGCTTACACGCTATTCTTAGCTTGTATGGATGGAACAAATAGTTATCATCAGTATAGATCTTCCATTCTGGTTCTTCCCTGGATACGGGCCCTATATACCCAACTGTATCTTCTTTATGTAGAGTAGAAATTGGAGGAATCTCAAAATGTTTAAGATCATCTCCTACCGGAATAGATGTTGGACATTTGGACAGTTGTTTTGTATCTACAGGAATACAGTTGATTTGTTGTTCAAATCCTTGTTTTTCAAACTTAAACCTACCACCTTTTGTAAGTTCAAATAATATTTTAGATCTCTCTGCACTTATTTCCCTTTCAATTTGGTCTTCGGAATAGGTATAATTTGCTACTCCTTTCAGTCCATCTGTAATATCGCTATGTATTGCTGATCTAATTTCTGCTAAAGTCCAAGCCATTGTTCTATATTAGTTACATGTATAATATACGAAATTTTAAGTTCAATAACAACAAAAGCCCCGAGATGATTCCCAGGGCTTTTAATGATTGTTAAGTTATCTAATCGTTATACGATAGTTACTTGTCTCCATACAGCTGCTCCTGCAGCAACAGATTCTGCAATATGTAGATTAAATGCACCAGATCCACCAGTATTATCATACCATAGAGATCCTGGATGGTATCCATCGAGTTCATCATCACCTGCACCTGGAGCAGCCCCGGTGACTACGATTGGAACAATAGGTCCATCTACAGCTAAAGAAGCACCTGCAGTAATTGCTACAGATCCAGCTTTTGATTGTATAACTGTGGTAGCAGCAGCTGCATTACCATCAATAGTTAACACATTACAATTTAGATTTGTAAGGGTAATCAATGAATCTGCAGAAATTTGTAAGTTACCATTTGCATTATTTTCCTGAGTATAATTACTTATCTTAACAGTATCATATACAAGAGCATTACCAAGAACTAGGCTACCACCAAGTTTCACAAGTGTATTATCAACTAATGCTACACCAGTACTTGTAGTAGCTGGTTCGAAAGCAGTAGTATCTGGTCCACCTGAGTCAGTAATGAAGGTATCTTCCATAATTAGATTATTTACATACGCTAATTCTCCTCCTGTAAATCCTCCTTCTATAACACACTTGATTAAGAATAATACATCGATATATTCTGTCACAGCTGCCATTTGAGGTGCTTTTACAACTACTATATCTTTGAGAGTTAATCTTCCCATAGTAACTGTACTAGCTCCTACGAATACTAATGAAGGAAATTTAGTACTTGTACGTCCATCTCCCACTACCACAACTTCACCGGAAATTGCAGTACTAACAGTAAGTTCAGCGTCACTATCATTTCCTGAAGCATAAATAAGATAATTATCTGCAGGATTAGCTTCTATAGCTGCAAATGTATCTACCCAGGTATTAAACGGAGCCCCAATTGATCCATCTCCACTGGTTGCTAGATCAGCATCCATATAAAGGACAGTATCAAATGCAGCAGGATTAAATTTACTACTAGAGATTAATTTCCATATTGCAGATCCAACAGTATTATCAACGCACTCATATAGATCATCATTTGTAGAATCATACCATTTTGATCCAATAGAATATCCTGAAGCTTCGTCATCAGTTACTAATGGAGCTGCTGTTGCTGAAAAATTGTCTAATACTGCAAATTCTACCAGCGTATTTATAGTTGGCATATTTGGTGACCAAATCTTAGGATTTGGAAACGCTGCCTGATTCATTATTCCTACATCCGTAGTCCACTCAATAGCTCCAAGTTTTAATATCTTTGGATTTGTTAAAGTAGACGTTCCTCCAGTTATTATTGCAGTTGTTCCCAAGTCTCCACTTCCTCCACTATAATCTCTAAAGGTTATCCCATCTAATTCTATGAATCCTTCTCGTCCAACAGTTTCTTCACTTATAGGTCTATAGAATAAACCCCAACTCTTGGCTTTATATAAATTAAATACACTATTAAGAATTGAAATTCTTCCATTTTGAATACCTCCAGTATATACTGTGGCTCCCATTCCTGTACGTCCTGATCCTGTATTATTCTGTACTATATCAGTTTCCCTTAACTGTGGAGCTGTTATAGCCTGTACTGTTACATCTACATCCAAATCACCCGATACATTAGCATAACTAATTATATCATAAATTTGATCACACATAGTATTTTCAAATCTAAGCATAACATCTATTGTTCCAGCTAAATCTGGAACAACATTCGTTACTGTTAATGTAAATTCACCATCTGTATTTTTCTTAATGTAAAGATCACCAGTAGACACTCTATTAACAACATCATATCCTGCTGCATTTAATGCAACCTGATGTGTAGCTACAAAGTCAACTGCAGTTGTAGGTAAGTCTGTGTTAAATGTTGCAAGATAATTTGTTCCATCAACATTTATATTTGCAGTACCAGAAGATCCCGTAAGTGTTACCTTTTTAATTCTTCTAACATTATCATACGAATGATATGCTTTAATAGCAGCTAGATTTGTATCAATAAAATCAGTTATAGTTGTATCAATGTCTGTATTAAACACAATTGGGTAATCATTTCCTTTATGTGTTATAATACCATCTCCATTTGTTCCTGTAACAGGTGCGTTAATTGCAGTACCATCATACAACATATACTCTGATGTTTGTTGGGAATTGTAATTCAAGAATGAAGATCCTGTTGGAGACCATTTAAATATTAAACTTCCATTTTCATCATAAAAAGATGGCAGAAAAGCTCTTTTAGGTAATTCAAATATACAATCTTGATAAACTGAATTAACTCTAGCTGCATTAGCTGGAGCTAGATATAAACCGTTCTTAATGGTTGATCTTAACCAATATAAGGTATTATATTCCCTAGAATATCCTGCATTTCCACCTAAACTTATGGCATTTACAAACGTACATTTTTGAGGAGTACTAGCTGCCCAAATTTGAGGATCATCTATCATTCCTCCATATTGCTCATAAACAGATGCTCTCCTAAGATTTATAGATTGTTGATCTGAAGCTCCATTAGTAATTTTATGGATAAATGTGGATCCATATGCCCATACCTTAGTAATTGTATAACCAGAACCTAAGTGTCTATCTGATATTATAGATCTACTACCAGTATCTTCCCATATTAAAGTACCTGCTTCTAGATATATATCATTCCTATAATTATTTACTTCATTTTCTTTATATACTCCTTTTTTAACATACACTAATGTTCTATATCGTTCATCAAGATTACTATGTTGATCAACTTGTCCTGATAATCCTACATATAATACATGATCATCATACCACATAGTATATGCAGCAGTACAAGCAGCTTTTATAGTTGCAAATGGAGTATAAGGCGATCCAACAGCTCCTGTTAAATCACTACCTTCATCAGAATCTACATAAGCTATTCTATCCTCTTCCACAGATAAAACACCAGCTAATACAGTATCTCCTTCTCCTGCATCTGGAGCCCATATAGCAGCTCCTCTCGAATTATCTATACAGACATATTCAATAAGAGTTGTAGAATCGGTCCATCTAGAACCTATAGAGAATCCAGCATCCATATCATCTCCTACTGTAGGAGGTGCTGGATGTATTGTTACTTCTCCTCGTTCTGCAAGGAGTTTTTTTATTCTTTTATAATTTAACCAAGTACTCATAATTTTTTTCTATTTAGGGGGTTGCTGTAATTTCTACCCATGTAGCTTCTGCTCCGTCATCATCTATAGATATATAAGCTTTATCAGCTGTTTCGTCAATCCAAATTACACCCGGAGCACCATAAGCATTTCCTATAACAGGAGCAACTGTTTGACCATCTACTATTTTCCAAGGATTTTGTTCAGTAATAATTCCATTAACACCATGGAGTCTATTATATTGAAAATCCTTATTTGAGTCTATTCCAAATACGTTCTTAGACATGATTATATGTTTTTAAAGTTTAAGGAACTTGAGTTATCTCTACCCAGGTACCTTGTCCTTGGTCTACACAAACGTAAGCACCTGTTCCAGTGTGAATCCATATAGTACCTTCACCATAAGCAGTAGATCCTGCAGGTCCTGCAGAAGCATTTA